>Ga0315336_1000780_pt1 | contig 76763 bp, 73 predicted proteins | sample ASW5metaG_FD_204512 | JGI IMG/M metagenome (GOLD analysis project Ga0315336, IMG submission 204512) | Ammonia-oxidizing marine archaeal communities from Monterey Bay, California, United States - ASW #5 | ecosystem: Environmental > Aquatic > Marine > Intertidal zone | place: USA: California... | reverse complement strand
TCCACTGGCTTTGGTTTTTTTTGTGTTTCGTTTTGCTTGATGCGTCCTCCGGTCTGGCCAAGGAGCTAAATAAACGCAGAACACCCCTTGTTATCGCTGCAGAAAAAGCAAGCCCCTCCGTTGTAAATATTTATACCTCCGAAACCGGTCGTTCTCCTCGTAATCCTTTCAGAGATTTTGGAAATAATATTTTTGACCAATTTTTTAACGATTTCTTTTCACAAAATCAAAACAATAAAAAAAGTCTGGGCTCAGGAGTTCTTATAAATAAAGAAGGATATATTATTACCAACGAGCATGTAGTGGCACGGGCATCAGAAATTCGTGTGGCTTTGGGTGATAAACGGGAGTTTAAGGCGCGAGTGATAGGCGCGGATATGAAATCTGATCTTGCAATTATTAAAATAGATTCAGACCAGTTTTTACCTTTTATCGCAATGGGGCGTTCTGACGATTTGATGATAGGCGAACAGGTTCTTGCCATTGGAAACCCATTTGGCTTGCGCCATACCGTGACCACGGGAATAATCAGTGCCTTAAATAGAAATATAAGAATTGGTAAAAATAAGGTGTACAGCGATTTTATCCAGGTGGACGCATCTATCAACCCAGGGAACAGTGGTGGTCCTCTTCTGAACATCAATGGGTCTTTAATAGGTATTAATACGGCCATTTACCAGAAAGCAGAAGGCATTGGTTTTGCCATCCCCATTAACGCGGCCAAGCGAATCGTTGATGAACTGATTCGATTTGGAAAAGTGCGACGAGGTTGGCTAGGAGTTTCGGTGCAAGAAATGAATTCTCAACTTTCCCGCCATTTTCAACTCGATCGGGAAAAAGGGGTGCTGGTAATTCGTGTCGCTGGGAAAAGTCCGGCAGAAGTTGCAGGAATAAAACGCAGCGATATAATTTTGGCAATTGAAGGTCACGAAGTGATAGACAAGTCTGACTTTTATGGTCGAATGACTTCTTATACCGTGGACGATAAAGTTCGCTTTTCACTCCTACGAAATGGGAAAAACATGGAGGTTGATGTTCGAGTTATCTCAATTCCCAAACAATATGTTGCAGAGTTTACGCGCGACTGGCTAGGTTTACAGGTTCAGGAAAATAATCCTCTTCTTGCAAGGAGAAATCGCTTGGGAACCAGCAAAGGGATGGTGGTTATTAATGTAGTTCCTAAAAGTGTTGGTGATCGAATAGGAATTAGCCCGGGAGATGTTATCCGGCAAGTGAATCAAGATCGTATCGATAATGAAGAGGATTATAATAAGTCCATTGTTGACCTGAATAATCCAGATCGTATTTTGTTGCTAGTGCAAAGAGGGCGACAGGGATATTATGTGACGTTGGAACCTTAAAATGAAAGAAACGGATAAAAATGAAATTGAATCATTAAGAAAAACGATACATATACATGACCATCAGTATTACGTCAAAAACTCTCCTAGCATTTCTGACAGAGAATACGACGCTCTATATCACCGCCTTAAAGAACTAGAAAGCAGATACCCGCAATGGGTTGCACCTGATTCCCCTACCCAGCGTGTTGGAGGGAAAGTAGAGCAACGATTTCGGCAAATTACGCATCCCGCTCCAATGCTCAGCCTTGACAATACCTACAATGTGGATGAGGTACGTGCATTTCACCAACGCATAATAAAAGGTCTTCCAGGTGTTGTAGAGGATTCCATTGAATATACTGTTGAGTTGAAGATTGATGGATTAGCTGTAGCTCTAACCTATGAAGCTGGAAGGCTTGTCCGTGGTGCTACACGCGGAGACGGAAAAAAGGGTGAGGACATTACAGCAAACCTGAAAACTATTCGTTCAATTCCTCTTGAAATCTCCTCCGAACCGTTTCAAAAGATTGAAGTGCGAGGTGAAGTTTATATGCCGAAAAAAGAATTCCAAAGATTAAATACAATCCGAGAAGCGGAGGGGGAATCTCCTTTCGCCAACCCAAGAAATGCTGCTGCAGGAGCTCTTAGGGTACTTGATCCCGCCATTACAGATTCAAGAAAGCTAGGGATATTTATTTATACGGTGGGTTTTCTGGACAATAATATTTGCAAGACTCATTTAGAGTTGCAACAAACACTTGCGTCTCTTAGGTTTCCAATAAATGAACACAATCGTTTGTGTTCCAATTTTGAAGACACAATTGCTACCATCGAAGAGTGGCGACAAAAAAAGGATAATTTAGATTATGAAGTAGATGGTTTGGTTATTCAGTTGAACTCCTTAGCCTATAGAAAAAAATTGGGGAATACATCTAAATTCCCACGATGGGCGGTGGCTTATAAATATGAAGCCGAACAGGTAGAAACAGAAATTTTGAAAATCGTATGTCAGGTTGGAAGGACAGGGTCCATTACTCCTGTTGCATATTTAGAGCCAGTATTTGTTTCAGGATCTACTGTTAGTCGCGCCACATTACATAACGAAGACGAAATCAAACGAAAAGACATTAGGGTTGGTGATCGGGTTGTTATAGAAAAAGCTGGAGAGATCATCCCTAAAGTCGTCCGCTTGGTTGACCCTACGGGTAAACGAAAAGCCCCGTTCAAAATGCCGACCGTTTGCCCTGAATGCCAGATGGAAATTTTTAGACTCGAAGGAGAAGCAGCATGGCGGTGTGTCAATGCGGCATGTCCAGCGCAACTGAAAGAGCGTCTCAAGCATTTTGCTTCTCGCAAGGCCATGGATATAGACCATATGGGTCCAGCTGTAATAGAGCAATTGGTGGAGTCAGGTCGTGTGAAAAGTTTTTCTGACTTGTATACTTTAAAAAAGGATGAAGTAGCCGGTCTTGAGAGGCTTGCTGAAAAATCTGCGCAAAACCTGATAGATGCAATCGAAAAAAGCAAGTCAGCAGGTTTAGCTAGATTGCTTTTTGGATTAGGAGTTCGGCATATTGGACAAAGAGCCGCTTCCATTCTTGCAGAAAATTTTCGGTCTATTGAAAATCTTAGAACAACACCTTATGAAAACATCGAATCTGTAATTGAGATTGGCCCAGTTATAGCTGAAAGCTTGAAAAGTTTTTTTGACCAGAAAACCAATTTACAAGATATAGAAAATCTTTCTAGCATGGGAGTCTTAGTAGAAGAGCAGGGCGAAGCAAGAAAAGAGGGTGTTTTGACTGGAAAACAATTTGTACTTACAGGAACTTTATCAAAAATCTCTCGGAATGAAGCTAAGGAAAAAATTGAATCGTTGGGAGGAAGAGTCACATCCTCAATTTCGGGGAAAACGGATTTCCTCGTGGCAGGAAAAGATGCAGGCTCGAAATTAGCAAAGGCAAAAGTACTTAAAATAACTGTTCTCGATGAAAAAGAATTACAAAAAATAATTGAATCGGTCTGATGTTGTTAGCTTGTAGAGCGTGTTCTTGAGTGAGGGCGTCTTCGTTGCACCCCCTTGCCATTGCGAGGACGGTTGTTGGAATGGGTTTTTGCTTTGGTTGCTGTCGCCCGGCGATGTTTTCTTGTTGGCGGGGTTCCTGATTTTTCTTCCAGATATAGTTCTTCTTCCGCCCAAGCCACGGGTATTTTCTTTTTGAGATAAACCTCGACACGTTCTAGATGTTGTGCAAAGTCTTCACAACAAAGGGTGATAGCGGTACCTTTTTTTCCTGCCCTGGCAGTGCGGCCAATTCGATGAACATAGTCTTCTGCATCTTGGGGAAGATCGTAGTTTATGACATGGGTAATGTCATCGACATGCAATCCACGCGATGCAACATCAGTAGCAATCATGATATAAATATTTCCTTTTTGGAAATCTTCTAATACTTTTATGCGTGCCTTTTGATGAAGATCGCCACTTATTTGACCCGACTTATAGTCATTATGATTTAGCTTCCATTCCAGTTGTTCGGCTTCAATCTTCGTGTTGCAGAAAATAAGAATTTTCCCCCCTTCTTCTTTTTTTAATAGTCCTAGTAGAAGATTGAATTTTTCGTGTTGGCCAACATGAAAAAGAGACTGCTTTATTTCATCTACAACCGCTTTCTCAGGTTCAATGACAACTTTAACAGGATTGTTCATATGCTCATAGCATAGTTCCATGACTCGATAATTGAGCGTCGCAGAAAATAACATTGTTTGTCGTTTATTGTAGGGGGAACAACTGCGGAAGAGATAGCGCAAGTCTTGAATGAAACCCATATCGAACATGCGGTCTGCTTCATCCACAACTAGCACTTCGATTCGTTTCAGACTGAAGAATCGTTGCTTGTAAAAGTCTATCAATCTTCCCGGTGTAGCGATGAGGATATCAACTCCTGATTTAATTAGGTTGCGTTGTTTTTCGTAGTCGACTCCCCCAATGATGCAAGCCGATTTAAAGCCGCAATATTTTCCAAGCAGTAAGGCATCCTTCTCAATTTGTCGGGCCAGTTCCCGGGTGGGTGCCAGAACTAAAGCTCGAGGTCCTTCTTTTTCTTTTGCTGCAGGCGCAGGTTTGTTTTCTATTAATCGAGTCAATAGAGTGATTAAAAAAGCTGCAGTTTTACCGGTTCCTGTTTGCGCTTGTCCTGCGAGATCTTTTCGAGCTAGAGTGATGGGAAGAGACTTGCTCTGTATGGGGGTGCAAGTTTTGAATTCAGCACTTCGAACACCTTTTAGAACAGGTTCAGGGAGCGGTATAGATTCAAAATTAATGAGTTCCAAATAAATACTCCATTCCGCAGAAATTGCTGCGGCTCTGTTTAGATATAGTTTTTCTTCAACGGGAAAACGATTTATGGATTAATGAGGCATTGCCATTTGTATTCATGGGAGGGGGGGCCTTAAATTTCAATCGCTTGCTACTCATTCTCGTTGGCAGGGGTTATTATGATAGGCTTGCTGGGCTTTTGCAACCCCAATTTCATTTTGCTTGACTTTAAAGGGGGGGAAGTGTTTAAATTCTTCCTTGATTTTACATCCGGCCAAGGCCCCGATTGACAACCTCTCCGAACGGAATACAACTAATTTTTATTAGGCTTTTCAATGGTTTTCATGTCGTGGGGGTTCTGGATAAAATCATGACAGCAAAGGCTCGATCAGGGCAATGAGTTTATAGTCTGTCATGGCCAAGAATTAAAATGTTTGCTTCGTTTTGAGGTATTTTTGTGATCGAACATGATGTGGTGATCGTAGGTGCCGGTCTTGCAGGAATGCGCTGCGCTCTTGAGGTTTGTAAAGAGCTCGATGTCGCCGTGTTGACCAAGGTTTATCCCTCCCGTTCGCATTCTGGAGCAGCCCAAGGCGGAATTGCGGCTTCTCTTGGAAATTCTGAACCGGATAGCTGGGAAGAGCACATGTTTGATACTGTCAAAGGCGGTGATTTTCTAAACGATCAGGATGCGGTCGAGGAATATGTCAAGGCGGCACCCAGAATTATCTATGAGCTAGAGCACATGGGTTGCGTTTTCAGTCGCACCCTAGATGGAAAGATAGCGCAACGTAGCTTTGGTGGTCATTCAAAGCCCCGTGCTTGCTTCTCCGCTGACCGAACTGGTCACGCGATTTTACATGCTCTTCATGAGCAGCTGATGAAAAACTCCAAATCCGTTAAAATTTATAATGAATGGTATATGCATTCTCTGGTGGTCGATGGTGACCGGTGCAACGGTGTGATTGTAAGTAATATTCAAACCGGTGAAATCGAAGTTATCCGGGCCAAAGCTGTGGTCTTTTGTACCGGAGGTTATGGCCGCGTATTTAAAATTACATCCAATGCTTTTGCCAGTACCGCGGATGGCGTGATGGCAGCTTTTGAGGTTGGCATTCCTTTGGAGGATCCGGAATTTGTGCAGTTTCATCCTTCTGGGTTATACCGACAGGGAATTTTGTTTTCTGAGGCGGCTCGTGGCGAAGGCGCTTACCTGCTCAATGATAAAGGCGAACGGTTCATGGAAACTTATGCTCCCTCCAGAATGGAACTGGCACCGCGCGATATTGTCGCTCGTGCTGAACAAAGTGAAATGGATGCGGGACGCGGCATCAATGGGGAAAACTGCATTCACCTCGATCTTCGACATCTGGGCGAAGCGCGAATCATGGAACGCCTACCGCAAATTCGACAATTGGCAATCGACTTTCTCGGTATCGATTGCGTTACCGATCCTCTACCCATTCAACCCACAGCGCATTATTCTATGGGCGGTATACCTGTAGATAAAGAAGGCCACGTTGTCATTGATGCGGATCAAACAAAAATGCAAGGGTTTTTTGCCGCCGGTGAATGTTCTTGTGTGTCTGTTCATGGAGGAAACCGGCTGGGAACCAATTCCCTCCTTGAAGCCGTGGTGTTTGGCGAACGTGCGGGTAAATCTGTCCTCGAATATGTAAGAGGTAAGGACTTTGGCAATGTTAATGAAGGACAAGAAAAAGCTAGGGTCTTAGAAAAATTTGAAGATATATTCCAAAGAGACGGTAGCGAGAGTTACAATCAGATTCGCGAAGAAATGAAAGAAATTATGATGTCCCATTGTGGTGTTTTCCGCGATGAAGAAAAATTGAAAGTCTGCATCGAAACCTTGAAAGGACTGCAAGACCGGTTCAAAAAAGGTAAAGTAACCGATAAAGGCAAGTTGTTTAATACAGAAATCTACGAAATCATGGAATTGGGCAATATGCTGAGCATGGCAGAAATCATCACCGCCGCCGCCCTTTACCGGCAGGAAAGCCGTGGCGGTCATTTTCGTACCGATTTTCCAAAACGCGATGACGAAAAATTTCTGCATCATTCCCTGGTTTATGATTCGCCAGATGGGTTTGTCATAAAAACCAAACCGGTGGTGATTACCAAATACCAACCTGCTGAGAGAACTTATTGATGGCAACATTCAGGATCAAACGGTTCAATCCGGAAAAACAACCAGAGCCCTACTACGAAGAATTTAATCTGGATATTCCTGAGGCCGCCACGCTGTTGGACTGCATGAACCAGATCAAGTGGACTCTTGATGGCAGTCTTTCTTACCGGATGTCCTGCCGTAGTGCGATCTGTGGCTCGTGTGCGGTTAAGTCAAATGGCCATGCCTTGCTGGCCTGCCAACAACAGGCGGAACACCTTGTGGATAACAACGATACTATTACTCTGGAACCGTTGGGCAATATGAAACCGGTCAAAGATCTGGTGGTCGACTTCACACCATTCTGGGACAAAGTCAATAAAATAAAACCTTATCTGGAACCCAAAGACGAAGCACCGGCAAAAGAAAGACGTCAGTCGCAGGAAGATTTTTTAATCATTGATGACGCCAGCACCTGCATCATGTGCGGTGCCTGCTATTCCGACTGCAATACTTTGGAAGTGGATGATAATTTTCTAGGACCCGCTGCTCTGGCAAAAGCGCAACGGTTTGTCGGCGATTCCCGCGACTCGAAAACCCTGCAACGCGTGCAGGACTTAAGCGAGCCTGGAGGAATTTGGGATTGCACCCATTGTGGTGAATGTGTGGAGCGATGTCCGAAACCGGCACGTCCTTTCGATCGCATCAAAGAAATCATGACCGTGGCATTAGAGGAAGGTGTGCATAACAATAATGGCGCGCGTCACGCACTGTCCTTCACTAATTCGGTTAAGAGGAGTGGCAATCTAAATGAAAACAGAATTCCCGTTGAGTCGATGGGAATTTTTAATATCCCCGGACTGCTCAGCTTGATTCCGGTTGGGCTCAGAATGTTGCTCAAAGGAAAAGTTCCACCGATCTTTCATCATTCCATTGAAGAGGTTCGTGACGTAAAACGTATATTCAAGGAGTTGGATCAATGAAGTTTGCCCTTTTTACCGGATGTGTCGCCAAGGGGGCGACTCGAGAATTGATGCTCTCCACAACCAAAGCAGCAGAAGGTCTAGGCTTTGATTTTGTAGAAATGAAAAGCGCGTCCTGTTGTGGTGCAGGTGTGGTTTCCGAAAAGAGCCCACTATTGGCAGATGCCTTGAACGCGCGTTCGTTCTCCATCGCTGAAAAACAGGGATTGGATATTGTCACTATTTGTTCAACCTGTCAGGGGACCTTAAAAAAAACCGAAGCACATTTGAACGAAAGTAAAGAGTATAAAGAAAAAGTCAACGACATCCTCGAAGAGGGGGGGCATCAGTACAACGGAAAAACAAGAATCAAACATTTTGCTAACATCCTCGCAACCGAAGAGGGAATGGCAAGATTGAAGTCGCGCATCAAACGTCCTTTGACTGGATTAAAAGTTGCAGCGTTTTATGGTTGTTATGTTTTGCGTCCGTCCGAACGATCTGACTTTGAAAATCCCGACAATCCTACGGGTATGGAGGATATTTTCGCTGCCTTGGGAGCAACGCCGGTTTATTATCCAAGTCGGGTTAAATGTTGTGGCTTCCCTATCGTGATGATGAACAAAGATGCATCTTTAGGTATGTCAGGCAATGCATTGCAGGATGCGATCGAACACGGTGCCGATGTCGTTGCCACTGGATGTCCGCTCTGTCACCTGAGTCTCGATTCTTATCAACCGGAAATCGAATTATTGCAAAAGAAAAACCAATCCATTCCCATCCTGCACTTACCACAACTGGTGGCTCTGGCATTGGGTTACACACCCACACAACTGGGAATGGACACCCACATCGTCTCCACCCTCAAAATAAACCAGATCCTTTCCGGTTCGCATTCGGCTGCTCACTGACCAGTGAACAATAAATAGTAATAAGACGTCTTCTTTCCCAGTGATACGTTTGTCCATCCCTTCTGAATAGGATTTTTATCTTCCCTCTGTTAATATCAATTCGTTGAACTTTTTTTGACGAGCCTCCATTGAACAAAATTGAATTTAAAAAAAAGATCGTTGTTCTTTTAGCCGGGCTTGTTATGTTCTGCGGAATTTTGTTCATGCCGCTTCCTGACGGTATGACAGAAAGTGCACAGCACATGCTCGCCGTGGTAGCCTTGATGGCGATATGGTGGGTCGGTGAAGGTACCTCGCTTGCTGTGACAGCATTGTTACCTCTGGTATTGTTTCCACTGCTCGGCATCATGCCTAGCAAACAGGTCGCTCCCAATTACGCTAATCATCTTATCTTTTTATTTCTTGGTGGATTCATGATCGCTCTCGCCATGGAGAAATGGAATTTCCATAAACGCCTTGCTCTATGGGTCATCAACGTGATGGGGAGCGATCCTCAACGCATCGTTTTGGGTTTTATGACATCAACGGCCTTTTTGTCGATGTGGATTTCCAATACCGCTTCAACCATGATGATGCTTCCGGTTGCCATGGCGGTGGTAAGGCAAATCGCTTTAGACGCTTCTTTAAATGGTGAAAGAAATTTTGATTCACAAAAACAGATTGAAAACGGATTGGGGCTCGTATTAATGCTGGGCCTGGCATACTCTGCCAGCATTGGTGGTGTCGGCACCCCGATTGGAACACCACCGAATATTGTGTTTGCAGGGTTCTATAAAAATCTGTTTCCGGATAATCCTGAAGTAAGTTTTTTTCAGTGGATGGTTTTTGCTCTTCCCATTGTCTTAGTTTTTATTCCAATAACATGGATTTATCTTTGTCGTTTTGTTTCACCCTTTCCAATAAACCAGATCGAAGGCGGAGAAAGTAGGATCATTCAAAAAGAGCTTGATGACTTGGGTTCCATGAACCGGGCAGAAAAACTTGTCGCAACTGTTTTTTGTGTTACAGCAATGCTATGGATTTTTAGGCGACCCATTTTAATAGGGGAGTGGTTACTTCCTGGTTGGTCGAACCTCTTCGAAAACCCAAAATTTTTGCATGATTCCACTATTGCCATGACTATGGGACTGCTGCTATTTGTGATACCGGTCAATGGGGTTCAAGGTCTCACCTTAAATGGTAAAACCGAATGGTTTGCTTTGGACTGGAAAACGGTGCAATCGAAAACACCGTGGGGAATTTTGATTCTTTTTGGCGGTGGTTTCGCTCTGGCATCGGGTTTTGGAGTGAGCGGACTCGATAAATGGATTGGATCTAAACTGACCGGAGTTTCTGATTGGCCGTTGTGGATGACTGTACTTGCCATTTGTATCACGGTTACTTTTTTAACGGAATTGACTTCTAACACGGCAACCACAACAATGATACTTCCGATACTTGGTATGGCAGCGATAGCGGCTGCTATTCATCCGTTATATTTTATGGTGCCAGCGACTTTGGCCGCTTCGTTTGCATTTATGTTGCCGGTAGCGACACCGCCAAATGCAATTGTCTTTGGTAGCGGTTGGGTGAGCATTCCAACAATGTCGAAAGCAGGGTTGATCCTAAACCTTATTGGAGCAGGCATTGTAACCACAACGGTGTTGGTTTTGGTGAACGGGTTTTTAATTGGTTTTTGAGTCGTCCCTTTGAGATACAAGTAAATAAAGAAAAATAACGAGATTTATACCGGTTGCCTTGTCCACTTTAATTTTGGTTGGCGAGCTGCTTGGGCTTCATCAGGACGTGATACTTTTGGTAAGCGTGGTGCCTCATTAAAACTTTCTGGGTCTTCATGGCCTTTCTTGGAGATGGATTTCATAGCCTCAATAAACATATCGAGGGTTTCTTTGGATTCGGTTTCCGTTGGTTCGATCATCAAAGCACCTTTTACGATTAACGGGAAGTACACGGTGGGTGGGTGAAACCCATAGTCAATGAGTTCTTTGGCAAAGTCCATCGTTGTGATTCCCTGACCTTTATCGTTGAAAATGCATTCGTGTAGGCAGGCTCCAGTGAAAGGGAGATGGAACGTATCTTTTAGCTTTGCACGGATATAGTTTGCATTTAAGACGGCGGATTGAGCGGCTTCAAGAATACCTTCGGGGCCGAGAGTGCGTATGTATACGTATGCTCTTAGCAGCATACCAAAGTTGCCGTTGAACACTTTCAATTTGCCTACACTTTTGGGTCGGTCATTATTTAATACGTATTTATGACCTTTTTTCTCTAGGATTGGTTTGGGTAAATAAGGTTCGAGAATATCTTTGATGCAGACGGGCCCTGCTCCCGGTCCTCCTCCGCCATGTGGAGTCGAGAAGGTTTTATGCAGATTGATATGTAAAACGTCAATTCCCATTTCTCCCATCTTAGCGATTCCCATTATCGCATTGAGGTTAGCGCCATCACAATAAACCAATCCTCCCTTACTGTGAACGATCTCGGTGATTTTCAAAATATCTTTTTCGAACATTCCCAATGTATTGGGATTGGTCAGCATGATGGCGGCGGTTTCTTCATCCATGACAGCTTCGAGTTTGTCAATATCAATAAGGCCTTCAGAGTTGGATGGGATTTGCACTGATTTGTAACCGCAAAGAGTTGCGCTTGCTGGGTTGGTTCCGTGCGCGGAATCGGGTAAAAAAACTTTTTTCCGAGGATTGCCTTTTGCGGTGTGATAAGCCTGAATCATCAGCATTCCGGCAAATTCACCTTGAGCCCCGGCTGCGGGTTGCAGGCTGACATGGTCCATGCCACTTATTTCCTTAAGGCACTCTTGCAACTCGTACATAAGTTGCAAACTTCCCTGCGCATCTTCATCTGCAGAAATGGGATGGTGTCCTGCGAAGCCGGGCAAACGTGCTAGGGTTTCGTTTAATTTTGGGTTGTACTTCATGGTGCATGACCCCAATGGATAAAAATTGGTGTCGATACTAAAATTCCATTGCGATAACCTTGTATAGTGACGAACAACATCGAGTTCGGTTAATTCTGGTAGTTCTTTAATTGGATCACGAATTTCATCCACGGGTAGCAGTGTTTCTAGTTCGATTTCTGGAACATCACAGGGGGATAAGGAATAGGCTTTGCGTCCAGGGGACCCCAACTCAAAAACAATCGGTTCCTCAAAAATCAAACCTTCAGTGGCTATTTTTGATTTGGATGAAGTTTTATTCTGTTTGCTGTCCATGTTATTTCCATTTAGGTTTTTAAGATTTCTTTGAGGGTATTTATAACTATTTCGGGTGTTAAGTTATCCTGGTGTCTGTCATCAAGGACCACGCTTTTCAGGTGTCTCGGTCCCCAACGTAGAATTTCTCCGTGCTTGAATATAACGCAGGCGGGTTTTTCAACAGCCGAGGCCAAATGCATGATACCTGTGTGGTTGCATAAAAGAACATCGCATTGTTGTATCAGAAGCGCAAGCTCTTTTGTTTTTACCAGTGGTAAAAGTCGGGGTTGGAATTTCATCTTTGCAATATGAGATCTCAGCTTTGCTTCTTCCTCGGGTCCATTGATCAACCAGATGTCGGCGATTTTATTTTTCAGGATATTTTCCATTACAGCCTGAAACTTCTCCCATTGCCAGCCCCATTCCGCAATACGAGTTTCCGTTTTAACGAGAATAAGAGGTCGTTCTTTTTTTCCTGACTTCATGAGGCCCTCTATTTTCATTTTTTCATTGTCGTTAAAGTAGATTTTAGGTTGTGAGATGATTTGCGGTACCCCCATATACTTAAGCAGCGCCAGATTGTTTTCGATTTCATGGCAAGGGAACGTTTCGATAGGAAGCTGTATATTATATTTGCATGAATTTTGTGGGTGGAGATAACCAGCCATCATTTTGGCATTAGAACACAACGTGAAGAAGGTAGCTGAGGCACTGAATTTTTTATTGAGGGTGATAGCCAGATCAAATTTTTCTTTGCGGCAGTCAAGAATGACACGCCAGAATCGCCTGCGTCGCATTCTAATAATCTTATGAATCTTAGGGTTGTCTTTCAAGACTTCCACTTGTAAGGGGTTTACCATCACTGTGATTTTTAAATGTGGGAAAGAGGTTTTTAAAGATTCATAAACCGGTGTTGACAGTATGACATCCCCCAGTCTGTCAGAGCGAACTACAAGCACATTAGAAATTTTTGAAAAATCAAGGGGCAAAGGAGCCAAGGGAACATTTTTCTTGGCAAACAGTCTGAATAATATCCAGAGACTATTTTTTATATGGTATTCGACGGATCGTAGGAACTTGCTCATACTTGACTTAAATTATTACGGAGTGGTGTTCGATTCGGAGGCAGCGATTTCAGATTTCGAATTTTGATTGCTATCCACTAGTCCAGTGGAAGGGCTTCGTCAATGAGCATAACAGGTATATTGTCTCTAATAGGGTATTTCAAACTGCAAGTTTTACAGTTGAGGCTATCCTCGTTAGTGCTTAACTCAAGGTCACCCTTGCATTTTGGACAAACTAGAATATCCAATAATTTTTTATCAATTGCCATAAAATTTCTCCACTTAGTTTAAATAGTACTTTTTTGGTTGGATCGAACAGATTCAAACACTTCGTCTACAGTCACTTGCTTCATACATTCGTTGGTTCCAAGCGGGCACTTTTTTTGCCAACAGAAACTGCAGGTCAACATTTTATATACTGTTTGGTGATTCAACCCGTAAGCCCCATTTCGCACAGGGTCGGTAGGTCCAAATATCGACACAGTAGGGATGCCGAGTGCTGCGCATAGATGGAGCGGTCCTGAATCACAACTTACCAGTAGTGTTAGGTGTTTGTAAAGGGCGATAGATTCCTGAATGGAAGTGGGTGGGGCAACCCAGCATTTCTGTTTCATAGATGCAGCGATTTGTTTGGTTTTGTGCTCTTCTCCTGGTCCCCAGGTCAATAGTATGGAGCAGTTAAGTTCAACAGTTATGCGATCTGCTAATTGTGCGAATCGTTCCAGTTCCCAAAGTTTACTTTCGAATCCAGCTCCAGGGTTGATACCAATGATGTTTTTGGAAGTGAGTTCGGGGTGGTGCTGAAAAAAGTCTTCCACTTTTTGGTGCTGAATTTCAGGAAGGGGAAATTGCTTTACTTTGTTTTGGATTTCCAAGTTTTGGATTTCCAAAGCAGATTGCACCAGGGTCAGATACATATCTATAACATGAATTCCGCCAGCCATATAAGGAGCTTTTTTATTAAAAAAGATCGAACTGATTTTTTCCTTACAGTTTTTTCTGTGGAATCCAGACTTAATGCGCGCGCCACTTAGCATGGCAATCACACCACTTTTTATCAGACCATGTAAGTCGAAAACCACATCAAAGTTTTGTTGACGCAGGTTTTTTATTATTTGGAGAATTTCCTTTAAGGCTTCTCTATTCCAGTTTTTCTTCCAGGATTTTATACGGATGGGAATAATTTCGTCTATATCAGGGTTGCTGTGTAAGAGCCCCTTATAACGCTCTTCGATCATCCATGCGATGAAAGCATCTGGGTATGCTTGTCGAAGGGTACGGGCAACGGGCAAAGCGTGAACGATATCCCCTAATGCACTTAATTTGATGACAAGAAATTTTTTTTGACTATTTAAACTCATGCGACAAGGATGGTTAGGGTTTTATGTATTTTATAATCCTGCTATAGATCTGATATCCAAGAAAGCCCATAGCGCTACCTAAAATCATTCCTCCTAAAACATCGCTGGGGTAATGGACTCCCAAATAAACTCTCGAATAGCAAACGATTAACGCAAAAACAAAAACCATAAAGATCAAGGCGATATTGCGGAAACAAAGACTCAATAAAGTTGCTGCGGCAAATGTATTTGCAGCATGGTTGGAAGGGAACGAAAAACTGTTGGAGCAAATAGGGTATTTCAAGCTGCTGGTAATACCTATTATGTCTTGTGGTAGAACATGACAGGGGCGGAGTCGTTGAATGCCTTCCTTTAAAATATAATGTCCTATTGAATCAGTCAAACCTATGGTAATGCCAAGTGCGATGAGACAAGCTAATCCCCGGTATTTGTAGGTTCCGAGAAGAGCAACAAGGCATATAAGGCCGGGTAAGTAGAAGTTTTCTTTTGTAGAAACAAACAGCATAAACTTATCCATCATTCGGGATTGAAAATGCTGGTTGATCCAGTAGAATAGCGAAAGATCGAAATCGTGGATAGTGAAGGTTCCTTACGTGTACGAGGAAATAGAAGTAATACTTGGATTTTATGAGGCTTTGTGTGTTGAGTCAACCCCTTCGCGGGAGAATGAAATTTGTGAATTTGTCCTTTAAAGGCTTAAAGGTGTTCTTTAGTTTGTCGGATATTGACCTATTGCCCCCTGGGTAGCGGAGTAATTGGTAAGAATTCTTTGTCACGGTAGGGACTTTTTCTCATAAAAAGCCATTACCTGCCCAAGGCGAGATAATAAGGGATGGAAAAAACAAAAGATAACGCGGTGATTCTGTTTGCGCGTGACCCTATCCTAGGTCGAGTAAAAACCCGGTTGCGTCCTTCGTTCGGTGATGAAACTATTCTAAAGCTTTATATCTGCTTTGTTGAAGATAGTCTTGAAAAAATTCGACAAGTGGACAATGTTGAATGTTTCGTGGGAGTTTCTCCAGAAAATCATTCTGGATTCTTTTTGGGAATTGAGAGTTTCGGTATGAGTCTCTTTGTTCAGCGGGGAAAGGATCTTGGGGAAAAAATGCGTCAGGCCTTTGTCGATCGATTTGCCGAGGGATATAATAAAGTTGTTATCATTGGTTCGGACAGCCCTTCCTTGCCTGTTTCATATATTAATAAAGCATTGGCTTCTGATAAGGATTTGGTGTTGGGTCCTAGTACCGATGGGGGTTACTATCTGATCGCTATGTCAGGTAAGCTTTCTGAGGTGTTCAATGGAGTCGCATGGGGAACAGAAAATGTTTTGGATGAAACTTTAGAGAAAATTAAGGGGGCGAGCGTGTCTTTAGAGTTGTTGCCCATTTGGTACGATGTAGATTCCCCTGATGACTTAAAGTTTCTTAAAACACATTTGGAGCTTATTGCACATTCAGGTCTTTGTGTAGGCCGAAAGACAAAAAATTTTCTTGATGAAATATCTTTTAATAGGGATGGTTTTTTAAAATGAAGCTTTGCAAATTTTCGGAACCGGGATACCAAAATTTAGTCGATACTCTAGTGAACCGATCGAGTATGGATTTATTCACTCAAGATGAAATGGTTCGAAAAATTTTAAATGATGTTAAGGAAAAGGGCGATGAAGAATTGCTCCGGTTGACCCATCAATTTGATCGTCACACACTGCCTTTGGAAAAAATTCGGGTAACTTCAGACGAAATAAAGGCTGCTTACAAGGAAATTAGTCAGGAAGAGCTTGATGCGTTGGGGGAAGCTGCAAAAAGAATTCGGTTGTTTCATGAAAGACAGAAGCAGGACCCCTGGACTTATGAAGAAGGGGGAATTGTTCTTGGACAAATGGTGAGGCCCTTGGAGATTACGGGGATTTACGTTCCGGGGGGTAAAGCTTCCTATCCATCATCTGTTTTGATGAATGCCATTCCCGCAAAGGTTGCTGGGGTGGAGCGGATAGTAATGTGTTCGCCTTTTCCTGAGAGTCAGACGCGGCCGCATGTTTTGGTTGCAGCCGATTTGGCTGGAGTCACGGAAATTTATAAAATTGGAGGAGCGCAGGCGGTTGCGGCAATGGCGTTTGGGACAGACACAATTCCCCGTGTTGATAAAATTGTTGGGCCAGGAAATATATTTGTAGCTTTGGCTAAAAGGTTAGTTTTTGGAATCGTCGACATTGATATGATTGCGGGCCCCAGTGAAATTCTGATAGTGGCGGATCATTCTGCCAAACCTTCTTACGTGGCCGCCGACCTGCTTTCTCAGGCAGAGCATGATGAAGACGCAGTTCCCATTCTAGTAACTCCGGATGAGGCCTTAGCTGAAGATGTAAAAAAGGAATTGGAAAAGCAGGTGAAAGTTTTAAGCAAGAAGGATATTGCTGAAATTTCTTTGAGAAATAATTGTTATTTGTTAGTAACTGAGTCGCTCCAAGATGCGGTAGATATGGCAAATAAAATCGCACCAGAGCATTTGGAACTTTCCCTGGAAAACCCGGAGGAGTGGGCTAAAAAAGTGCAAAATGCTGGGGCTGTATTTCTGGGACATTACACCCCGGAAGCTATAGGGGACTACCTTGCCGGACCCAATCATGTTTTACCCACGAGTGGTACGGCACGGTTCTCGTCTCCTCTCGGGGTATACGATTTTGTCAAGCGTACAAGTTTGATCTCTTACACAAGAGAAGCCTTGCAAAATTGCGGCAAAACTGTAACATTGTTGGCAGAAATGGAGGATTTGGGTGGGCATGCAAATTCGGTGAAATTGCGACTGGATGGGCCTGAAAAAAAATCCTAAAAACATTATATTTTAAGGCTTGAAGGGGTCGATTTTGACTTGACACAAGTATAAGGCTATGTTTTAATCACCATCATTTTGGGCACCTGTGCGCCAAAAAGGAGCTAGGGCAAAAGGTTCTGAAAATCCTTTTAAATTAGTGAGTTGTAGGTTTTCTTGGATTTAATTTTTAGGTTTTTCAAAGCTTTTTGAGTTTGCTCTTGTACATCACGAAGTTTTTGTTGATGAATTTTAAGAGTTTTGTTGATTTTTTTAAAAGGATAATAAAAACGAAGTAAGTTAGTTTGGATATAAAAAAGTAGGTACCTAATTAAGTTTTGTAATACTAGCAACGGATCCTGATCAGATCCAAAAGGAGGTTAAAGCTATGTTGGGGAAAAACACGCGTAGTATCGGTACATTATCGCTGGGGTTGGTTTTGGCGCTAGCCATATACCTGATTCCAGGAATGACCGGCATTGCGGATGCTAAAGATGCATTTGCAGAGCAAGTTTTCGCTGAAGAGGCTTTTGCGAAGGAAGTTCAAGCAGAAGAAGCTGCTGAAGGCGAAGGCGAATCGGAAATTGAGTGGAGCCAAGACGTCTTTTATAAGGACTGGGAAGGTAATCCGCTTAAGGGACCGATTAGTGGTTATCCGGCGCCGGAATTAGGCCCGGAGGACTACAATACTTATGAGTTTGCGCCCAGTCGAATCATTCTTTGGGTTGCAAACCAACAGCACCTCTACTTTGGTAGCTTCGTTCTGGCGGTTCCGATTTTCTGTATGATCATAGAATTTATCGGAATTAGGACCAGAGACGAAGATCCTGTGATGTCTGTTAAGTATGATCGCTTAGCCAAAGACCTCATGAAGGTCAGTCTGACCGCATACTCATGGACCGCAATTCTTGGGGGTCTTCTCCTCTTTACATTTATCACATTATTTCCTGGATTCTTCAAATACATGGCAGGTATTTTCCGTCCTGTAATGCATGTTTATGCGCTCATGTTCTTGGCGGAATCTGGTATTCTCTATGTCTATTATTACGGTTGGGACAGAATGAATGACGACAAGTTCCTTAAGTGGATCCACTGCAGTCTTTCGGTTCTACTCAACCTGGTCGGAACGGTTCTGATGTATCTCGCCAACTCCTGGGCTACTTTTATGCAGGCTCCTGGTGGGATTGATTCAGAAGGTCGTTTCTTGGGAAATATCTGGCATGTCATCCATTCCACGCTTTGGAACCCGGTTGGAGTTCATCGTATTCTCGGGAACATTGTTTTCGGGGGTGGAATCGTTGGTGCGTATGCCGCGTATCATTACCTCACAGCTAAAACCGAAGAGGAAAGAGCTCATTACGATTGGGTTTGTTATGTAGCGATGTTTATCGCGATCTTCGGTTTAATCCCGCTGCCTTTCGCAGGATACTGGTTGATGAAAGAAGTGTATGCGTTCCGTCAGCAGATGGGTATTACCCTGATGGGTGGCATCATGGCTTGGTTGTTCATCATCCAAGCGGTAATGATTGGTCTACTTTTCTTCGGCGCGAATTCATATCTGCATAATGGTATGGCGAGGGTTAAGGGATCGCATCGATATATGAAATATTGTAAGTACATGGTTTTACTCTTGATCGTTTGTTTCACCATGTGGATGACGCCTCATACGATAGTTATGACCCCCGCTGAGTTGAAAGAAATGGGGGGTGCCCAGCATCCAGTTGTTGGACACTTTGGTGTAATGTCAGCTAAGAACACAGCGGTTAACCTGATGATCACCACTACGGTTCTCTGTTTTCTGCTGTATCAAAGGGCAAACAAGAAGATAACGGTGCCATGGGCAACCGTGGGTAACTGTTGGATCTCAGCGATCTTCGTTGGCGCTGCTGCCAATATTATCTTCCTGGGCGTGTATGGTTACTTTCTTCCTGCTAACCAGCGGGTTGGGCTTTCTGTGCCTCAGGTATGTACTACGCTGACGACCCTGTTCGCGGGCACTGCGATCAATATCTCCATGTTTAAGGATTCGGAATCTTATGGTGATATCCAGTGGGGTTCGCAGTCTAAGGTTGGGACATACGCTATTTTCCTTCTAGCGATTTCCTTCACTTGGTTGATGGGTCTCATGGGTTATATCCGTTCCTCTGTGCGATTGTTCTGGCACGTGACGGAAGTTGTTCGTGATAACTCTGCAGATGCCTACACTCTGACAATTGGTGAAGCGGGTAAAATGCTTACCTTCAACGCTTTATTTGTTTGGGTTCAGTTCGTTGTGGTTTTCTGGGTGGGTAGTTTGTCAGGCAAGAAAGCCCCAGCTGAGGCTCCTGAGGGAGTTCCGGTTCCTGCACAACAACAATAACAATTATCAGTTTGGGTTGAGTGCCACGAAACGCTGTGGTGCTCAGCCCAAATTTAATCTGAGGGTATAGGAGAGAGTAAAAAATGTTACCACAGCAGCATGATATATTGTTTTCATTTCTTTCGATAATGTTTGCCGTATTTGGTATTTACGTGTTTGCAAATGTTATCCAGCATTGTAGAGAAAAGGGAGGGATAAACACTCCTCTTTGGGGTGGTATTTTTGGTGTGCTGGCCATCACCTGTTTTATGATGACAGTGCATATGTTCAGCCTTGTACAAAGAGATCAGTTGTTATTCTTCTTCTCAACTTACCTTTGGCTTATTCTCTTCCTGTTATTTGTTTGGGGAGTTTTCTTCAAGAGTAATAAAATTGAAAGGCAGTCGTCACCGATTATTAGAGCCTTTTTCTTCTATACTACGATTTCGGTTCTACTTGCGGGCTACACCAACTGGTTGCCCCAACAGCGGTCTGATCCACCTCCCAAGGAAGCTGCGGTTGTGGGTGATATGACCATGGAAGAATTTGCTGAAATGGGCCGCGTAATTATTTTTGGTGCGAAACAGGTCGCCGGTCAGAAATCTATCGGAAAAGGGCAGTGTCCTCTGTGTCACACCTTCGATCCGGGTGATCATATGGGTCGTTGTCCAAACCTTTTCGGTGTTGAGAAAAGAAGTCACGATCGCATCAAAGAAGATAGGTATGCGACAAGTCCGATAGCAATTGGTGAAATAGAGCCAGCTGCTGGAATTGTTAAAGGTAAGTGGGACGAAATTCCAGAAGAGTACCGGCGTCAAAATGGCCCGGATGAGATGATCGGGGAAGATTATATCCGTGAATCTGTGATGTGCCCGACCTGTTATGTGGTAGAAAAATTTGGTAAGGCTAACGATACTAAAAGTCCGATGCCGATCATCGTCAAGCCACCGATCAGTTTGAGTCGTGTTGAAGTCAATGCGGTAATTGCTTATCTTCAATCCAAGGATACGCCGGGTGAATTTGCGCAAGTGACCGTTCCATTGCCTCAGGATGATGCCGGGAATACAGGTGGTGCTGTTGTTGAGGAAGATAGCGGTGGAGATGAAGAGCGTCCGGTATTTGTGACTGGTAACGAGGATATCCAAACCATGATCAACACACTGGGTTGTCCGCTTTGCCACACGATTCCTGGTATTGAGGGAGCAGTTGGTGAGTTGGGGCCGAGGCTTCATGAGAAGATCAATGCGCCTAAGAGGATCAAGGATCCAAATTATAAAGGTAAAGCAACTAACACCAAGGAATACGTAAGGGAATCAATTTTGTGTCCTGGGTGTTATGTGGTTTTTAATGAAGAAGCCGGAGAATCGTTTCCGGACGGTTTAATGCCTACAACCTTCTCGGAGCAGCTATCAGTTCAGGCGATCGACAAGCTTGTAGATTTTATTAGTCAGACCGAACCCCCGGCTGGCAGTTAATTAGGAGACAACAATGAATAAAAATTTAGTAAGCTTTTTGATATTTGTTGTCGGCCTGGCGGTGTTTCATAACGCTATTTTTCCTATCTTTACACCGAAGGAGGTCGGCTGGATTCTTAACAGATACGTTTACTTTTTGTTGTTTGTAGCGTATCTGATCATCACACACCTAATGCTCAGAGTCGATGCCCCGATATCCCTGAAGGGTCTGTATGTCTTTTCAGTGGGGTTATATTTTTATGAATTTGTTTTGTATCCGCACATTCCCTGGACTCTGTTTATTACGTATATGGTAATGTGGGCCATTGGAACCTTTCTTTATATTAGTCAGGATCCGGAGACTTTTCGGGAGTTCAGAGCACCGATTGTTAAAACAATTGTAGGTGAATACAAATTGGCGCGAATTATCGCGTTTACGGCTTTGCCAATACTGGTAGGGTTCGCAACATATAACACGATTTATCCGAGTTTCCAGGAGCCGGTTGAGTTGAGGACGGTTCACCCCGCACCTCCTGCTACCACTAAGGTGCATGGCAAGACTTATCCACTGGAATCAACCAATAATCCTTTCCGTATAGATGAGCAGGATAACTACAAAGATAGTTTTCCATTCCTCGATGCGGAGAAGCATGAGTACATGAAGTATGTGACGGAAGGCGGCACAATTTTCTTTCAGAACTGCCATTACTGTCATGGTGATCAGTTGAATGGACTGGGAATGTTCTCGCATGTGTTCAACCCCACTCCTGCAAACTTTATTGATCCAGGTACCATTGCTATGTTGCAGGAAGCATTTCTGTTCTGGCGGGTGTCTAAAGGCGGGCCTGGTCTGCCTAATGAATCCACCCCTTGGTCCTCAGCAATGCCCCCATGGGAAGAGCATTTAAAAACCGATGAAATCTGGAAGGTCATCCTGTTTGAATATTGGTACACAGGCTGGCATCCACGAACATTTGGTACTGAAGGTTCTACCGCAGATAGTGGGGAATAACTTGAACTTAACGGTTACTAAACCTAAACATATGGAAATGACCATGACAAAGAATAACAACTACATCAAACGCCTGTTTTTGTCTTTTCTGGCAGTGGTGTTGATCGCGGTACCGGGGGCGGCTTTAGCCGGATCACCGTCTCCGATCAATAAAGACCTGCTAGAAAAGGGAAAGAAGGTTTATTTTAAACGCTGTGTCTGGTGTCACGGTGTAGAAGGTGGTGGTGATGGCCCTTCTGCAGACCGTCTGTTCACTCGACCGCGTAACTTCATTCAGGGAACTTTTAAAATTCGATGGACAGATTCGGGTGAACTTCCCTTGGATATAAACCTTATTAACACAGTAAAGAATGGGCTTCAAGGTTCGGCAATGCCAGCCTGGGGTGAGTTTTTGGGGGAAGATGAAATACTTGCCGTTGTGCAATTCGTCAAAAGCCTAGTGCAGGATCGAGAATGGGATGATGAAGACGAGGAAGTCCAAAATGTGGTCGGTGGATCTACTACCTCAAGCTCATCAATCGCTGCGATTGGTGCTGATATCGGTAAAGGGCCTCTCGGAGATGCCCCTTGGACAGCGACCAAAGGTCCATACCATCTAGGGGTTCCTCAAGAACATATTGATGCGGGTAAGGAACTCTTCATTAAAAATAAATGCTTTGAGTGTCATGGTGGTGAGGGTCGAGGAGATGGTAACCCGACCATGAAGGATGATTGGGGTTTCCCAATTGTTGCAGCAGATTGGACGCAGTGCTGGAATTTCCGTGGAGCTCGTAGAGATCCTTTCAATCCCTTTGTTGTTGCCCGTACTATTTCTACGGGATTGAATGGGACACCTATGCCAAACTTTCGGGAGCAGATGACCGGTGAACAGCGTTGGCAAGTTGCAGCGTTTGTAAACTCACTTTGCCCGCGAAAGAAAATTGATCCACTGACTAACAAACCAGTTCCTGACTTTCTCATTCAGTCTGTTTACACAGAAGGCCCGGTGGTTCCGAAAATAGATGACCCAAGTTGGGCTTCTCCAGACACGGACCATAGAATCGTTCCTTTGGCTGAAGAGTTGCTAGACAATCCAGTAAAGCATTACATCGCAATGGCGGGTCAGATCACTAGAGGAAAACGTAACTTCGATCCTAAAACAGATAACCTCTGGGTTAGCTCACGTTGGAGTGCAGAGGAACAGGCTGTTTATTATCTGGTCGAATATCACGTGCGTTTTATGTCAGATGATCCTGAATATCCAGATGCCGTAGCAATAGAATGGCCGGCGAAATTACAGGATCTTTTCGGCGCTGAAAAACCGTATTTTATCTTTGGGGATTCCAAGAAGCCGGTTGACGTTTGGAAAGCCAGTTTCATGGCTAAAGATTATGGTGCGACCAATGCACCGAATGACAAAGGCTATCAATTGGACGTGAGTGTGACAGAAACCGTAGGTAACGGTTTTGATGCAATAGCTGACAAAGAATCTGAAAGCAAGGTGGAAGTTGTTGACTCCATTTACCATCAGGGTCGTGTCAAAGTGATGTTCAAGCGGTCATTGACGACGGAAGGTGAAAATGATGTTCAGATTCCGGTTAAACAGTTCATTCCAGTTGCTTTCATGCAATGGGCAGGTCGAGATAAAGAGCATGATGAGCATATGGCTATCTCAACTTGGTATTACACCATCCTGAAGCCTGCGTTACCTGATTCTCTTTACTATATGCCCCCAATCATTGCAGCAATTTTCATTTGCTTCCAGGGTTGGTTGGTATGGATGACAAAGCGAACACGTAAAATGTATGACATTGGGAAGGTTCAACGTGACGAGCTTCCTAAGTAGTCATTAGAAGTTTTAAAAGAAAGCCCGCCGAGAGATATTTTCGGCGGGTTTTTTTTGTTCAAAACTAGGAAATAGGAAAGGCAAAAAAGATTTGCCAGTATAGACGGGTTGATCAACCCCAGTCCGGAATATTTCAGAGCACTTGTGCTGAATAAAAGAGCTTTTGAGGTCAGGACGAGTGGTAAGTGAATTAGATTTATACTTTTAATTATTTAGGGCGGGTTGCCCCGGAGGGAGGGGTTAATCTTGCTCAGTAACCTGTTCTAAATCCATATTGCCATCTATAATTTCCCTTAAAGCCATTTCAAAAAACATTTTTGGATTAGTAAGATCCTCAGGTTCGACTTCAATGGTAGGTTCGGCACCATTTTCTAATTGATGAATTCGCTGAGTAACTAAGATACATAAAAGATACCGGCTTTTTACTACATCTTGAGCCTCACGCACCAATTCCATTCGGTCCTGCATTTCCAGTTCTATCATAATTTTCCTGTTCAGTTAAAGTTCTCGTTCATTATAGAGAAATCTGAAAAACTGTCAAATAACATTAAGTTTTATCCCTAAGCCAATATGGATTTAAAGGACTCGATAACAGTTCCAACTTGCTCTTTGGAGACTTCACGATGCAAGACGGCACGAAAAATGCCCTCATCAGGATCAGTCATAAGGATTTTGATTTGTTTTTTTTCCAACTGTTGGAGAAATGCCTCTCCATCTAATCCCGTCAATTTGAAGAATATTATATTTGTTTTTATTTTGGATTTGTCTAACTCAATTCCCTCTATCTGGGAAATTTGGGTTGCGAGCATTTTTGCGTTTTCGTGGTCTTCCTGAAGCCTATCTACTAAATTGACTAAGGAGATTACTCCAGCGGCCGCAAGATATCCGGCCTGTCTCATGCCACCGCCTACCATTTTTCGGGCTTTTCTTGCTTTGTCAATAAACTCCGACGATCCACAAACCAGTGAACCCACGGGCGCAGAAAGTCCTTTCGAAAGGCAAAACATTACCGAGTCAACTTTCTCCGTTAATTTTGAAACAGGCATTTTTAGAGCCACAGCGGCGTTAAATATTCTTGCTCCGTCGAGATGGATTTTTAAATCATATTTTTTTGCCAGATTCCAAACGCTCATCATGTATTCAGGATGAATGGGTGACCCTTGACATAAGTTGTGTGTGTTTTCTAGGCAAATCAAGCGAGTTGGCGGGGAATGAATATCTGAGTGCCTGATTCCCTTTTCCAATATTTCTATGGAAATAGTGCCATCATTATTATTAGGTAGGGTACGTGGATGGACCCCCCCCAATGCAGAAACTCCACCTACCTCATAAAGGGAAATATGGCTTTTATTGCCAAGTAAAATCTCATCGCCTCGGCCGCAATGGCTGAGCACGCTAATCAGATTTCCCATAGTGCCGCTGGGGACGAAAACGGCAGCTTCTTTGCAAGTTTTTTTAGCCGCTAAGTTTTCAAGTTCCTGGACGGTAGGATCCTCTTGAAAGACATCGTCTCCAACTTTAGCCGTTACCATGGCGTCTAGCATAGACTTTGTAGGATAAGTGAAGGTATCGCTTCTTAGGTCAATCATTGCTTCCCTTAATTTTTGATTGCTGTTCTTTTTCTATCCGGTTGCGTTTGATTCGGTAATAAAATATTGATACAAAAAAAACGGGTATCACTAAACCACTTAAAATTAATCCGCTCACATTTTCTTGTGGATAATCAAGAGCGATCATGCCCTGATAAATTTGTTGCACCAGGTAAGCCAGTAGCCCACAACTAATAAACATATAGCCTATTCGTTTAGAGCCTTTTGGGCCGGGAAAAACTATTGAATAAGCAATAAAATTTAGACCCAAAAAAAGCAGGCCATTCAAAAACATAAGATAAATAATCTGATTCTGCGCTTGTGTGAGCAAAGTTTTCCCAGTAAAGGTGATAAAGTTAGATGCTTATTTTATCTGTTATGCAAAGGGATATAAACAGAAATTTAAGGCGAAGAATTCAAACGTAAAAAGACCAGCGAGAACCGAAAATAACATCGCTTCACATGAATTTATAATAATTCAGTAACTTTACTTATATCCATGTCAACCTCATGGAGGTTGTGGTTAACCCTACTTGCAGAATAAATTACGCCTATAGTATATTTGTGTGATCAGGGTGTTAGACAGGGTTGTTCTTAATATACTAAAAATTAAAATGAACTTTTGCTGTCAAACCATAGCTCAAGGAGCCCACTACTCTCAAACATATAAGTCGATTACAAATTTGAATCCATATTGACAAAAAAATGTTTTTTCGCATAAGGAAATTAAAGTTGATATCAGGTTATAACCTCATCAAGGTTTTGGTGCTGATGATTATGATGGCTTGGTCTCCAATTTCCGCATGGGCTGAAAATGAACGTCCTCCATTCAACCAATCTCGATATAAAGAAGATTATAGATTTTTAAAAACTCCTACTAAGAGAACAGATTTTTTTGATCCTATAAAATACATTCCACTCAATAAATCTGAGTCCCTCTATTTGACCTTGGGTGGGGAAACTCGCCAGCATTTTGAGTCTATAAACAATAATAACTGGGGAAAAGGTACTCAGGATGATAATGGATATTACCTGCAGCGATATTTGGTTCATGGTGACCTTCATGCTGGGGAGCGCATACGCTTTTTTGTTCAGTTCATGAACGGGATAGAAAATGGAAGGGAAGGGGGACCCCGAGCAGTGGACAAGGACTGGCTTGACCTGAATCAGGGGTTCTTTGATTTTGATTTTTGGAAAAAAACGGGGCAGCGTCTGACGCTCCGTGCTGGACGGCAGGAATTGATTTTTGGGAGCAGGCGTTTTATAAATTATCGGGAACGACCGAATATGCGTCTCAGCCATGATGCAGTTATGGGGATATACCATAGAGGTAATTGGGATGTGCGGGTTTTTGTAGCTCGCCCGGTGGTTCTTAACCCGGAGGTCTTCGACAATAAATCTGTAGCGTCAAATTCTTTCTGGGGCCTTTATACGGTACGCGAGAATTTGCCCTTTACTTTAAACCTCGATCTTTATTATTTGGGTTGGCGCAACCTGAATGCCATTTACGATCAGGGCGAAGCAGAAGAAACGCGCCACACATTGGGAACCCGAATTTGGGGAAAAAGGAAAAAGCTGGACTACAATTTTGAGTTTTTATATCAATATGGAGAATTTGGTCAGGGTGATATTCATGCTTATGCACTTGCATCCGATACAGGCTACACGTGGTCGCTCGGTGGATTGAAAAAATTACGTTTCAGCTTGCGTGCAGATGTGTACTCGGGAGATGATGATCCGAATGACTCAGACCTAAATTCATTCAACCCCTTTTTCCCAAAAGGAAAACACATTAGCCAACTTGCCGCCAGTGGTTTGATTAACCAACGGGATTTGCATCCTCGAATAAATTTGATTCTGGACGACCACTGGTCTTTTACCACAAGCACCCTTTTTATTTGGCGCGATAGCTTGGATGACGGCATCTACTCAATCGGCAGTGGGCTTTTACGTACCGGCTCGACGAGCCGGGCGCGTTATGTCGGTACTCAGCCCGAATTGGAAGTAAAATACCGTTTTAATCGTCACCTTGATTTAAAAGGAATCTTTAATTATTTCCGCGCTGGTAAATTTCTTAAGCAAAGTTCTAATGGTTCAGATATTACTTATTTGGGTTCCATGCTGACTTTTCGCTTTTAAATTTACAAAATTTCACGCCAGATGGAACAGAATTTCATTGAAAATCTATTTTCATGAATCACCCAATAGTATTTTTCTTTCTATTAAATCACCTCGTTCTTCCTTCTTGTGCGACCATTCCTTAATAAATTCTTCTGTATCTATATTTTGAGGGATTGACTCAAGCATTTCGGAAAGCGCTCTGGGTTCCTTGATGCATTTTCTGTGAAAGAATTTCTTTTGTAAGATATATGCAACAAATAAGTAATCGTCCGGGTCTTCTGCAATGTCTTTACCAACCTCGATTAATTCAACTGCTTTCTTGGCAGTAGATAACTCAAGGTTCCTAAACTTCTTCCTTTTGATAAGACTGACGGCTCTCCAAAGATATACTTCTCCGGAATCGGGAAACTCTTTTATCAGCATTTCAGTGGTTTGAACTGCTGGGAGAACCAATCCTCTTAATAAATAAAGAGCGACTAATGAAATTTGAGCTTCCATATAGTCGGGGTCTTCTTTTGCTATTTTTTTATATAGACTTGCATAATTAGTTAATTGTTTGGCCGTTTTTCCTAAAAAATCTTTGCTTGATTTGAGGATAAAAGCCGATTTGCAATATCGAGGTATAAAACCACATATGCTGATCTAGAACAATTCTGTCAAAACTATGACCATCAGGGAGAATATTCCCCCTGTTTCGTTCGTTTTAAACTCAGGATCATAGAGAATAAAAGGTTTAAAGATATAGAGTTTCCGAGTTTTTATTATTGACCAGTTCTTCTGGCATATAAATTGCTAAATATAGTAAAGAAAGGATAAATTAGGTCCTTGGTTTTCTAATGTGTGGTTGACCTTTTTTGGGTGGAAGCAGGGTAGGGGAAAGATTTATGGGTGAAGAAGAGATCTTATCTCAGGGAGAAGTCGATGCGTTGCTGAGAGGGGTACGCGATGGTGAACTTGAGACCGAAACTGATGAAATTGCAGAAAATATATCGGGTGTTGAACCTTTTGACCTAACCATTCAGGAAAAAGTGGATCCTAGCCGTCTGCCAACTCTGAACATTATCAACCAGATGTTTTGCAAGTCATTTCAAAACACCTTTTCCAAGTTGATGCGAAGGCCGGCCCAAGTCAGCACCATTTCAACTGATACCATTAAGTTTGGCGACTTCCAACGCTCTTTACCTTTTCCGTCCTGCCTGCATATTTTTCGTATGGAGCCTTTGCGTGGACATGGCCTTGTGGTGGTAGAAAATAAACTGATATCTGCTGTGATCGATACCATATTCGGGGGTACTGGCACACAAAAAACAAAAATTACAGGTAGGGACTTTAGCTCTATTGAAATTAGAATGATCAACAGTATGATTATAAGTGCATTGGAAGATTTGGAAAAATCTTGGCGGCCGGTTCATTCCTTAACAACAAACCTTGTTCGATCTGAGGTAAACCCGCAGTTTGCAGCAATCGTTACTCCCAATGATATTGTATTGGTCGTACTTTTTAAAATTGAAACGGAAAATGTTTCTGGGACTTTGACCATTTGCCTTCCTTATGCTGCCATTGAGCCAGTTATCCCTAAGCTCAAAACTGAGTTCCAGAGTGAAAAGATGGAAGTGGATCCTGTTTGGGTTAGTAGATTGCACGCAAAACTATTGACAACTGAACTAGAGCTGGTGGCAGAGTTGGGAACGACTACTATGACTCCACAAGACTTAATGAAATATAAAGTAGGTGATACCATCATTTTGGGAAATGATGTAACCGATCCATTATTATTGAAGGTGGAGCAAATACCTAAATTTAAGGGTTTCTCAGGGGTATCTCGTGGGAATAAGGCTGTCCAGTTAGTAGAAAAAATTCAAAGGGAAGGGTGAAACTATGAAAGATGATGCAGCAAAAGAAGACTTTGAAGAGGCAGATGATCTTGGCGATATTGATGCTATTGATGATAGTTTAGATAATGAGGAAACCACCCCCGTGCCAAGCGATAAAACCACAAGCCTTGACCTTATTCTGGATATTCCCCTTACTGTTACAGTTGAACTGGGTCGCAGTAAACTGTTAATTAACGACCTTCTGCAATTGGGGCAGGGTTCTGTGATTGAATTGACAAAGCTGGCAGGTGAGCCGCTAGAAGTGTTAGTAAACCAGAAACTAGTAGCTCGCGGTGAAGTTGTTGTTGTAAATGAAAAATTTGGTGTAAGACTAACAGATATCGTTTCCCCAATGGAACGAGTTCAATCCCTCGCTTAAACCGCCCTGGTTTATACGAGAAGCTAATTGCCCGCAGCAGATCCCATATTCCTTGAAGGATTCAATCAACATTTTTCTATGTAAAATCCCATTTTTCAAAAAGAACAAAAAACATGATTTAATCTCTGTTTAGGTACGACATTTGCAGTCTTTTTTAAGATAAACAAAAGTATTGGTATTTTTGACGAAATAAAAATAAGCACAAATCCTAAAAATGAAACGATTTTTGACAATCTTGAGCATTATTTGTGTCTTTCTATTTGATGTTGGAAGTCTTGCTGGTGCAAGTAATACCAGTAAAATGACTATAATAGGTGAAAAATCAAGTACTTTGAATAGTCTCAAAAATGTTCATTCCCATTTGATGAACAACGGGCATCTTGTTCGCCTAGAATTTAAGAAGCCTGTTTCTCAATGGATGAAGCCGGTTTTCTATGAAAAATCCGTGGAAATTGATTTTCCGGGCGCTTTTGTTGTGCCTTCCACTAAAAGTTTTCCAGTAGAGAGTTCTATTATTTCTAAAGTTTTTGCTAGTCAATCTGATAGGGAAACCCTTCGTGTACGTTTTCAAACAAAACCGGGTTTAAAAGATATTCAAAATCGAATCAAACTGTTGCAACAGGGAAGATTTATAATTATTCGGTTTGATGTGGTCGGCAAAGAACCATCATTTATATATTCTGCAAAGGTTTCTCCAGAAAAAAAACAAAAAGAAAGCTTTATAAGTATTGATGACGATCTTTTATCCCCATTCCTTCCCCGTGTATCAAAAAAAACAAAAGACAAACAAGAGGGGAAATTATCCAAATTAAATTCCAGTACTTATTCTTCGACAGTTAAGCAAAAAGAAGACAAAAATAAAATTAAACATGTGGGACGGGGGGTCGTTCCTCTAGTAGATCAAATTAAAAAAGCGATATTTGTATTTGGGATGATATTCTTGGTAATTTTTTGTTTTAAAAAGTATTTGTTGAAAGATATTCCAAGGGTTAGGGGGGATAATAGAAAAAAAATTAGTCCTGATCATTCTGAAGGAAAAAGGAATAAAGCATGGTCAGTCGCATCTAGAGTTGCGAGGCAGTTTTTTAGTTACTCGAGTAGAATTTCAAAACCTAAAGATGCGCAATCAGTTGAAGAAACTAAGAAACAAATTCTACAAAAAATCCGGAAGTTAAAAAAAGCAAGAATATGACAAGAAATATATTCTATCTAGTATTGATATTAATAACTACAATTCTCTGAATAGAGTGATTTCTTTTGCAGAAGCCTTTTTTCTTATTGATTTTGGATAAGGTAATAGGTTTGATTTTCAGATAATTTAAAGATAAATTAATTTATGGAAATTGATATCAAGTTTAGAAGGGAAAACTTTAAAAATAATGAAATGCGGTATTATGAATAAATCAAGTTTGAGGGTTTTAGCTGTCAGTAGTGGTAAGGGCGGTGTTGGTAAAACTACCATCGTTGCTAACCTTGCTTGCGCCTTGTCTAAAAGGGGTAAAAAGGTTCTTGTGGTTGATACGGACCTTGGTTTGAACAATATCGATATTCTTTTAGGTTTAACTTCAAAAAAACATATTGGGCATGTTTTGTCGGGGGAATCTAATGTCGAAGATATAATCTTACGTGGTCCTGAAGGTATCCATGTTTTGCCTGCAGGCAATGGTCTTCAGGAGTTGACCCAGTTGGAACCCGAAAAGAAGATGACATTGATGGGTGAGTTAGACCGAATCAGTGGAGATTATGAATTCCTGATTTTTGATACAAGCGCGGGGATTTCTTCTAATGTAACTTTCTTTTGCAGTGCTGCTCATGAAATATTTCTTATTGCAACAACAGAACCTACTTCCTTGACGGATGTTTATGCATTGATGAAGGTTTTGCATACCAGGCATTCACAAAAACATTTCAGGTTAATTATTAATTCAGTATCATCTGAAAGAGAAGCGCAGGGGGTATACCGAAATCTGACAGCAGTTGCCGATCGTTTCCTTAATGGTGTTTATGTTGAATACTTGGGATACATATTGCGCGATCCCAATGTCTCTAAAGCGATTCGTCAACAAAAAGCTTTTCTAGAAATTTATCCTTTTTCTAAGTTCAGCAGATGTATGAATGAACTAGCGGAAAAGATTTTAAAAGAGAAACCGAAATCCCTTTCAGGTGAAGATAGACAGTCTTATTTCTGGAGGAGTACTTTTCAAGCCTAATGAATCCTGTAAATCTACAAAAGATTACCGCTTCGTTTGGCTTGGTTGAGTGAGGCCATTTTATTGCATGGAGACCAAAAAGATATAGGTTTTGGATAGGGCCAGGAAGAAGATTCCGATAAGGATAAACAGCTGGATCAAACGGCTTAGCGAGAGAAATATAAGATGGTTACTAAAAGCGAAGAAATTAATCAAATCGAAATTTCTATAGAGAATCGTGAAGCTGTTATTAAGGAATATGCACCGATGATTAAGTATGTTGCAATCCGGATTGCCAAGCGTCTTCCCCCTCATATTGAAGTCGATGATCTAATTAGTGTTGGTGTCCTAGGCTTGATAGATGCTGTGGAAAAATATGATGCATATCGAGGTGCTAAGTTCAAAACATATGCTGAATTCCGAGTGCGCGGGGCAATTCTTGATGAACTGAGGGCGATGGATTGGGTTCCTAGATCGGTGCGTCGAAAAGCTTCTGCTCTGGCTGGGGTGGTGCAGAAACTTCAGAATCAATTGGGACGTCCCCCTGAAGACGATGAAGTGGCCGGTGAAATGGGTGTCAGCATGGATGAGCTTTTCAATACAATGAATGAAACGAAAAGCATGCCTATTCTCAGCTTGGAAGATTTAGGGATAGCTAATGAGTCTGGAGAGCAACAAAACTTGCTGGATTGTATTGCTGGCAAGGGTGATACTGACCCACAAACTTCGCTCCGCCTGAGAGAGCTGAAAGAAATTATTGCCAATGCAATTGATACGCTTCCTGAAAAAGAAAGATTGATGATATCTCTTTATTATTACGAAGAAATGAACATGAAATTGATAGGGGAAGTTCTTGGTATTACAGAATCTCGAGTTTCTCAAATTCACTCTAAAGCCGTTTATAGGTTACGCTCTAAACTTAAAGCTATTATCGCTGAAGAAATGTAGTATTCCTTAAAGGTAATCTCGATTGCCAGCTATTTTAAATGTTTATTTTCTTTTCTAAAGGTTTTCAAAGGTGTTATTGGTTTATAGATAGATGAGGTTGGATGGCAGATTTCGTTTTTAAAATTTATTCTGGGCTTAAAAACATGAAAATTTTAGTTATTGAGTTTGCCGCTTCTGCAATATCTTGGTTTGCTAGATTCATTCCTGAAATTTTTTGATTGATGATGGCAGAATTATATTTTTTAAGTAAAACATTTTTCTTTTCGCCTGATAATTTTATGATATTGGCTAGACCCCCAGCATCAATCCAAAATCCGCCGCACTTTGAACATTGATTTACCTCGGTGTCATATTGTTTGCTGAAAAAATGGCGATATAAAAGTGTTGTTTTGCATTGGGGACAAGGATGTTCTGCATCGCGATAAATTTTTACTCCTGCCGCCTTTTCTATAAGCAGGAGCTCGGATCCTGTTCCTGATTTGAGGCGGTCTATTTTTTTTATTTGCGTGTTTTTAACCCAGAGTCCTCCACAAGAACCTTTGCAAACATTGATCTTAATACCTGTAGCATTAATTTCTGTTAGATTATTGTCACAGGCTGGGCATTTCATGATTCAATAAACATGCGCATTTTTTTCTTCGGGTGGTCGTGTTTTCCAGCGTCGATGTCCGCACATCCATGGGTTTGGATTGTTACGGATCACAGTTTCTATAAAGGTTTCCATTTCCTGAGTCCAGTCTAGAATATCTTGATCTTTGTTTCCTGATTTTTCAAAAATGAGTTCAGGGCCATATTTAATACTATAAGTTCCTGTTGAAGTAGGATAGGAAAATAAAGGTATGACGGGGGTTCCTAAGCGGTAGCTCAGGCGTGCTAATGCTCTGGGAGTAGCTGCTTTCAGTCCAAAAAAATTTACGAATATGCTACCCCTAGCCGTATTCTGATCCATCATTACGGCTACACTATGGTTATTTTTTAGCTCTCGTACAATTTTTAAAAGGGGATCATCCCGGTAAAATATTTGGTTTCCGGTTGCCGTTCTCATTTTGGTTGTGAAGTTATCTAGATAAGGATTGTCAAGTTTTCTTACAATAGAAGATAATGGGCAAATCTCCAATAAACCATGGTACAACCCCATTAATTCCCAGTTGCCGTAATGTGCCGTAAGAAACAATACCCCCTTTTTTTTCTCCAGACATTTTTTTAATATATCCAATCCCTCTGGTTCTTTTGGTATTAATTGACGAACCCTATCTTCAGTATTGATTGTGACCCAAATTGATTGCATAGCGGAAACAGCAAGGAGTTTAAAAGAATCTTTTATTCGCTTCATTTTCTGACTTGTAGTCTGGCTGTCTGAAAAAATGATATTGAGGTTGGTGAGTGCCGTTTTTTTTCTTTTTCCTGAAAAACGAAATACCATAGCCCCAATTCCTTTACCAAGACAAACCACCTGCTTTTGAGAAAGAGGTCTCACAAGGAAAATAAGAATGCAGACTAAAATGTATTCTAGAAAATGCCGAATTGATTTCAAGGGTCCTCGTTTTGCCTATTTTTCGGCAATGGCATGGGCGATTGCGTGGGTACGATCGTGAGATATTGAGATATGGATAGTTTTGAGTTTGAGTTTTTGGAACAACTTTTCTCCTTTGCCTATCATTTTTAAAACTGGTTTCCCAGTTTCTTCATTTATTACCTCCATGTCCTTAAAACCCAAAAGGCCAGTGATACCTGTGCCTAGGCATTTAGACACGGCTTCTTTTACAGCAAAACGAGCAGCAAAATGTTTTGCTGGATTGCCCTTGGTTTGGCAATAACTTATTTCACTAGATGTAAAGACTCTTTGTTCAAATTTTGGAGAATATTTTTCTATGGAATTCTTAATTCTCTCTATTTCAATGATGTCCAGTCCGGTGCCAAAGATCATAGAAGTTCCTGAGTTTCCAGGGTTTCGTTTAAAGACTCTTGAATGCTTGTAAAACTGATTGCACCTGCTCGAATCAGTCGGACAGGGTTTTTTGTAGTATCGACCAGTGTAGAGGGCTCTCCTCCTTTACAAATTCCTGCATCCAGAATGAGATCTACTTTATTTCCAAGACAGTCCTTCACATGTTCAGCAGAGGTTGTAGGATCTTCACCACTGAGATTTGCACTGGGGGCTGTTAAAGGATGATTCAAAGCGGATAAAAGCTTTCGAGTTATGGAGTTCCCGGGTAGTCTTATCCCTATTAGGTCGTCTGTAATATATTCTGGGATAGAGGACCTTGGCTTAAAAAGCATTGTCAATGGGCCAGGCCAAAAAGTATCTATGAGTTTAGTGCTGGCTTCTGAGGGTTCTTCCACAAGTTTGTCTAATTTTACAACCGAGTCAATGAGGAGAAGTAGCGGCTTATTTCGATCACGGTTTTTTATCTCATAAATTTTATTAACAGCCTCTTTGTTATAAGGATCCGCACCCAAACCATAAAATGTGTCAGTGGGAAATGCTATTATCCCTCCACCCTTTAAAACCTTTTGGGTTTTCTTGATTATGTTATCCCATAAATCGGGATCGGAAGTATCAACCTTTAAAATTTGAGGCATGGGGAGTTTTCAATTTTTGGCTTTTTTGTTCGACAGCCTTAGCTTGCTGTTTTCGGTATTTGACAAGTTGGCTGGCGAGCTTTTCATCTGCTAATGCAAGAATTTGGACAGCAAGAAGACCTGCATTTTTTGCTCCCCACTTTCCGATACTTACCGTAGCCACAGGGATTCCTCCGGGCATTTGAGCTGTCGACAAAAGGGAATCAAGCCCATTTAATGGTGTGGAGTTAATTGGTACACCAATTACCGGCAAGGTACTTTCCGCTGCTACCACCCCAGCAAGATGAGCTGCTCCACCGGCCCCGGCAATAAATATACGAAGACCTCTTCGTTTCGCACCCTGAACATATTTTCGAGTCCGTTCCGGAGTGCGGTGAGCTGAAGTTACCAGCACTTCATGGGCAACTTTAAAATTTTCTAGAATCTTGCTAGCTTCCTCCATGACGGAAAAATCCGAGTCACTTCCCATTATGATTCCCACTAAAGGCTTATCCAAAACGTCTATCTCCTGATAAAGATTAATTGAAATGGCAGAAGGAACTTTATATCAATTTTTATGAATTTGATCAAGGTGAAGGTAAAACTAGACCTCTTATATCAAAATACCTTTTATTTGTAATGATTTATCGCTTAGCCCCATGTTTGATTTCGGGAATTAACATCAGGGTGGCAAAAAACATCATTACGAAAGAAACAATGCCAATATTTCGGGCTCCAATGAGATTTACGGTCCAATAACCCAGAATAGGCCCAATGGTTCCGCGAATACCTGTGAGACTGACGTGAACGGACATATAGGCCCCTGCTTTTCCAGGAGGGGCGTATTTAGTAACCCAGAGGTTCCAGGCGATGCTGCCACCGGCAAAAGCAGCTCCAATCAAGGCAGAGCCCATTCCAATTACCCAAGGGTTTGAAGTTACAAAAAATAGAAGAACACCGCAACCGAAAAACAAGTTAAGAATCATCCGCAATACGACAAAATTCATTTTGTCGAAAAGAGATGCCCAAAAAGGAATCAGAATCATTCGTATTGTTTCCGGAATAATGGTTATTATCATAGCTACATAAATGGCAGAGCCTTCGATTCCCCATTCGGGTGCGGTCACATAATCCACTCTAAGTGGCAAAGTCCAAAGATTGGCAAATCCCATAATGAACCAAGTCAATAAAACATAACCAAAGGATTTATCTTTAATAATATATTTCATATTGCCAAATGGGTTGGTATGAGGGCTATCGACAATGGGCTCAGAAGGCATGGAAAAAATTGCTACGGCTTTTGCAAAAGCACAAAGACCTAGGAACGTAAATATCCAATGATAATTATTGATATTTAATTCAAGAAACCAGGAGCCAATAAAACCTGAAAGGGCAGCTATCCCTACGGAAAGCAAAAGGGGTTTAGAAAAAAAAGTAGCACGTTTGCCTGGGGGATAATTGTCGCTGTAGATTTCAGTTATAAAGGGAAGAAGTGCACTTCGGCAAATATAACCTGCAATCACTAGGCAGGCAAAAAGAGTTAGGGATTGCGCCCAGGCGGCGATTAAAAGGCAGCAACCTGTAATAAATGAGGGGACAGCACCCCACGTAGACTTCTTCCAATTGGTCAGTGATGCATAGTGTAATAGTAGCATAGAGAGGAACATTCCCATAAAAGGGGCGGCGGCGATCAAAGCTTTTATGGTTTCTCCAGCATTGAAAAAACGAATGGCTATGAACAAGCAAAATGTTTGAGCGCCAGAGGAAAGAACCCCCTCAAAACCCCCTCGCCACAAATCGCATTGATAAGTTTTTAGGGTTTTCTCTTCTATGGTTTGACCGCCAGAATCCCTCAATTCAATTGACCTCGGCATTTGGCGATATACACCTTATTGAAGTCGGCATAGGGTTGTAGAGTCAAAGCAGTATTAAAACTTTCAATAGCTTTTTGGTAATGAGCAAGCTCATAGTGACAAAGGCCGAGACCATTCCAAGCTCCGAAATGGTTTGGGTTCATTTCTAAGGTAATTTCACATTCTTTAATGGATTGAACATATTTTCTCTGCATATAAAGAACAGTCGCAAGTTTATTGTGGGCCTCTGCAAATTTAGGGTAATCCATCACCAAGTTTTCAAATTCCTGTTGCGCTAATTCATATTGGCCTCTATCAATCTGTTTCGTTCCTGCGCGAATCCGAGATTCTGCCTTTTCGCCTGCTTGACTGAACCAAAGATCCCATAATGCTTTGGTTGCTGTTTGTCGCAATTGAGCATTTTCACTCAATAAATCCTGTAATAATTCTTTTTCTTCCATTGTTAAACAAATCCATTTCGATAACTATTGGCCTCTATATTGTAGCAGGTAAATAATTATTTTGGATTTACGGCTAGAGATCGTTTTATTTTTCTCGAACCTGACCAGATGTAGGCGTAAAATTAGAAATCATTAAATCGACCTTTCAGAGGAAAGCTATGGGTTTTAGTGAGTCAAAATCAGGTCAGGCGGAAATTATTGTTATAGGCGATGAAGTCATAAGTGGTTTCATAGTTGATACTAATTCCAAATACCTAGGGCAGCAAATTTCTGAATTAGGAATGGGAGTTTTATGCATTACAAAAATAGGGGATGATTCTTCAGTAATTAAAGAATGTGTCGAAAAGGCCCTACAGCGTTCTGATTGGGTTATTCTTACAGGTGGTTTGGGAGTTACTCACGACGATATTACGAAATCAGTGGTAATGAAAGTGTTTGGTTCCAATTTACGACGAGATGCAAAAGTAGAAGCAATGTTGCAGGAGAATTTTAGTAAAAGAAGTGGGGATATCCCAAAAAGCGTGCAATCACAATGCGAAGTTCCGGATAATTGCCAGGTTTTGTATAATGAAGTTGGTACTGCTCCTGGTTTTCGATTTGAAAAAAATAGACATGTTTTATTTTGTCTTCCAGGTGTGCCGCATGAAATGAAACATTTATTTGAGCAATATATCGCCCCTGAGCTGGTTAAACATTCCACTAAAGCTTTTTCACAACGCATTCTCAGAACTACGGGAATATCAGAAGCTGATTTGTGGGCAAGAGTGGGCTCGCTGACTCTGTTACAGAATAAAGCAAATATAGCTTCCCTACCTTCTCATCTAGGAGTGCGAATTCGACTTTCTTGTCTGGAAGAAACTAAAGATAAAGGTGAAACTCTTCTTGATGAAGTTGAACAATCTTTGATGAAAACTATTGGACCATATGTTTATGGAAAAAATAATGAAACACTTGAAGCTAAGGTAGGTCAGTTACTGAAAGATAAATCTATGACTTTAGCTACAGCGGAATCGTGTACCGGTGGGCTCATTGGTCACCGTCTGACTCAGGTATCAGGAAGTTCCAAATATTTTAAGGAAGGATTTATTGTTTATAGTAATGAAGCTAAAGTTTCCCGATTGGGTGTTGATCAAAAAATTTTGGATAGTCATGGAGCGGTCAGTGAGCCAATAGCTCGTTTGATGGCAGAAGGGGTTTGCCGAGCTGCCGGAGCAGATATAGGAGTTTCTGTAACGGGGATTGCCGGCCCCACAGGAGGCAGTGAAGAAAAACCAGTAGGTTTAACTTTTATAGCAGTCAGTGATGTATTTGGAACCTGGAGTGGAAAATATATATATACGCATGACCGCATAAAAAATAAGGAACGTGTAGCGCAAACTGCTTTGAATCTTGTTCGCATGAGATTATTGGGGTTGTTGGAGGAAAAAAAATAAAATGCAAGAAAGAAGTTGTCCGTATTGCAAAAAGGATATTCTACTACAAGCGGAAGTTTGCCCTCATTGTAATAGAGCCATTCCTCCTTTGCCAAATTATCCCAGTGCTAGCCCAAAATGGTTTATGGTCTTGTGGGGGTTTTTCGTTATTCTCATTGTGGCGCTACTTGTTTCCATGTTTGGTGCCCGCTAACGTAATGGAAAGTAAAGTTGAAAAAGAAAAGTTGCGTGTGGAATTTTTGTCTTTCAGGGGAATCATCAGGGCGGGTTACTTTTCTGCAATATGGTAGTATTAAAAGTAAAGGGTGTTTTAAGTTCAAAATTTGAATTTGTAAACCTCCGATATTATAAGCGATTAAATTTATTTAACTATGGATGATATAGAAGGACTAGTTCCATCATCAGAAGGGGAGAGCCTTCCTGTTGCACCGGTGCGACCAGAGGAATCATTGGAATGGGTGATCGAAACCTATCGCAAACACCAATTGAACAAGGTGACTTCGTGGTTAAACGATAATCTGGGAAAAGGTAGAAGAAACAAAACTCTGATACCTCGAATATTACTGGATGTTAATCCCATTGACCACAGGCAAAGCTTGCTCGAAGTTGTTTTTCCTGCTCCCCGGCACATCAATGAAAAATTACTCGATGTGAATAGTTTGAAGTTTATGCTGGATGCTGACTCTGGAATGGGTAAAACCACTTTTCTTATGCATTATCTTGAAGAACTTTTAGATGCTCCTGCTCATCCAATTTATTCGATTCCTATTTATTTCCATTTGGGGAATGTTATTGAAGGTGGAGGGTTTCAGCAATTCCATGAGACTGTCAATCAGGAAATTATTGATGTGATACTTCTGGAAAAAGAGGAAAACCCAGAGTTGATTATAGATGAAGATATGCTTCGTGGGACCATCAACTCAATTTTTAATTGCAGTAAATTTATGTTTTTATTAGATGGCTTTGACCAACTTCATCAACAGGATAGATTTAGGTTTTTTGTGGATTCTTTTTTAGAGGACAATGCATTCCGCAGCAATTTTGTTTTACTTGCAAGCCAAAAATTTGAGTTTGGATCATTGGCTACGGATGCCGTAGTCAAGCGAGGTGAGGGAGCCGCATTTCAAATGATCTTCCAGCCCCTTTCGCCGGAAGAAAGCAGCTTGTATCTGGGGGACGCTGCAAAAAATAATGTAATTAAAGAACTTGCTGCTTATACTCCCGAACTTTTGCTTACACCCATTTTACTGAAAATAATTCGCAGTCTTTGGGAAAATGAACAATTAGAAGGGCTTAATAATAGGGCTGAAATATATGAGCAATGGTTCAAATATTTAATGTTGAAGTCAAACCCGGAAGTGGATAGCCAGGGATTAGAAAAATGTATGGATCAAATAGCCGAAATTGCATTCCAGCAAATGCTAAGTGGAAAAATTCAACGCTACCAAAAGGAAGAGCCGGGTTACGACAAGTCCGATATCAAAAAGGATAAATTTGACTTGTTGCTGGAAAGAGATGACATCGCCCCTAGATGGAAAGGAATAATCCAGCAAACACCTCGCAGATGGGAGTTTTGTCATCCTTCATATCAGGAATATTTTTCGGCACGACATGTTTCGAAAATGTCGGAATGGAAAAAAATAGTGAGGGAAAATTGTGGAAACGAAAAATGGCACGAAGCTTTTAAGATATTAGCGGGTTCTGTAGCAGGAAAGGAACTTTTCGATATTTTTATCGAAGAGGGGGCTGTTATGTTGGCTGGAAACTCACTGGCAGAGGTGAAAGAGCTTCCGAAAGGGCAAAACTTGCTTATTCGCCAGTTGTTAAAATATCAATGCCATGAATCTTTCCCACAATTTAAACCTTGCCGCCTAATACGCGTTGAAGATGTGTGGAAATCTAATGATGAGGATTACTTGCAAGCCTTATTGACTAGATTATTAATACGTAAACATCGTGATAGCAGAATATTATTCAGCGTTTTCGAACTTGTTCTATATAAAAATGGATTAAATATTCACGAGTTGCTGGATAGTTTTGATTTAGAACCTATAAGAAAGCTCGAAAGGTTTCAGGAATTTTTTAATGAGTCAAAGGATGGAAGTCAGGTGGCTCTTTCCAGGATCAAAAAGTATGGAGAAATGGTAACGGTGCCCAAAGGCAAGTTTGTATATCAGGAAGAAGATGATGAAGATGACAAAGTTAATTTAGAAGAATTTTCTATCATGAAATTCCCTGTTACTAATGCATTGTATATACAATTTGATCCGCAACATAAAACTCGTTACCCATTATATTCATGGGAAGAAGATCAGCCGGTAATTGGTATCAACTATTATGAGGCAGTTATTTTTTCCCTTTGGCTGGGTTTCCGGCTGCCTACTGAAAAAGAATGGGAAAAAGCTGCAAGAGGAACAGATGGGCGGATATATCCTTGGGGAGAAGCCATGGGCTATGAAAAAGGTTTTGCCAATACCTGTGATTTTATGGAGTGTAAAACCAATTCGGTTACTGAAATGGAACAGGGAATGTCACCTTATGGGTGTTTTGATATGGCGGGAAATGTATGGGAATGGTGCATGCAATGGAACGCCTCAAAATATTCAACCCAGCGAATTGTTAGAGGAGGTTCATGGATGAATTATTTAGTCCATGCAAAGTGTTTTTTTCGTAACTCATTTGATCCTGCCGAAAGATATCTGGCTGTGGGATTGCGTTGTGTTTCGGGCCCGCGTTTTACAGAAATCGAAGATGAAGATATGGATGATGATTGAGTAGAGCAGCTTGAATCTATTAAAAACTTCTGTTACTAAATTTATGAATAACCAATTTATGCTCAGGGCTTTGAATTTAGCTCGTAAGGGAAAGACGACTCCTAATCCTATGGTTGGGGCAGTGATTGTTAAAAAAGATCAAATTATTGCCGAGGGATTTCATCCATACGCCGGAGGACCGCATGCTGAAATAGTAGCTCTAAGGAAAGCGGGTAATAAAGCAAGAGGTGCAGACCTTTATGTTAATCTCGAGCCTTGCTGTCATATAGGGCGAACGCCTCCCTGCACCGACACCATTATACAATCGGGTATAAGAACGGTTTTTGCTGGTATGAAAGACCCGAATAGATTAGTTCAAGGCAAAGGAATCCGTGTTTTGAAAGCAGCGGGAATAAAGGTCTCAATAGGCATGATGAAAAAAGATTGTGAAAAATTGAATGAGGTGTTCATAAAGGTGATAAAAACGAGGATGCCATTTGTTACGATAAAAACCGCCATGTCACTCGATGGAAAAATCGCTACCCGGAAGGGAGACTCGCAATGGATATCTGGTATTAGGTCGCGTAGCTTTGTGCATGAGTTGAGAAGCCAGCATGATGCTATTTTGGTTGGAACGAATACAATTATACAAGACAATCCACTATTAACTTGTCGATTGAAAAAAAAAGGTATCGCGCACCCTACGCGTATTGTTTTGGATCGAAGAAACAGAATTCCATTAAAGGCAAAAGTTTTTGCGAATGGCAATACGCAACGAGTTATTTATGTTTCCGGTCCTGGACTATCAGTAAGAAGAGAAAAGTCATTGACAAAAAAAAACATAGAAGTCCTTAAAGGTAAAATAGGAAAGTTGGGTTTCGACCTGAGATACTTGATGAAATTACTAGTCCAAAAAGATCTGACATCCATTCTTATTGAAGGTGGAAGTGAAATTAATAGCAGTGCATTTTCTGCAGGAATCGTTGATAAGGTCTTTGCATTTATTTGTCCCATTCTGGTAGGTGGGCAACAGGCTCCTGGGCCAATTGGGGGTATGGGTATCGATAAAATTACTAAGGCAATAAGTTTAAAAAATATGAAAGTGATTCAATTAGGAGAGGATTTGATGGTGGAGGCCGAAACATGTTCAGCGGAATAATTGAATCGTTAGGAACCATACGTGAATTTGTTCATAGTCAGGAAAGCGCGGCTGTGGTTGTCGAGACCAAGACTCATTTTTCGCGTCTAGAGAAGGGGGAGAGTATTGCGGTAAACGGTGTTTGTCTCACCGTTGTCAATTTCAATGAGTCCATGTTGCGAATGGATCTGGGGACGGAGACATTAAGCAAAACGAGTTTTAAAAATTCTAAAGTAGGAGATCAGGTAAACTTAGAAAGATCGTTAACACCTTCTTCAAAAATCAGCGGTCATTTTGTTAGTGGTCATGTTGATCAGGTAGGAGAGGTTTTAAGTATTGAAAAAAAACCGGGTGAAGTTTTATTGCAGTTCTCACATTCGCCTTCCCTGAGCCCTTTCATAATGGAGAAAGGTTCAATCGCTTTGGATGGTATTAGCCTCACTGCTTTCAATTGTAAAGATAATCGGTTTAATGTGTCTATAATTCCATTTACCTGGGAGCATACCAACCTGAGCGCTAGGGAAATAGGCGATTTAATAAATATCGAATGTGATATGATTGGTAAATACGTATACAAAGCATGTCAAACTCTGATGAAGTCGGAATCGACCGGATCTATTTTGGATGTATTACAACAGCAGGAGAAAGAATAAATGGGAAAAGAGTTTAGCACTATAGTAGAAGCTATCGAAGATGTGTTGCAAGGAAAAATGATTGTCATTGTTGATGACGAAGATCGTGAAAACGAAGGCGATTTGATGATTGCAGCGGAAAAGGCTACCCCCGAGCTTATCAACTTTATGGCTCGATTTGGACGAGGATTGATTTGTTTGACACTGACCGAAGAGAGAACCAAAGAGTTGGGTCTCTCTATGATGGTCGAAGATAATCAATCGGCTTTTGAAACCCCATTCACAGTTTCGATTGATGCACGTCAAGGAGTTAGTACAGGCATATCAGCTGCAGACCGCGCTCATACCATCAAAATAGCTATTGATTCCTTAACCGTCAAGGAGGATCTAGTAAAACCAGGCCATATTTTTCCTTTAAGGGCAAAGGACGGAGGAGTGTTAGTAAGGATGGGACAAACCGAAGCTTCTGTTGATATTGCCCGAATTGCAGGGTTAAACCCTTATGGAGTGATCTGTGAAATTATGAATGAAGATGGGACGATGGCTCGAGTTCCGCAGTTGACAGAGTTTGTCAAAGAACACGATCTCAAGATGATCACGGTCAAGGATTTGGCAGAGTATCGCCTCATGAAGGAAGCATTGGTAGAAGAAGTTACTTCCACTATTTTGCCAACGCATTCTGGAGACTTCCAATCTGTAGCTTTTAAAAATTTGTTAGACGATCAAATCCATATAGCTTTAGTAAAAGGCGAAATTAATGAAGACAAGCCTACATTAGTTCGAGTGCATTCCCAGTGTTTGACCGGCGATGTTTTTGGTTCTTATCGTTGTGATTGCGGGGAGCAGTTAAATAAATCCATGGAAATGATTGAACAGGAAGGAACAGGTGTTTTACTTTATCTTTATCAGGAAGGAAGAGGTATTGGCATTGTCAATAAATTAAAGGCCTATGCGTTGCAGGATGAAGGGAAAGATACGGTTCAGGCCAATGAAGCGTTAGGATTTAAACCGGACCTTAGAGATTATGGAATTGGGGCTCAGATTCTTCGTAAACTTGGGTTAGGGAAAATACGCATTATGACCAACAACCCCAGAAAAATTGTAGGACTGGAAGGGTATGGATTGAAATTAGTTGAACGAGTTCCTATAGAAGTTCAGGCGAAGAAAGACAATCTAAAATACCTGCGTACTAAGCAGAAAAAATTGGGTCATATGTTTCAGAATATCAAGTGAGCTCAGAAATATGGTTGATATTATAGAAGGCGATCAAAGGGCAAAAGGCCTGCGGTTCGGTATAGTAGTCAGTCGCTTTAACGAATTTATCACTAGCCGTCTTTTGGTTGGCACGCTGGAAGGGTTCATAGAATCTGGAGTCGATAAGGCGGACATAAAAATTCTTGGAGTCCCAGGTGCTTTCGAAATTCCTCAGGCTGCAAAAAAATTATGCTCTACTGGAAGTATTGATGCCGTTGTTTGTCTTGGTGCTGTCATTCGTGGGGAAACCTCGCATTTCGATTATATATGCGCTGAAGCTAGCAGGGGAATAGGCCAAGTAGGACTAGAATTCAATATTCCCGTTTTGTTTGGTGTATTGACAACAGAAAACCTAGAACAGGCGATTGCGCGTTCCGGTTCAGGATCCTCGAACAAGGGACGAGAAACGGCCTTAGCTGCAGTTGACATGGCGACATTATATAAAAAAATATAAAGGAAAAAATGGGAAAGCGCCGTACAGCTAGAGAATTAGCTTTAAAATTTTTGTATCAGACGGAATTTAACTCTAATAGCCCTGATTCGGAACTGAACTCTTTTTGTGAAAGGGCAAATGTGAGTGAAGAAATTCAAGATTTTACACAAACTCTTATTAAAAATATTTTTATCCATAAAAAAGAAGTAGATGGACTGTTAAAAAAAATAAGCGCCAATTGGGTTCCAGATCGAATGGCAATGATCGATAAAAATATTCTTCGTCTTGGAATTTGTGAGCTTTTGTTCGATTCAACAACCCCCCCGAAAGTAGTCATAAATGAAGCGGTTGAAATTGCAAAAAAATTTGGAACAGAGGAATCTCCAGATTTCATTAATGGAATTTTGGATAAGGTATATAAAGATTCTAAGGTAGCTCCATAAATGCCGTATGCGATATATTGTATTCTCAGATCTGCATAGTAATCTCGAAGCCCTAAATCAATTTGAGAAAGAAATTTCGTCTACTCCTTTTGATCGTTTGGTTTGCCTGGGTGATATTGTGGGTTATGGGGCTGACCCTAATTCTTGTATCGATTGGGTAAGAAGAAATGTAGATTTTACCCTCGCTGGGAATCATGATCTCGCCGTGGTCAATAAAACTAATTATTCCTATTTCAATAAATATGCGCTCGAAGCATGTATTTGGACTCAAAAAATGTTGACAGTTGAAAATAGAAAGTTTCTTGAATCGTTAACGATGGATAGGGAAGAAGATGGCATTTACTGGGTTCATGCTTCTCCATTCCAGCCTAGTAGGTGGCACTATATTTATAATAAAATAGGGGCCGAAAAGCATTTCTTGAGTTTTGATGCTTCTCTTTGTTTTGTTGGTCATTCGCATAAACCCATTATTCTTGAACAAAATCCCAAGGGAGAGATCAACGATTATGTATCGGATCTTTGGACTGTCGATCCTAAAAATCGCTATATTTTTAATGATGGAAGTCTAGGGCAGCCACGTGATGGTAACCCTAAACCAACATATATATTTTATGATTCCGATGAACGCACGGTAGAGTTTAAAAGGTTTGATTATGACCTTTCCAAAACCCAAAAAAATATTATTGAAAACGGGCTTCCTGCTTATCTCGCTGATCGTCTTTCTTTAGGAAAATAGTAGAAAACAGACCTTAATAGATTCCAGAGGGTTGCTAAATTTTCCGTTGATTCAAAAAAGCTCTATTGACCCATTAATTTGGAAATGCTATATTTAAATCAATAAACTTCAATAAAATTAATAACTTAAGGCAATCCTCTTACTTTAATTTTTAGACGAAATGGTTGGTATGCGTTTTCTAACTTCAAAGATTTGCAAGATATTAGTTGTTTTTGGGTTTTTATTAATCCAAGCAAATCATGTTGTTGCGGCTTCTCCAAGTGATCTGTATTTTCACGCACAAAAATCTTATTACAAACTCATGGCTTCTGTTGAAAAGCAGAAATTCAGACATCATTGGATGAAAACTATAAAAATATTTTCAAAGGTGATGGACCGTTATCCAAAAAGTAATGAAGCCTACAAGGCAGAGTACACAACTGGAAAATTATTTGAGAGACTAAACGCAGTATCTAAAAATTCAAAGGATTTGGACCAGGCGGTGCATCATTACAGTAATGTTTCAACAAACTACTCGTTTGTCAACCTAACGGATGATGCCTTATTTCGGGTTGCGGAGATATATCTAGCAAGAAGAAAATTTGCATTAGCTTCTGAAAAATATAAGGAAGTTTCTAAAAAATACCCTGAAGGCGATCAAGCAAAAAAAGCACAGAAAAAATACAAAAGCATCAAGGTTGCTGCAAAAAGAAGATATGTGAACCTTACCCCAGTTGCTAGACAAAAAATAGCAACTTCAAAAACTTCCAAATCTAAAACCTATAAAAAATTTGTTGTTGGCAAGCCGTCAATCAAATCAATAAAGAAAGTTGCAAGGGCAACGGTTAAAACGACCCCTCTCTATAGAAAGCGCGCGAAAATCAAAGATGGGTTCGGGAGAGGTTATTTGTTCACTCCAAGAGGTTCAAGAGAAAATCAAATTAATTCTCCTTTAATTGTAGTAGATGCCGGTCATGGGGGCAAGGATCATGGGGCTAAGAGTGCTTCGGGACTCAAGGAAAAGGATGTCAATATAAAGATCGCCAAACATGTTAAATCTATTCTTTTAAACCGATATAAATATCGGGTGGTGATGACGAGAAAGGACGATACATTTATTTCCTTGAAAAATAGAAGCAAGATTTCCAACAAGCGCAATGCAGATCTTTTTATTTCAATTCATGCCAATGCAGCAAAAAGAAAATCGGCCCATGGTGTAGAGACTTATTTTCTTGGTACGTCACACAATAAGCAAGCTCTAGAAACGGCAGCTCGTGAAAATAGAGGGCTGGTAAAATCTGTGAAGGATGATAGGGTGCAACAGATTCTTGCCAGTTTGATCACAACCACCAAGATTAATGATTCATCTAGATTGGCTAGTCGTGTGCAAGAGAACCTTTACCGGTCCTCTAAAAAGGCAAACCGTAATTTAAAAAACCTTGGTGTTAAAGAAGGACCTTTTTATGTTCTTCATGGAGCCGATATGCCCAGTATTCTCGTCGAAGTTGGTTTTTTAACCAACCAGAAGGAAGCTAATATGCTTTCGCAACCTGAATATATTTACAGGCTAGCGTCTTCTATTGCAGAAGGAATACATAAGTACCTACAGGATAAGGGTTCATCCATCTAACCGAAAATGTCATCCCCCATTATTGCTATTGTCGGCAGAGCAAACGTTGGCAAGTCTACTATTTTTAATAAACTCACCCATAGTCGATCTGCGATTGTCAATGATACTCCCGGAGTCACCCGTGATCGAATTTACGGTTCAGCCGACTTTGGAGGTCGATCGGCAATTATCGTAGATACTGGAGGGGTTGATGTAGATCAGAATAACCCGATAGAACTTCAGGTGATTGAGCAGGGAAAATGGGCGAGGAATGAAGCAGACGGTGTCATAGTAGTTGTGGATAATCGTGCAGGACTTACCCCTCATGACCGAGAAATGGTCGATGAGATTCGTAAATCAGGAAAACCTTTTGTAGTTGCAATAAATAAAATAGATTCTCCTTCTCAACATTATATTCTCCCTGAGTTCAGTGGGCTAGGTGTGAAAAAAATGTTACCAGTTTCAGCGGAGCATGGTCATGGACTCTATGAATTAATCGAGGCGGTTTCAACTCTTCTCCCCGATATTATTGAACCAGGGTTAGAGAGCAAGGCGATACGAATTGCAGTAATTGGGAAACCCAATGTTGGAAAATCGTCTTTAATAAATAAACTTTTAGGTTCCGAGCGCTGTATTGTTTCAAGTATTCCAGGAACAACCCGGGATTCGACTGACACATTTCTGAAGGCTAATGACCAAGACTTTGTATTAGTGGATACAGCAGGTATTCGTAGGAAAGGGAAAACCAAACAGGTTTTAGACAAATTTAGCGTGATCATGGCACTAAAAGCCCTTGATCGCTGTGATGTGGCCATCTTATTGCTGGATGCAATGGAACATGTTACAGATCAGGATGCTACGATTGCCGGCTATGCCTTGGAAAGAGGAAAGGGTTGTCTCATTATTGGGAATAAATGGGATTTGATGAGGGAAAAAGAAATAACTTTTGAAAACTTTAAGGAAAGAGTTCACCACAAACTCAAGTTTTTAGAGTTCGCTCCTATCTTAACGGTATCTGCAAAATCTGGGATGCGTGTGGATAAAATTTTGCCAGAGGTAGAAAAAGTATTTGCAGAATATTCCAGAAAAATTTCCACGGCCCCTTTGAATGATTGTTTTGAAGAGGCAATTCAAAGAAACCCCATGAGCAGTTACCGCGGAAAATTCTTAAAAATGTTTTATGCCACGCAGATTAAAAATAAACCTCCTACTATCAAATGCTATTTAAATTTTCCCGAAGGTATTCATTTTTCTTACCGTCGGTATTTAATAAACAGTATTAGAAAATCATTTGGCTTGATGGGTACTCCGATTCGTTTGATTTTATCTGGAAAAAGAGAGGAGCCCTAATTTTTTGAGATCATTTTTGAGTACAAAAACCTGACTCTTCTCAAGTAAGGGTTTAATTTGCAATATTTGCTTTAACATCAATTAAATTAATTATGTAACCCAATAGATTACAATTTCTTGGATTCACTTTCTCGGAAAATTTTCCTAAGTCCCTAAAATTAATCAGTTTTTTTATATTCCTCTAACTCACAAACTTTTGACTTTTGCCTGGAAGTTTGGAATGGTGAAGGTTCTTAAATTTATTAGATGCAGATTTTTTGTGGTGTTTTATTCCTGATGAAAAGGTTGGAACATTTACCAAACGAGGAAATATGAAACAATACAAACTTCAGGATATCCGAAATATAGGTTTTGTGGGACATGGTGGATCAGGTAAAACTTCTTTAGCAGAGGCAGTTTTATATTTAACGGGCGTATCCGAACGCTTAGGTAAAATTGGCGATAGCTCTTCGATAATGGATTATGACCCGGGTGAAATTAAACGCGGGCATTCAATAAACTCTTCCATAGCATTTTCCGAGTTCAATTCTACAAAGATCAACCTTCTTGATACTCCTGGGAGTAACAACTTCATTGGAGACACCCCTGCGGCTTTAAGGGTAATTGATGGATTAGTATTTGTGATAAGTGCTACCGAAGGAGTGCAATTTTATACTGAAAAAATATGGAAATGGGCTGATGAACTTGATCTCCCGCGAATTATCTTTTTGAATAAAATGGATCACGAGCGTGCCAATACGGGTCCAGTGATAGAAGCTATTAAAAATAAATTCAAAAAAACTCCTATTTTTATACATCTGCCCCAAGGTGAGAAAGAAAAATTTTCAGGAATTGTCGATCTAGTCCAGAATAGATTTTTTTCCTATGATCAGGGAGGCGATGGTAAGGGAGAGCCCAGGGATGTTCCTGCCGATATTTCGGATGAAATGGAAATTAGTCATGCGGAGTTGATGGAAGCTGTGGCTGAAGTGGATGATGAATTGATAGAAATATACCTCGAAAATGGTGAGTTGACTGAGGAAGAGTTTTCCCGCGGATTCAAAGAGGGGATTCAGAAGGGAGAATTGATACCAGTTTTGTGTGGTTCTGCTTTGAAAAATATAGGAGTGGATCTTTTGCTACAGGCTGTTGTTAAATATCTTCCTTCTCCTGCAAACCGGGTTCCTGTGATAGCAAAAAAAGTAGATGATGATTCAGAGGTCAACCGATCTGCAAGTAGCAGTGAAAGTACTTCTGCGTTGGTTTTTAAAACCGTTGCAGATCCCTATGCTGGGAAATTAACTCTTTTTAGAACATTTTCTGGCACTATTAAAAGTGACTCCTCCATATACAATACATCGAAGGAGGCCTCAGAACGGTTTGGGCAACTCTATATGTTGCAGGGCAAGACACAGGTTCCTGTTTCGGAGGTTCCAGCAGGAGAAATTGGTGCAGTTGCAAAGCTCAAGCAAACGGTTACAGGAGATACTTTGTCAGATTCTAAGGAAAAGATTGTTTTTCCACCTATCCTTTTTCCCGTACCTGTTTTCTCAAGGGCGCTTATCCCTAAGACCCGAGGAGATGAGGAAAAAATTAGCCAAGCCTTGCAAAGACTCACTGAAGAAGACTCTACCCTGAAAGTTGAAAGGAACTCGCAGACTGGGGAATTATTGATATCAGGTCTAGGGCAGGTTCATTTTGATGTTGCTCTTGAAAAATTAAAAGTCAGATTTGGAGTTGAAGTGGACGTTAAAGAGCCACAAATTCCTTACCGTGAAGCCATAAAGAGGACTACTAAGGTTCAGGGAAAATATAAGAAACAAACTGGTGGAAAAGGCCAATTTGGTGATACTTGGATTGAAATTTCTCCATTGAAAAGAGGGGAAGGGTTTATTTTTGAAAATAAGATAGTGGGCGGAGCAATCCCAAAAACTTATATCCCAGCTGTTGAAAAAGGCATCCAGGAGGCAATGGCAGGTGGAGTCATTGCGCATTACCCTATGGTCGACATAAAGATCAGTCTTTATGATGGTTCATACCACAATGTTGATTCTTCAGAAATGGCTTTTAAGATTGCAGGTTCTCTGGGTTTTAAAAAGGGTATACCGGATTGCAAACCCATGCTCATTGAACCAGTTATGAATATGGAAATTGTGGTTCCTAACGATCAGGTAGGAGATGTTATGGGAGATTTGAATGCTAAACGTGGAAAAATTCAAGGAATTGACCCTGCAGAAGAAGTACAAACGATTCGTGCGCATGTTCCCATGGCAGAGGTTTTGAATTATGCAGCGGATCTAACCTCATTGACGGGTGGAAGAGGGATGTTTGTTATGGAGTTTGACCACTATGAAGATGTTCCTGATCACCTTATGAAAAAAATTATCGATGCTGCGAATCAGAATTTTGAAGAGAAACATTGATTCTTCACTAATTATAAGTTAATTTTAGATCTTCATTTTGAGGTGATTATATTGAATAAAGCAGACTCGAATGGTACCCTTGTCAAGGCAGATATCGTTGATCTTGTCTATGAAAAAGTAGGGTTTACCCGGCAAGAAGCCGCTCAAGCTGTAGATTTTTTGTTTGAAGAAATTAAGAGCCGTCTAGCGCAAGGGGAAAATGTTCGTATTTCAAGGTTTGCCAGTTTTGTTTTAAGAAGAAAAAATGCCCGCAATGCGCGAAATCCAAAGACGGGGGAGTCAATACGAATAAATCCCCGTACTGTTTTGACGTTTAAACCCAGCAAACAACTACTGACTTCTACAAATCAGGAAAAACATGAAAACACCTCCGATTCCTGACAAACTATTTTTTAAAATAGGCGAGGTTGCTGAACTTGCCGGAGTAGAACAACACGTTCTCAGGTATTGGGAGGAAGAAATAGAGTCTCTTAAACCAAAAAAAAACAAGTCCGGTCAACGTTTATATCAAAAAAGGGATATCGAGCGGGTTTTTGAGATCAAGCAACTACTGTATGCAGAAAAGTTTACAGTTGCGGGTGCTAGAAAAAAATTGAAACAAAATAAGAAAAAAGAAACTCAATTGGATATAGCATTCGATCGCGCAGGCTTCAAAGAATGGAAAGCAGATATAAAGCAGGATTTAAAATCTATTCTAACTTCCCTTGACAAAAAATAAGCTGAAAAATAGGGTAGGGATAGTGGTATTTAACTTCCCTGACTCTTTGTCAGGGAAGTTAAAATACTAAACAAATTTTAGGAAAAAGCTTTTTTAGCAACATCCAATAGGGAATCTACGGTTCTACAGCCTAATAATTCTGCATTTTCCCTGGCCACTTCTTCTCCATTTTCATCTACAGCAATAACCGCACGATTGAGATAGCGACTCTTTACACCTTCAAGAGTCAGTTTGTTTGCGTTTCCAAACTCTTGATTTATATCTTGAAGTAGGTTGGGCAAACCTCTCCCTGCATTAGATAAAATATCTGTCCCGACAACGACAATGACTTCATTTACGCCGGCAGCTTTAAATTTATCAGCATTGTCTTTAACCAGATCGAATTCCTTATTACAGAAACCACCAGCGCCTGGTAGAGTAATAATAAGTCTTTTGCCCTTATAGTCATCAATCGATAGTTCCTGTTCTATAGGCGTGGTCGCCGCATTTTCAACGGACCATTCTGGGTTCAATTTAATCATTTTTGCATCACTTCCAGCTAATTTAGCCATGTAGATTTTCCTCTTTCAGATTTTTAATAGAAACTGATATTAGATGTGTTTTTTCATTATAAGGTTGCTAATATTTTACTAAAAAATTTGACTCACCACCACCAAGTTAAGTATTAAATTTAAACCATCTATAGCTAAAGACTGTTAGATTTGTTAACCTTTGAGATTATTAATTTGGATGATTATTTCCTGAATTAAAAATATTTAATTCTCATTTAACTACAGTTTAATATCGACCGAATAGAGTTAATAATAACAGAAGAGTAGAAACATATTTGAGAGGAATCCTTATATGCAAAACAGGTTTTTGATCGCAATTTTAATGGTTGTTTTTACAGTTTCTCTGTTCAACAAACTATCTTGGGCCGAGGAATCAAAGCGCCCTGTTTACGAACACCCTGGAAATTATAGAGAAGAAATCAATCAGCTTAAAGCCGATTTTAATGCCCGGTTTGGTTATGAATTAATTGATCTGGAGCACGAATGGAGACCCTGGGAAATAAATAAACTGATAATTGCTTTTTCTAAATTACCTGATACCTTTCTAAAAATCAAAGGAGTTAAAGGTTTTTACCATCTTAGTCAATTTCGCGGAGGTCCAGAAGGAATGCCAGTAGATGATATCCCGGCTGCCACTTTTCCCAGTTTTCAAACGGTATATAGAAATGCGCGGATGGCTTACCAGGTGGAGGTGGGAAATCAGCAACCACGCATAGAGTTTTATTCCAAATTATTTTATGAAGACCAGAAAATTTTAAGTAATATAGTTCAGCATGAAATGGCTCATATCTATGACATGTTTAATGGTTATCTCTCCTTTTCCGATGAGTGGCTGGAAACTACAAAATTTAAATTAACTCATCTTCCAGCATTGGATTCTAAGCCGGGAGATGACTATTTATTCATTCCTTTAAACGATTCTGAAGAAATTCATTACGCTCCAGTTTCGTCAAGGCAATTACCGACCTATTCAAGACAAAACCCTCAAGAAGATTTTGCTAATTCAGTAGCAGCCTATATCAATTATCCCTATTTTCAATACAGTCATCCTAAAAGATATCAATTTCTGAAGGAAAAAGTATTTGGCGGTAAATTGTATTTTCCTGAAGAAAAATTAGGAATGATGGGGAAAGTGATCTCTGATTTCGGGCAGGCAATCGAAAATAAAAACTGGAACAAAGTTATTGAGATTGCCAAAGAGGTCGCACGAGATTACCGCCCGAAAATCGAAAAAGAATTAACACAGCAAATGCAGAGCGTTATTTTGAATACACCAGATTCAGTTCGAGATGCGAAGTTTGCTTTAGCCAGCTGTTATTTAGTGGAACCCAACGCCTTAAAAATTCGAAAAAACCTTATACGTAAAAAGCGTGTTTCTTTGCAAATGCTCTTGAAAAACCGCCAATGCGCTTTGACGGCCAGACGATCCTTTGAAGAACAGCTTGGATTATGGTCAATGCGCAACATATATTTTTATCAAAGTAAAGGGCAGCCCCATATTCAATTTTTGGATCCTGTATCTTTGACATCAAAGGCCAGAGGATTTGATACTAGGTATTCTTGGAGAATTTTTCACGATGGCAGTAATGTACATTTGGCTGAAGGTAGTTTCATAAGGGATGGAGTAAATATCGGTTCGATTAAAATTAACCTCGGAGAGACCGCAGTAGGAACTTTGAGTCTTCCGTTTGGTAAACCTTTAATTTTAGAGCTTGGGGCTCAGCGGGTGCACCCGATTGATTTTAAAAGATTAAACACAAAAATAGCAAAGATTCGATTCGTTATTCCAGCAGGGTTTAACTACGATGGCCTCAAAAGGCCCGGAATAAAAACAATTTATCCTTTGCGTCCTGAGTTTCAAAGTCTGAATTGATCTCTAGTTAATTTCCTGGACCATACGATAAGCCATATTCAAGTGAGCATATTTTGACGGCCATACTTTCATTCCATCCTCATATTGGACAACAAGGGCTGAGGAATCTTTTTCTTCGTTTGTCCAGGTTGTGCCCGCACTTCCTGGCTCAAATATAGAGGGCAAATAAATTTCATCACCATATTTATCAGTATTTTTAAATTTGAGATCAAATAGCGACCATGCTTCATCTTGTTTGGGGTAACGCCAATTATCGTGTCCTGCCAGCCTCTCTAAGTTAGCGATTTCTACGTAATCTTGACCTTTGAACCAGTTCATCCATTTTTGCGTGTCTTGAAATGAATCTGTTTTTCTCCAAATTAAATTCAACTCGTTATCGGTAATAGTTCCGTTTCCGTTATCAATAAATCTATTAGCCATATTAAATTCTCAATAGTATTTGATGTTGAAGTGATTCGGGATTAAAAAGGAAGAAAGATTATTCAGATTTACCAACCTTGCCCCTTGACACCATAGTTTCGGCTTCCCCGTTGTCCTTTTTTTAAATAACTTTCAAGGCTAGTTTTGTCTTTGGATAACTGATTGAGGTCATTCTGATTTAAACTTTCCTTTAGGATTTGCAGGATGTATTCTCGCATAGTACTTTCTTCACCCTTACAAAGCTCCTTTAATTGTTGGTATAATTTATCTTCCAATTTAATGTTAAAATTTCGAATCATGATGTAGCCCAAAATAGTATTATTTATGTATTGTAAAATATTTGCCAATTGAATGAAAGCGAATGCTTTGAATTAGGACATATCAGAAAAAGATTTGGGTATTGAATTTTTGACTTCCAGAGTAGTTTGTGAATAGGGAAGATCAATAATAAAGGAAGTGCCTTTGGGATAGTTGTCTTGGAATTTAATGGTCCCATTATGATCAAATATAATTCTATTTACAATGGCAAGACCCAACCCGGTGCCTCTTTTTTTGGTAGTAAAATGGGGTAAGAATAACTTGTCCTGGTCCGCGGATGAAATGCCTACCCCATTATCAGAAAACTCTATTCTAATTAATTTTTTTTCATCGAGAACTTTTGTATTAATTTGAATAGTTCCACCTTCATCAATTGCGTCAGTAGCGTTTTCAAAAAGGTTTATAAGTACACGCCGTATTTGTTCGGGATCAATAAATAATTGTTCTAAATTTGGATCGAAGCTCTTTCCTATTTGAATATTTTTTTCGTGTTCGGAATATGAAATAAGAATGTCGTCGATAATCTTGTGTAAGGAGGTTAATTTTGGATTTGGGGTTGGCATTCTAGAAAATCTTATGAATTCATTTATGAGTTCTTTCATGCTCTCGACTTCCTGAGAAATAATATTTATGCTTTCATCAAAAACCCTTGCAAAGTCTTCACGATTTTCGTAATACTTTTTCTTCAACCGTTGGGTATTTAGTTGAATAGGAGTTAGGGGATTTTTTATTTCGTGCGCAATTCCTTGAGCAACTTCCTTCCATGCTGCTACTTTTTGGGCTTTAAATAAACGTGTTAGATCCTCAAAAACTATGACCATCCCTCCGTATTTTTTTGATATACCAGCTAACACCTGAATATTAAAAAGAAGAGTGACATTATTATCCCCCACACGAAGGTCAATTTGTTCTTCAATAGAATTGTGATTCTGGGCATTCATCTTTTGAATCAATTTTCTGATAGGTTCGTGATAAGAGTAATCAAATGCATCCTTATAATTTAAGCCAAATATGTTCTCGTTGTGTAAATGCAGAATGCTTTCTGCGGCTTTGTTAAATGTTGTAATTCGGCCCTTTTTATCTATAGAAATAACCCCTGCACCGATATTTTCTAGGATCGTTTCTATATAATTTCTTCTGCGATCCAGTTCTATATTCGTTTTCTTTAGGATTTCGTTGGCTTGCTGTATGTTAACTCTGCTATCATTTAGTTCTTCAGTCATGGTGTTAAAAGAATTTACAAGAAGAGCTATTTCATCAGTGGCCCTGACTCCGATTTTGAAATTTAAATCACCCTCTGCGATGCGTCGAGTCCCTTCAGCCAATTGTTGAATTGGAATAGTAATCCCCCGGGCCATATAAAATCCGAGCCAAATTGCCGAAAATAATATCAATAAAGATATCAGGAGGAAGGTAATGTAGTAATTTGCGCTTACAGGAATTTTGAGGAAACTTTGTTGTTTATAATCTTCATAGGTTTTTTTTATGGTTTCGACATAGCTTAATGAGTTTTTATCTGCAGAAGTTAAAGTGAGAATGTAACCCCAAATGGTAACTTCCTTGTTCACAATTTGTGTAAGAGGAAGGACAATCACCATAAATCTTTCTTTCTGTGCCATATGAATCTCTGTTACTTTTTCTCCATCAATGCTTTTTTGGATCAAATTTCTATAGTTAATTTTAGACGAATGGGAGAGCAGAGAGGAGTCTATCTCTGATGCTATTTCCTTTAAATTATTGTCGTAAATAATTATTCCTGTGAGATTATACTCTGCGACTTTATTTTGAATTAAAGTTTGCAGATGTTGGCGATTTTCTTTCAGATATAGGTTTCTACTTTTTATAAAATGTTCTATATTTTTTGTTTTTGAAACGGCTCTATTTTCAAATTCAGAATAATAATTCCGTGCAATATCCATCGAATACTGTAAAGTTTGTTCAGTTTTCAGGTTGAACCAGTTCCCGATACTAAAAGTGAATAACTTGCTGGCAACCATGAATAATAAGATGGATGGGACTAGGGAAAGGATTAAGAATGCGATGATAAGTTTGGTTTGGAATTTTGACCCAATAATTTTACTTTTTCGTTCGTTATAAACCTTTACGAGATTCCGAGTGATAAGAATAATAAGAACAAAAAGAAGAATTATAATGATATTGAATACAACTAAAATCAGAATATTATTTGCAATGGATGAGCTTGCCTCAGCCTGAAGAAAATGACTCTCGATCAGGGTTAAAACGATGAGCGCTACCATTATTCCAAAAATGGTATAGGTTGTTCGCTTACGTTTTTGTCCTAGCTGTTCTTCTGATGGAGGTGTGTAAAGAGGAGGACTACTGGTTGAAGGATCGGATGACATCTCTGGAAACCTTTCCTTTTCTCTTCTTGGACTTCGCGGTTTGTTTGGAAAGCTCTAAGCCTGGATCAATAGACAAGGAAGAGGTCTGCGCCCAAGAGGTTTCACGGTCACTAAAGGGAACGAAAAAGAAAATATAATTAAAGGGAAACCAGAAGCGGTCTGTTTCCAGGTCTGCTTTCACTCGGACATAGTATTTTTCGTTTGGATCCAAACGAAAAAGAGGTGCTATGGGGATATCCTTTAAGGTCAGCATTAGATTTTTGTATCTTGAAGTTTTACGCGTTATCACCTTTCTACGAACATTTTTTCCGAACTCTGAAAAATAATATGCTTTTTTTAAAGAATCAAATCGAATTTTATGTCTCACTGTATTTTTACTTATTAGACTGTCAACCCATGCGGTATTTTCTTTCCTTAATTCAATCTCGAAAGTGAAGCCCATGGGTACACCACTTTCAATAGCCTCTACAATCTTTTCAGTAAATCCATCAATGAGACGGCTATTCATTACCAAATATTTGCCTTTTACCGCGACACCAATATTCACCATATTAGGAGAAGCAGCAAATACAGAAGGGATCGGAGTAAAAATAAAAATCCCAATTAGGATAAAAACATTAAGTAGTTTTATTTTTGAAATAATTGATTGTTTCAAAAAGTCCTTCCTCCAAGGGAATACAAGGTTTCCAACCAAAAATTTTCAATAGTTTTTCGCTGCCAATTGAGCTTCTTCTCTGTTCTCCCTTTCTCGCAGGGCTATGTTTAGCAGATGTTGTTATTCCAGAAACTTTTAGCAATTCTTTAGTTAAAACATTAACACTAGTTTCTGTTCCCGTGCCAACATTAAATGTTCCCTCGCATTTTGAGTCTAATGCAATAATATTGGCTTGAACAACATCCCTAACAGATATAAAGTCTCGTGTTTGCTCACCATCACCACAAATTACTGGTGGCAAACCTTCCAATAAACGTTGGCAGAAAATGGCCACCACACCGGCCTCTCCATGCGGATTCTGATGCGGACCATAAACATTGCTATAACGAAGTACGGTGGTATTTAAACCGTGCTGCGTTCTAAAGTAATTTATGTATTTTTCCGCGCATAGTTTTGATATTCCGTATGGACTCAAAGGGTGGCATGGATGCTCCTCGTTTGCCGGAAATACAGTTTGTTCACCATACATGGCACCCCCGGTCGAGGCAAATACAAACTTATCAATTTTCAAAGATACAGCATTTTGGAGAAGTTGTAAAGTACCAATAATATTGGAGTTAGCATCAAATAGTGGGTCAGAAACTGATTCTGAGACGGAAATCTGAGCTGCATGGTGATTGATGGCTGAAATTTTTTCTTTTTCAAGAATTATCTTTACGTCGGGTGAATGGATGTTTAATTGATAAAACATGGCTTTAGGATTTACAAAACTCATTTCTCCTGAAGATAGGTCATCGATGGTAACTACATCATGTCCTGCATCAATATACGCATTAACAATATGTGAGCCTATAAAACCAGCTCCACCAGTTACCATGATTTTCATTTACTGTTTTCCTTCATGATTTTAAAAAGATCGAAAAGAGTATCCAGTGCCTGTTTTGGAGACATTTCGTTTGGATCTATTTGGTTTAACTTCTGGATCAAAGGGTTTAGAGGTTCAGGGAATAACTTCAGTTGTCCTGGCCTGGCCAGGCTATCTTTTTTCTCTGTACGTGAAATCTTTGGAACCCCAACTTCATCAAACTCGCTTTGTTCTAAATTGAAAAGAACCTCATGGGCTCGATCTAGAACTTGTTTGGGGAGACCAGCCAATCGTGCCACTTGGATGCCATAGCTTTTATCTACACCTCCTGGAAGGATTTTTCTTAAAAAAATGATTTCATCATTCCATTCTTTTACTTGAATGTTATAGTTTTTTACACCCGATAGAACACGCGATAGATCGGTCAACTCATGGTAATGAGTTGCAAATAATGTTTTAGGCCCTCCTTCTTTTTCAGTTCTATGTAGATACTCTACAATCGACCATGCGATACTAATGCCATCGAAAGTGCTTGTGCCTCTGCCAATTTCATCAAGAATGATCAAGCTCTTAGGTGTGGCATTGTTGAGAATATTTGCCGTTTCGTTCATCTCCACCATAAACGTTGATTGCCCCTTTAACAAATGGTCTTGTGCACCAACGCGAGAGAAAATGCGATCTATGATTCCCATCTGGACTCGTTCTGCTGGGACAAAGCTGCCTATTTGCGTCATCAGGCAGATCAACGCAACCTGTCTGAGATAGGTGGATTTACCCGCCATATTGGGGCCTGTGATAACCATGATTTGTTGATCATGGGTGTCAAGGCAGGTATCGTTGGGGATAAACCGGTTTCCGGGGTCAATTTGCTCGATTAAAGCATGCCGACCATTACTAATATTCAAACTAGGTTCCTCAAGAATTTCTGGATAGCAATAATTATTTCTATGTGCGACTTCTGCAAAGGATGCTAAGGCATCAATTTCACTTATTATGTGCGCCATTTTTTGAATTTGCGGTCCTGCCGATGAAACTTTACATCTAATCTCTTCAAATAGTTTTTGTTCCAGCTCAATAATTCTCTCTTCTGCCTGAGTAACTTCTTCTTCGTATTCCTTTAATTTTGGAGAAATAAACCTTTCTGTATTTACTAAGGATTGTTTCCTAATGTAATCTTTAGGAACACGATGGGCATGCTTTTTAGTGACCTCAATGTAGTATCCGTAGATTTTATTAAAGCCGATTTTCAATACGGGTATTTCCGTTTTTTCTTTTTCCTCAGATTCAAGAGAAGCAATCCAGCTTTTACCCTTTCGAGAAATGTCCTTGAGTCGATCTAGCTCTTCATTGCAACCAGATTTGAATAAGTTTCCTTCTTTTAGGCCCAGAGGAGGTGCATCCACGATATTTTTTTCAATTAGATTATATAGATCTTTGAGGTTATCCCAGTTTTTTAAGTAAACGAGAAGTTGAGAGAATTCACATTTCTCCAAAGCTTCGTAGAGATTCGGGAATGTCCCTATAGAATTTTTAAGAGAAACCAAGTCTCTCGCATTGCAAACGGATAATGTGATCTTTCCTAGTAATCTTTCTAGATCGAAAATTTTTTCTAAAAAATCACGCGTTTCCTGCCTGTTCGATGGAAGAGATTTAAACTTAGAAACAATATCAAGACGTCTTTTAATTTTTTTATTGTCTACCAGGGGCTTAATGATCCAATCGCGAATTCGTCTGGCACCCATGGGTGTGCAGGATTCATCTAGAAGGCTTAGAAGAGAATTTTTTCGTGTTCCTTCACTGGATTGGATGAGCTCCAGGCTGGTTAACGTGGTTTGATCCAGCGCCATATAGTCATGGACGAAAAAGGGAGTGATGGAGTTAATATGCTCCAACGCTGATTTTTGTGTTTCATGGAGGTAGTGAATTAGGGCACCTGCTGCCGAGATTCCATGGTGCATAGTTTCGCAACCAAAACCTTCTAGAGATTGGGTTTTGAAATGATTCAGGAGATTTCTAAGGGCCTCGCTATGGGAGTAGGTCCAGTCATCCCAACTATGAAGAAAAATATTTTCCGATGGCAACCAGGGTTTAGGTTGAGCCATTAAAGTTTCTGGTATCAGAATTTCTTTAGGATCCAATTTTTGAAGTTCGTCGGCGAGAGGTGAGCCGGTCATTTCTTCGTTGAATTGGGTGACCTTAAAGTTTCCGGTAGAAACGTCCAAGGCCGCCAATCCTATTTCTTTTTTAGAAATAAAAAGTGAAACAATTAGCTGATCAGATTTAGGATCCAACATATTATCATCCAATGCGGTTCCGGGAGTTATGATCCGAACCACTTCTCTCTTGACCAGGCCTTTTGCGAATTTTGGGTCTTCGGTTTGTTCGCAGAGTGCTACTTTTTTTCCTGCCTTTAAAAGTTTTGTAATATAAAGATTAGATGAGTGATGTGGAATACCACACATCAGAACCGGATTGGACTGGTTTTTATTTCTCGATGTGAGTGTTATTTGAAGAATTTTCGAAGCTGTTTTTGCATCTTCGTTAAACATTTCATAGAAGTCCCCCATTCGGAAAAATAATATAGAATCTGGGTGATCCTTTTTAATCCCTTGGTATTGTTGCATCATAGGAGTTTCTTCCTGTTTGACGCGTTGACTTTTTGCTGATACGACCATTTAAGAGATTTAAAGAGTCAGGTTTTTAAAATGAGGATGTAATTTTTCGTAGGTGGCTCGCAGGTGCTCGGGATGAACCCTAACTTCGCCGAGTACAGGCATGAAATTTGTGTCCCCCGACCAGCGTGGAACAATGTGGCAATGAATATGTTCATCATAGCCCGCGCCAGCTGCTTTACCAATGTTGTATCCTATATTGAAACCATCAGGTTCGATTACAGTTTTTAATATGTTTATGCATTCATGGGTCAATTGAGTGACTTCATTTTTTTCAGATTCATTTATTTTGGTTATACATCCAATATGACTGTAAGGCGAGACCATGAGATGTGCGCAGTTATAAGGAAAGATATTCATAACTACAAAGGAATGAATTCCTTTAAATAAAATATAATTTTTATCATCGTCATTGGATGAGGAGAGAACACAAAAAATACATCCATCGGTTTTATCGCTTTTAACGTAATCCATTCTCCATGGTGCCCAAAGTTGCTTCATAGCAATATAATTTTAAAGGCTAATAATTGCAGGAATCTGCAAGCATTCTTTCGGGAAAAACCAGTTTGAACAATTCCCGAGTTTTATTTCGCATTTTTTTTTCTTCTTGTTCAGATATTTCGTGATCATAACCCAACAAATGTAAAATACCATGAATCAGCAAAAGAATAATTTCTTCTTTGAAATCTAATCCGTGCTCTATTGCCTGAGCTTTAGCAATATCCAAGGAAACTGCAATATCACCTAAAATTATTTCCTCTGGGATGCATGGATCTTCATCGGTATTTTGCGGGAAAGACAAGACATCAGTGGGTTGGTCTATACTCCTAAATTCCTGATTGAGTCGGCGAATACCCTTATCTCCCGTTAATAATATACTGACCTCTTGGTTTGGACAATCTAAATGGCCCATGATTTTTGCAATCATATTTTCAATATCATGACAGTCAATATTTATATCTGGATGATCATTTCGTAGTAAAACACCCATTTATTAACCCTTCGAATTGACTAAGAATATTGGCTACTCAGATGCTTCTGGTTTAGAGTCGGATTGATCGTATGCTGTAATGATTTTTTTTACCAGTTCATGGCGGACAACATCTTTTTCGGTAAAATAAACGAATTGAATTTCCTCGACCTGTTTTAACAAGGTTTTGACCTGGATCAAACCTGAGTTGTTTTTATGGAGTAGGTCAATTTGTGTGATATCACCAGTGACGACCATTTTTGAGCGAAAGCCTAACCGGGTTAAAAACATTTTCATTTGCTCTTTGGTTGCATTTTGAGCTTCATCAAGAATGATAAATGCATCGTTCAAAGTTCTGCCTCTCATATATGCAAGAGGAGCAATTTCTATTGCACCGTCCTCAATGAGATGGCGAACTTGACTCTCCTCTAACATATGGTTCAAGGCATCATAAAGAGGCATAAGGTACGGATGAATTTTCTCTGCAATATCGCCTGGCAGAAAACCCAACTTTTCGCCCGCCTCAACTGCGGGTCGTACCAATATAATTTTTTTGAAACGATGTTTTAACAATCCTTCAACTGCCATTGCGACCGCAAGGAATGTTTTTCCTGTTCCTGCTGGCCCTATTGAGAGAACAATATCATCTGTCTTGATTGATTGAATGAATTTAAGCTGGGAGGGTCCTTTAGGTGTTATAAAACCTTTTTTGGGGGAAACAGCAATACGTTCTGAAAAAATTTTTTTTAAATCTGCCTGTGGGTTTTCAGCCATCAAACGGATGGCAAACTTAACATCCCCATTTTCTACAGGCTGATCAGCTGCATGTAATTTCTCAAGTTGCCGGAAAAGGTTTTCTACTGATTCTAGCGAGGAGGGATCACCTTTTATGTCGATTTGGTTTTCCCGGGTAGTTATACGAACATTAAATTTTTTTTCTATGAGTTTGAGATTAAGGTCCTGGGTTCCGAAAATTTCTGGAATAACTTTATTATTTTCTAGAACGATTTGTTTGTTAGAGTGATTCAAATAAGACTTTTTGAAATAGGTTAAAAATCAAATCATTTTCTTGTGCCTTGCGGTGGTATCAGACTTAGGAATTCGCCACGTGTTCTAGCATCCTTCTTGAAGGAGCCGAGCATCGAACTGGTCGTTGTGTAAGAATTTTGCTTGGCAACACCACGCATACACATGCATAAATGCAAAGCTTCAATCACAACTCCTACCCCTATCGGATTGAGTATTTTTTCCAGATTTTTTGCTATTTGATTTGTCAACCGTTCTTGAACCTGCAATCTTCTGCTGAAAGCGTCAACAATTCTGGGTACTTTGCTTAGTCCAATGATCTTTCCTTTAGGTAGATATGCGACATGGCATTTTCCGATAAATGGTAACATGTGGTGTTCACACATACTGAATAGGTCAATATCTTTAACAATAACCATTTCATCGTACTCTTCTTCATACAAAGCACCATTTACCAATTCCTCAATGTTAACCCAATAACCACTGGTTAAAAACTTAAGGGACTTCTCTACTCTCTCGGGAGTATTTTGTAATCCTTCGCGGGATGGATCCTCGCCAATCTCCTGTAATATTTTTTTAATTAGGTCTTTCAACAGAGGCTCCATGGTAGACAACAAAATTACGTTCAGATTCAAAAAGTTTTACTTCGTGTAAGGTACCATTTTCAATCTTGGGTTCAAGGATATCCCAAAAATGGATAGCAATATTTTCTGCTGTGGGTATGACTCCTTCTAGGAAATCTACATCAACGTTCAGGTTTTTGTGGTCTACCTTGCTCACAATTTCTTCATTGATTAGTTTTTTTAGCGCTTTTAAATCCAACACCATCCCGGTTTGTGGGTCAACTTCGCCTCTTACGGTGACCTCTAGGACATAGTTATGACCGTGTCCGTTTGGGTTATTGCAAAGGCCAAATGTTGCGTCATTTTTGTCGTCCGAAAACTCAGGATTATAAAGGCGATGGCTTGCACAGAACTCTAGGCGGCGGGTAATATAAATCATTTTACTGGTTTTCTATTTAAGATATTTTCGTTTATTATCGGTTGAATGAAACCCAGGACCATATAAGTGGAAGTTCATCGAATTAAATAGTTTTTCTACTTTGCCTCCACATTTTTCACATTCAGTCAGTGGTTCATCACTCACCTTTTGCAAAACCTCCATAACTTCTTTGCATTTTTCGCATTGGTATTCGTAAACGGGCATGAAATTGCCTCCGAGACATACTAATTTGATTAATTTTGTCTAGTAGATATTATATTATATTCAAGCCTGGAAGAAAAATTAGCATTTGAGGTCCTCTTTGAGGGCTTGAAATGGGTTTGGCGCTGTCGATTTTGTCCTCTGAAGACGTTCAATGTCTTGGGAATATTTTGCTTGATGGTTTCCATTTCAACGATTGCCCCCTCCAATGAGAGACCCCATTCCGTGTCATAAATCCCTACCAGCATACTCATAGAATCTATAACTTGAATAACAATAAACTTTTCAATGGAATGCCTTTTTTGCGCTTCAAGGGGCATCATATAGGTCGCATTCTCATTTTTAGTCCCACGACGCATGACCGCTTTTCCCGACTCTGCAGATTCGAAGGAAATTGAAAACAGGTAACTTTCTAAATCTTTAAATATGTTCTTTTTGGGAAAAACTACGATGCCGTAATTTTCATAGTTTTTGTAAAGCTGATACTCATATTCGGAGTCCGCCAATGCAGAAAATGGCAAACCTAGAAGAGTAAATAGAAGAATTGCGAAAACGGATTTCATATCAACCAGAGCGTTTGAGTTTTTAAAGAATTTCAGTTTCGCTGAAAAAATACGATAATTCAAATGCTGCGTTTTCGGAAGAATCTGAACCATGCGTTGAATTTTTTTCAATACTTACTGCGAAGTCTTTTCGGATAGTCCCTTCTTTTGCATCTTTGGGGTTTGTAGCACCCATTAAATCTCTCCAAGCGGTTATTGCATTTTCTTTTTCAAGGACCAGAAGTACCACAGGACCGGAGCACATGAACTCGGTCAGACTGTCGAAAAAAGGCCGTTCTTTATGCACATAATAAAAGCCCTTAGCTTCTTTCTGGGAGAGTTGCGCTTTTTTCATTCCAGCTATTTTGAATCCATTAGCCTCAATCCGTTCTAGAATTTTCCCGATTAAATTTCGTTCGACTGCGTCAGGCTTTATAATTGCAAAAGTTCTTTCCATTTTAATACTTTCTTTTTAGATTTATTTTTTATATTGAAAAAAAAAAGGTATTTGAGCTGAGCAGCTCAAATACCTTTTTTGATACTAATAAAATTTATCGTAAAACTACTCCGGATTTTTTTATAACAAAGCCTTCATTTAAATCATCAATCCATTTCATTTTTATTGCATCATTTTTAGCAATATCCGAGCAAATATAGACACAAATTTCACAAGCCTTGCATCGGTCGACCGACACATAGGCGGATTTATCTTCTTCACTATAATTTATACAGTTTGATTCAGGACAATACTGCGTGCATAGATGGCAGTTTTTAGAAGCGCAAATGTCCTTATCAACTTCAGCAACGTAGTACATGTTTTCTCCAGTTTAACGTTATGCGGTGCTTTTAGCAGGTTGTTCTGCTTCAGACCAGCCTTGATCGATGGTGTATTGGATTGCTCCATCTAGGACCCTTTGGTTTGCTTCAAGCAGCTTTTGCTTTTTAGCAAATTTTTTCTCGATAGCGCTATCCAGAGCAGCGGTACCACCAGATACCACAATTCCCTTCCCTACAAAACGATCCTTAACAGATGCCGCTAGAGACTCAGGATCTGGGAGACCAAAGATACCCGAAATTGCTCCACACATGGCCATGTTAGTAGCCAGTTCTGTTTTTGCCAGATCATTTGCCATTTCTGTAGCAGGTAAGTAGTAGATCCGCGCTTCTTTTTCTTCCAACTCTCTTTCTTCATCAGGAGTGAAAGGAATCGGGGTCCTGCTGTTAATCAGGATGATCCCATTTTGTTTCAATCCGGTATAGAAAGGCATGGTGTAGGATTTGCCAAGGGTAATAACGGAAGGATGAAAAATCATAAGAACATTTGGGAATATGATCTCACCAATCTCATAAATCGTTGAGTTTGAAATCCGGACATAACTCTCAACAGGTGCATTACGTTTTTCTGATCCAAAGAAAGGAACCAAGGAACTGAAGCCACCCGAGATGACCACCCCGTTACTAACTATGTGGGATGCTGTCACAACACCTTGCCCACCAATTCCTGCCATTCGAATGTTATATCTCTTTACCGTGGCTTCTGCTTCTGCCATTTAGTGTTCTCCTCCTTTTATCAGTCAGATTTTTTCTTTTTAGCTTTTTTCTCAACCTCGTCTAAATATTCTTTAGCTGCCGGTGAGATGATTTCTTCAAATCCATAGCGTTCTTTTTCGATTTCAAAGGCATCTTTCATAACGTCCGGTGTAGGAATTGAGTATTCAATATTACAGGATGTATATGCTTGAACATAACTATGCCCCACTTCTCGTGCCACCATAATTGCGCGACGTATGGTTCGCGCTACACGAGCCGGATTGGTTGGAGCCAAACGCGCAATATAATCTACGCCAGCTACTTTGGCTAATCCCAACGCATCGACTTTATCACCAAACTTACCACGTGGTGCCATTTTGAGAACCTTGCCATGGTTGGTCATGCCACTTTCTTGCCCACCTGTATTTCCATAAACTTCGTTGTCAAGCATGATGGTGGTGAATTTTTCTTTGCGGAACCAGCTATGCATCATGCCCTGGAAACCAATATCGATCAGGCCGCCGTCGCCCGCCATCACTACAACATCTTTTTTCTGATTCGGGAAGCGAACTTCTAACCCTCTTTTCAAACCAGATGCGACTGCATTGGTATCTCCATAATTACCATAGATAAACGGAACTGAGGCTTGGGATATCGCCAAACGGCCACATCCCGCTGTTCCTACAACAATAGTATGTTCAGGGTTTGGCATTCCAATGTAAGCCAGACGAATGAATAGTGTCATTGCACAGCCAGCGCACATAGGATGTTCTTCAATAACTTCCTTAAATTTTCCCATGTCCGTAACTTTTATAGTTTGTTTGCTGCCATCTCCTTTACGGTTATTGTAAGGGCCATGTTCGACTAGATCTTTGTACTCAATAGGTAACACATCTTTGAAGGCCGGTGAAGGTCTTAAAGTTTCAAGAGACATAGAATATATCCTTTATAAAAATGTCTTAAATAGTACTTAATTATTTAATTAACAGGCTACACAAAACTTAAGGCTAGTGTAATTATACCTGTATTTACTAGGCTACACAATAAATCCTGTAAAAACGATTATTTCACTTCTTTACGAAACTCTTCAAGCCACTCGAGGATCATCTCTGTGGGCATTGTCATACCACCATATACCCTCGGTCCATTTTTAATTACACCTTCTGTGCGGCCATAAAGAACGGAACAAACTTCTTTGTGTAACCACCCTGCTTGATTAAACTCAGGAATCAGAATCCGTTTGGCATGTTTAACTGCCTCGTAGATGTCTTCTGTTGGAAATGGGCGAATCGTTTTGATTTTAACAAGACCGACTTTTCGTCCTTTCTCGCCTTCTTGCCTCACAGCTTCGCGCGCCTGAGAAACGGCACAGCCGGATGCGATTATAAAGTCTTCTGCGTCTGGATTGACCACTTCAATCAGGCTGCCCAGATATTTGCGAAAATATTTTGCTGATCTTTCCACAGCCGCAAAGACTTCCTGCTGCCAACTAGAATGCATGTGGTAACTAATGAAGTTGCTCTTCTGGATTGGGGCATCTCTGGAAATACGCGCAGGGGGATTTTCGTTATCCATTGCAGGCACAGCGGAGCGCCATCCATCACGAGGTGGCAATTTGTATTCTTCTGGAGTCACCTTCACAGGGCCACGTGCATGTGTGCAGAAAAAACCATCCACAGAGACAACTGCAGGTAATGTTACATCCACCTGCTCAGATGCCATAATTGCGGCAAGCGGAAAATCATAAAAATCCTGTTGATTTTCAGCGTGTAACATGATCATTCCTGTATTCAGCATGAATGACATTTCGATGTTATCAGGCTGAATAGCAAGCGGTGTATTAATAACTCGGCACATGTTCAGCATAATGATAGGTGTTCTTGCACCGGGCCAAGAACTGATTGCCTCCATACCGCGCATTAGACCAGGGCCTGAAGTTGCTGTAAGGCTACGCACTCCTGCACGGGAGGCACCTGAAATAGCAGAGAAGGTGCCAATCTCCTCTTCTGCTCGGTAATATTCTTTGATATAGCCCTCATCGTAAAGATAGCCCGCCTGCTGCATGGATTCACTTTGTGGAGTGATCGGATAGGCGATAGCAATATCAATGTTTGCTCGTCTCATGGATTCTCTGGCTGCTTCACTACCTGTAATAAATAGCTGTTCCCTTGGAAGCTCGTGAAACATTTTCATTGGGTCTACCACGGTTTGTCTTTCACCCCCTGGTACCCAATCTTCGGGTTTTCCCTCATCAACGGCGGTTCTACAAACTGAACTACCAACCACATTTGCCATGATTGAACTCCTTATTTTTTCAAAATATCAGCACTCAGAACTTAAAAAAATTCCGCTATAATTAAAATAACCATTTAAACGAGTGGGCTAAAAGGAACAGAAATGCCCTTTTTAAAGAGCCAGCTTGTTTCTTTAAAAAGATACACATCTTAGAAACAATACGGGTAACTGTCAAGCCCTAAGCCCATAAAAAATGTGCTTTTATGTGGGTTTTAGCCCATCAGTATTTCCTAAGGCTCCTGAGGTAACATTTTCTCCAGTGAACTCAACTCCTCAAAGTATTGAAAAGATTTTTCAATGAACTCGTTTAAAGATTTATCTGTGTAAAACTTTAAGGTTTTGTCTGCCAGTTCTGTCGTATGGCAAGCTTCAAAACTTGAGATGGTATCATCTTTAAATTTTATGACCTCCACTTCCCAGTGAATCTGTGAAATTTCTTCCTGAGGCCTGTTCACCGCTGTTAACCCATAGTTTTTAACGCGATAAATAAGTTGGGTTCCACCCATACCTGAAGGGTCTGAACGGGTTAGAACAAGGTTGTCTTGAATAAGCATTTGTTGACTCATATTGAGGTTTATTTTTCGCGCTAAACTTCTATGCAGCTTTAAAGAGTAAATATCATATGGTAATATACCTGAAATATAAGATTTGTTCCATAAAACCCGTAATATATAGCCCACTGGCCGATTAAGTTGTTTTACAGCTTATAACTGAAATTTATATCTAAAAAACCATGCAACCTATTGAAATGAGCGACCCTGCTAAAATTGAAGAATTTCTCAGTAAAATATGTCTAGGTGGTAAAGGTTTCACTACTGAGTGCCTACTAGTGGATGCTTATGATGCGGGGTTGGACTACCCAGACTATTTGAAAGCAGAAGGGGAAGATCCCGATGCCAGTTATGAAGGAAAATCTCCTGCCTGGGCAAAATACCATATGCGACAGGGAAAGCGAGTTTTTATGGTCTACGGAGATGAAGGTAAAGACCGAAGGACGCATTTCTCGGAAACGCCTTGACTTGAAGAAGCATCCAAGGCATCAAAAGAAAAGTAATAACCCAATTTAACTTTTTTGTGAGTCTGTTTTGTGCAATTTGATAAGGAAACCCAAACAAGAATTTTAAGAGTTGCCTCGGATAGGCAGCATGGTCGAGATCTTGAGGAATTAGATGCGCGCATTGCGCATGTTATGGATCTCCATCCTGAATTTGAAGAAATCTGGACCCAGGGTGAAATGGCTGCTTACCCACAAGAAATTAATGGGCAGATTGTTAGTCCATTTGTGCATACCGTTTTACACACCATTGTTGATAGCCAACTTCGCACAGGACAACCAGAATGTGTCGAAAAAACTTTTAAGAGACTACGTGAACAGGATATGGAAGAACATGAGGTGCTTCACGCCATTATTGCTGTTTATGCTGATCTGCATTTTTCGAGTTTTAGACAGGGCAAACCTTTTGATCAACTGGATTATGAGAGCCGGCTTGATTATCTCTCTTATGAAGATTTACCCCCCAGCGAGGAGGACAATTAATCCGTTGCTGTATGTTTTATCCGTCTTTCCTAAAAAAATATATTAGCTATTGCAAACTGCAGGGGTAGCCATTAATCCAAAAAAGCCTATAAAATATATTTAGGGTTTTGTTTTTTTTTGAGGCTTCGGGAAGTTAGATAAAATGATGGCATATCACCCGCTCTGGTTCGTGTTCCTAGAGGACTTTTTTGATGGTTTTGCCGAGGTCCGCAGGACTTTTGACAACTTTAATCCCGCACCGTTTCATCACCTTCATTTTTTCTTCAGCAGTACCTTGTCCACCCGAGATAATGGCTCCCGCATGTCCCATGCGGCGGCCTGGAGGGGCTGTTTGTCCAGCAATGAATCCGACAACGGGTTTAGTGACATGTTTTTTAATGTAATAGGCCGCTTCATCTTCTGCCGTTCCGCCGATTTCCCCAATCATGCAAATAGCTTTTGTTCCACGGTCTTTTTGAAAAAGTTGCAACACATCAATGTAACGTGAACCAATGATCGGGTCGCCTCCAATCCCTACGCAGGTCGACTGACCAATGCCCAACGCTGTTAGTTGACCTACGGCTTCATAGGTTAATGTTCCACTACGAGAAATGATTCCGACGTTTCCCTTTTTGTGGATATGCGCGGGCATGATACCGATTTTTGCTTTACCAGGAGAAATAACGCCAGGGCAGTTAGGCCCAATAAGCCTGCTCTTAGTTCCTTGCAGATATTTATAGACATCCACCATGTCCGTCACAGGAATTCCCTCAGTGATACAGATAATGAGTTCGATACCCGCATCGGCAGCTTCTAGAATAGCGTCAGCAGCAAAGGGGGGAGGAACGAAGACCATCGTGGCGTTGGCTTTAGTTATTTTTACAGCATCGCTCACAGTGTTAAATACTGGGACCTTTCCTAGAACCGTTTGTCCGCCTTTTCCGGGGGTCACACCTCCAACAACTTTTGTTCCATATAGCATGGATTGCTCAGTGTGAAACATGCCTTCACGACCGGTGATGCCTTGTGTAATCAGTCTGGTTTTTTCATCAACGAGTATGCTCATTTTATTGCCTTGACCACCTTTTGGGCTCCATCTTTCATTCCGTTACCAATAAGGAAATTAAGACCGGAGTCTTTAAGAATTTGATGCCCTTGTTCCATATTCGTTCCTTCCATTCGAACTACCACTGGAATTTTGATATGGAGTTTTTTGGTTGCAGCGACCACACCTCTTGCAAGAACATCACAACGAAGTATGCCGCCAAAAATATTAATGAAGATTCCTTTTACTGATCCGTCTGATAGAAGAATTCGAAAACCATTTTCTATCATTTCCTCATCCGCTCCACCGCCTACATCGAGAAAGTTTGCCGGTTCACCACCAGATAGTTTTATAATATCCATGGTTGCCATTGCTAGGCCTGCTCCATTGACCATACAGCCAATATTGCCGTTGAGTTTGATGTAATTAAGGTGAAACTTACTGGCTTCTACTTCCGTAGGGTCTTCTTCATCAATATCACGGTATGTTTGTGTTTCTTTATGCCGGTACATGGCATTATCATCAATATCCACTTTTGCATCCAATGCTAAAACGCGGTCGTCAGAAGTAATGACCAGCGGATTGATTTCAAGCATTGAACAATCTTCTTTTACAAAAGCGTCATAAAGATTGATGATGAAGGGGATGATAGCTTTTAATGCAGCACCTTCTAGATTTAATGCAAAAGCAATTTTCCGTGCCAGATAAGGCTGAACCCCAATAACGGGATCTACCGTCTCTTTAATAATTTTTTCAGGCGTGTCGGCCGCCACTTCCTCAATCTCCATCCCGCCGGCTTCAGAAGCCATGATAAGAACCTGACTTGATTCTCGATCTACAAGGATACCCATATAAAGTTCTTTAACAATTGACATTCCTTCTTCGATCAACACCTTTTTAACCAAGCGGCCCTCGGATCCGGTTTGTGGGGTAATCAATGTCATGCCTAGAATGTCTCCAGCATATTTTTGGGCTTCTTGGGGAGTTTTGGCTAGTTTGACGCCTCCTCCTTTCCCGCGGCCGCCTGCATGAATTTGAGCTTTTACAACAACAACGTTGGTTCCTAATTTTTTAGCTGCCTGAGCAGCTTCAGATTTTTCTGAAATCAGAACTCCATTGGGAACTGCAACGCTGTACTTTCTTAAAATTTCTTTGGCTTGATATTCGTGAATCTTCATGGATTTTTCTTTATTTGTTGGGGAAAAGAATCCCGACTTTTATCATATGAAAAAGGAGATTGTCAAAAGAATAATATAAACCTTTCCCTATACTTTTATAATCGGGCAGAGGATAAGGAGGATGGTTGAAAAAAATTTAAATATCAGGGGAGATATCAGGCTTAATGAAGGTTTGCCGATATAAAAAAGTAAACCTTAATGTTTTTAAGGGTATCCTAGGTAATTTGCTCTCGTAGTTAACAAAATTAGGAAATTAAACCCATATATATTCAATTAAAATAATGGTTTACCAAATAATTGTTGATTTGGGTAATTAGGGTGATAAATTACAAATATACTTAAATTAACTCTTGCTGATATGTCTGAACAACTCGGTCTATTTGGGGAACCTGAGGATCAAAAACCCACCAAAACCATTAAACGAGAAACAAAGTCTCGTATTCAATATTTTGACTTGGAAACCCAAAAAAGTGCGGATGATGTGGGTGGTTGGAACAACATCCACAAAATGGGGTTGGCGGTTGGGGTGGTTTGGGACAGCGTGGATCAGGAATATTTCGTCTATGAAGAAAAAGACGCCAAAAACCTTATTGAAAAACTTCGGACAGCAGACTTGGTTGTCGGTTTTAATGTGATTAAATTTGATTATGTAGTGCTGCAGCCCTATTGCAAAAAATTTAACCTTGATTTTGACCTTAAAGATATCAAAACCTGCGACATGCTGGATGATGTAAAGAAGTTGCTAAACTTTCGCCTGAGTCTCAATCATCTAGCCGAACATAATTTGAATGCAAAAAAATCTGCTGATGGTTTGATTTCCTTGCAATGGTACAAGGAAGGAAAAATTGACAAGATCATTCATTACTGCAAACAAGATGTCCAAATCACACGCGATCTCTATTTACACGTTGAGGAACACGGTTACATCAAGTTCAAAAGTAAGTCTGGGAAAATGGTTCAGCGGGAATTGGTTTGGGAAATATCTGACAAAGTTTCCTGATTTACCGCTCTTCTGAATTGATGAATTTTTTCAGGAAGGGGAACATTGCGCCACGTTTTTCGATCATTTCTTCTCGCGACTTTTTTACAACAGCTTCATCAATGATTCTTATGTTGCGTTCTGCAGCAAATTTTTCTATACCTTTTACCACCATGCCTCGAGCGAAAGAAGGAATGCGGTCTAATCGACTTTTAGCTTCAGGTGTCCACTGAGTTTGAAATTCAACCTCTAACCCAAGTGTGTCTTCAACTTTTAAAGTGATGGTTTTGCCACCATACTTTCCAGGTTCGTAATCGCAGGAAGGATCTGGATCCATATAATTTCCGGTTTCGGCAAATGCTCTCGCACGACAGCCGGAACACATGGCAGAGAATTCACAACTGCCACATTTCCCATCAAGTTCTTTTCGGTCGCGTAACTGAATCATAAGGGGTGCATTTTCCCACAGGTCTTTAAAAGAACGTGACTTTAGATTGCCGACCGATTCTTCAATGAATGGACAAGGGGTCAAGTTGCCTTCTGGAGATATCCGGCTGTAATGCGTTGCGGCCGGACAGCCACCGGAATAGGTTCGGGTATAGACCGACTCAGGATCATTCTCATAAACAACGCGTTTGTATTGCGGTGCACATTTCGAGTTGATCATTAGCTTGCCTTTGTATTTCATCTGCTGGTCATAAAGCATTTTTAATGCTTCTTCGTAAGCCGCATTTGAAATATCGGTGTTGCCTTGCCCACGACCAGTACAAACTAGAAAGTAAAGATTGAATGCAATGGCACCTATTTTTTCAGTGAACTCAACAACATCTGGAATTTCTTTGTAGTTCATGTCGGAAACAGACATTTGAACGAGAAAATCAACGCCTACCTCATTCAGAATATCGAATGCCTCCATTGAATGTTCCCACGCTTTTTCTACACCACGGAACTTGTTATGCTTGTCGGGGTTCATAGAGTCTATGCTGATTCCGACCCCATGAGCTCCAGCTTCTTTTATTTTTTCAGCATTGACACGATTGATCATGGTGCCGTTGGTACCAAGCACAACCATAAACTTTTTGTCAGCTGCATAACGGATGATTTCGTAGATGTCTGGTCTTAAAAGCGGTTCGCCACCTGTGAGAATTAAAAATGCGTTGGGGTTGACCTCTGCAATCTGATCGATCACACGGAAACATTCCTCGGTATTTAATTCATCGGTTTTGAGTCCGCCCCGAAAATCTGCATCAAGATAGCAGTGGTCACAATTGAGGTTGCATCGCTTAGTGAGATTCCAGGATATCGAGTAAGCACGAAAATCCATCTTTTCAGGACTGATTGCGGGAGTAGATGTTAGTTCCATGTTAAATTAAAGGCCGTAGTGCCTTGGGTTAGTTTATGGAAAGTAAGTCTTTGAAAACTTTTATTTATAATAGAGGGTTTTAACAGGTGAGACAAATTTTTTGCGGGTTTATGGCAATTTTTTTGCTAATTTCTGCCTCTTGTGCTGGAAAACAGGAACAGGTAAAGAAAATAGGCTCTAAAAGTGTTTATCGCATCACCCTGTCCGATTCTTTTGGCAAAGTATCTTCAAAACTCTGGACTCTTAAAAAGATTGGAGCATTGGGAACAAGAAGAATGTCCAGTTCTTACTTTGACCGTGCCTTGAAATATAGCGGCACTGAATTTGAGGCGGTTTCCCTTCTAAAATTAATTGATCAATTTCAATTGAAAAATGGTGAAGACGCTATTTTGCTCAATTGCTTTGATGATTATCAGGGACTTCTTTCTCTTTCAGATATCCTTAGATACGATTTACATCTGGCTACAAAAATAAAAGTCAAGTTGGGTTCTTCCAAGCCAGATTGGTTAAACCCGCTTCTCGTGATTGTACCTGATGGGAAAAACCCTCCATTTGAAGAGCGATTTTTAACAGCGAATATCAGGGAACTCCAATTTGTGAAGCTGAACGATTATTACATGCCTCTAAAAAAAGTTGCCGCTATTTCTGATGAGGCGAGGCAGGGATTTGAAGTTTATAAAAACAATTGTCTGTTCTGCCACAGCCTCAAAGGTAGGGGAGGGAATAAAGGCGTGCGTCTTTTTTATGAGTATTCTTTTTCCAAATTAGAGGAACAGGAAAAGTTTTTAAATGATTTTAAAATTTTTCACG
>Ga0315336_1000778_pt1 | contig 76858 bp, 71 predicted proteins | sample ASW5metaG_FD_204512 | JGI IMG/M metagenome (GOLD analysis project Ga0315336, IMG submission 204512) | Ammonia-oxidizing marine archaeal communities from Monterey Bay, California, United States - ASW #5 | ecosystem: Environmental > Aquatic > Marine > Intertidal zone | place: USA: California... | reverse complement strand
CAGTCCTCCACCAGTACCCGGGCCCGGGATCCCCGAAATCGATCATAAAACTGCAAACGCAACTCGGACCCCACGACCCCGAGACGCCTCGTGCGCTCCCGGGCGATTGCTGGATCGAGGCGCCCTTCAAGCCGGACCGCCCGGGTATGGGGACGGGGAGAATATGGGAATACATGCATTCTCGAGAATCCGACTTCTTTCGAGAGCGCTACCGACGCCTGGAAATCCTCCTCGCTTTCACCGGGAAATCCAGTGATCACGTCCGTATTGAAAGCCGGGTTGTCGAGCACCTTGCGGGCCCGTGCAACCGCGGCGAGAAACTCCGACGCGGTGTAATTTCTTCTCATCGCGGCCAAAATCCGGTCCGACCCGGATTGAAGCGGTAGATGCAGATGCGGAAGCACTTTCGGTGATGCCGCCCAGACATCCAGAAGTTCATCGGTCAATTCCCCGGGATGCAGGCTCGAAAGGCGAATCCGCTCAACTCCCGGAATTGCCGATACCCGCTGCAGTACCTGCGCCAGATTCGGCCCGCCTGAATCCTTGCCGTACAGCCCGACACTGACTCCGCAAATCACGATTTCCTTGTGTCCGGAATTCGCGAGCCGTTTTGCCTCCTCCGCGATCTGTGGCAAAGGTTTATCCCGCGGGGCGCGACGAAGCTTCGGCACGATGCAGAAAGTACATCCAATATCACAACCATCCTGCACCTTCAGGAACGCACGGGAATGGGCATGGAAGGTGTCGATGGCGAGGTTCTCCGCGTCCCATTGAACTTCTCCGGCGAGGTCCCCGACCTCGTCCCTGAACGCTGTCAGCCACCCTTCACGCGGTCCAATGCGCGCGTGCACACCCTGTAAGGATGCAAGAATATTTTCGGACGCGGCACACCCCGTAACGATTACACGCGCTCCCGGATTCGCTTTTTGCGCGCGTCGAACCGTCTGACGGGATTTTTTGACCGCCGTCGATGTCACGGCGCAAGTGTGCACGACGACAATGTCAGCTGATTCACCCTCATCCGCGGGCCGCAACCCGCTCAACTCCAGGCCATGTCGAATCTGCTGCGCCTCGTACGCGTTTACCTTGCACCCCAGGACCCGCACGTCGTAGGTGCTCGAACTCTCGTTCTCTTTCGACGACATGGGTCGCACCATACAGGATGCCGGCGACCCGGGGCCAGTGTTGTCTTCCTTGTGGCCATCCACGCCCGCCCGAATGCCTATTTCAAGGGAGATAATCCGGCGCCGGCCAGTCCATTGGCGGGCAGCGCGCTGAATACATCCGGCGCGGCCAGCCCCAGCCACGGATCGGAAGGCGGCATACGGAACAGCCGGGTGTAGACCTGCTCGTTCAGCGCGGAAATCTCCCGTACAAACGAGGCATCTTCGCTGAACCAGCGGTGAATGCGGGGCGTGAGAAGGTATGTATTGATGACGGTGTCCTGCGAAACGGACAAGGTCAGGTTTCGCATCATTTTCATCGCGGGCGTTTCCACAAATCCTTTGGACATCGAGACCCGCCCGGCATCTTCCGCCGCCGGTGCCTTGGAAGAGATAAGTTGCGTGCTCGGCAGATCGAAAGCGACCGTTGGCCTTACGGAAGCGGCAAGCTGGGCCAGGGTCAATGCGGAGAGGCTGTCTTCAGTCAGCGTGCCTGCTTTCCACATCGCCAGGATCGGCGCGATGCCGCCCCTTGTGCCCCCAACGTTTTCGAGCAGATTCGCAAACGACTTTTCCAGTGCCTCGTTGGCTCTCCGGTGATGCCGGCGTATGGCATTCGCTTGTTCCCCGGGTGTGAGAGCCGCGAGTTGCTTCGCCAGGTTCGCGGACGCTTTCAATTTGTTTGCAAACTCTTCAGGACTGATCAAGCCGGGTATTACTTCAATGGGAGTCGCAGTCACATCCAGGACATAGTGGACGCTGTTGCCGGTTATCGTCCGGTCGATCGTGCGGCCGTCGCCAAAGTCTATTGTCAATCGGGGCGCCGGGGAAACCGACTGCCAGTGCAGGACATAATTCGAACGCAGGTACGCCGAGATTCCGGCGTTGGCATAGAGGGTCGTCCGAAAGAATCGGCTGTTCGCGCAGCTCTTTTCTTCGTTCAGATTCCCGAGGAGCCGCAGCGAGAGGATCGGCTTGCCCTGGGCGGTGGCACGAGCCTTTGCCAAGTCCAGATCCGTATGCCAGAACAGGCCGGACACGTGCGCATCCTTCTGCATCGCTACCGCGTCGATCCAATCTTGAAACCGCTGCCGGCGGTCCCCGGAGTTCTTCGCGATTTCCGGGTCCCGGGAATTGAACTCCTCCCGGTACCGGGCAACCATTTCATCCAATGCCGTTTGCCCGCCCTGACGCAAACTTTGAACCAGGGCCGGGCGTTCCGACGGGGTCATAGAGAGGAATTCCTCTTCCTGGAAATTTACAGAGTAGGAGCCACAGGCGAAGCCCGGCGTCCATGCCGCCAGGAGTCCGATCGTTGAAGAAGCAATGAATGTTTTCATGAACACGAGGATAGGGCTGCCGGCGCACCGCGTCGTCATGCCGTGGTCATCGGAATGTAAAAAGTTTGTCAGGCCGGCAGGAGTTCGGATGCCATTGCTACCGCGGAGATGCAGGCGGTATCGGAGCGTAGAATTCTGGACCCGATTCGAAGCGCCTCAAAGCGGTGTGATTGCAGAAGCTCCAACTCGTAGTCGGACCAGCCGCCTTCGGGCCCCACCGCCAGCAGGATCCGCCTGGATTGCGTTTTTCGTAACCCGTCGACAAGACGATTGTTGACGCCGGGGTGCAGGAGGCACCGCATCCCGGCATCGGTCAGATTGTCGATCTCCTTTTCCACCAGAAGCTTCAGCCGTCGGTGCACGGAAACGGTCGGTAGCCGGGTATGTCCCGATTGCTGGAGCCCTTCCACCAGCTGCGCGCGGCAGATTTCCGGTTTGAGCACGTGGCTGTCGAAATAGAACCGTTCGACTTTCGTGGCGTTGGTCAGAAAGAGCCGGTCGACTCCGAGGGCGGACAGCTGGGGGAGCATCCGCTTCAGGATTCTTGGCCGCGGTAGCGCGAGAAGAAGGTCGACGGAGGGGCGAACCGGTTCGGTTCCATCCAGGGTCAACTTGATCCGAACCGATCCGTTTTCGACGGCGACAATGATTGCGGTTCCCGTTGAGCCATCGAGGATCCCCGCCCGAAGAGTCTGACCGGGAACCGCCTGGAGCACTTGCACGATGTGTTCGGCTCGATCATCCTCGAGGACCGCGAACCCGGCGCTATCGACCTCGCTGGACTCGCAGAGAATTCTATTCACCGAATGATCCCGGTCACAGGAGTGCTGCGATGATGGCGCGTCGTTCGTCTTTCACCGGCTCGGTGGACTCTGGTTTTCCAGCCCGTTGATACCAGTAGCGCGCGTTGCCCGGGTCACCTTCCTCCCGGTGCAGGTTGGCGTGGATCCAACTCCCGTCGCCGCTGGAAATATCCTGCGCCACCGTGTGCGCGCGATCCCAGTCTCCCTTTTCCGCCCACCAGAGAGCCTGGAGCGTGTCGCGCATATCCGCCGGTGGTTCCGATGCGCCGTCTACGGACGATAGAAAATCTTCAAGCGTCATTTTATGTCCTTGTACTCACGAATTTCCTCTTCTTTACGCGACCCGTCCCATCCGAATTCATCCGCCATCCATCCCGCCACGGTGCCGGCAGTGGCATCGGGCTCGTCGACGTAGTGACGCCAGGACGTTCGGCGCGTCATGATGTCATCCAGGTGCCGCACCCACTCGTGACGGCAATAGTGCTGGACGGCGGCCTGGGTCACCGGCGGGGGATACACACTGCTGATCCGTTCCGTAGGCAGCCCTTCGCACAATTCCGTCGATCCGCTCCGGCAGGGTTTGCAGCTGAGACGTGCCCGGTGAGCCAGTTTGTCGACCGCCTGCTCCGCCATCAGGCGGTACGTGGTCAGCTTTCCCCCGGTGATGTCCCACCAATTCGGTAGCTTCATCCGAATTTCATGTTTTCTGGAAATATCGCTTGGGTTTCCGCCGCGTTTCGCAACCAGGGGGCGAAGGCCGGACCAGGCGCTCAGTACGTCTTCATGGGCCAGGGCGGCATCGCGGAAGTAGCCGTTGACCACGTTCAGAATGTAATCGGTATCTTCGTCGGTGCAGTCGGGTGTTTCCAGGGGGCCGTCGTAATCAGTGTCGGTCGTTCCGAGATATGTTCGCTCTCCCCATGGAATCGCGAACAGGATTCGTTTCCCTTCCGTCATGACCACTGCGTCGGGTACGGGAAGTTTTTCCCTGTTCACGACGAGGTGGACGCCTTTGGTGGGGCGGAGCCTGGTTCCGCTGCCGGGAATCCGGTCTGACCAGGGCCCGGCCGAATTGACGATGACGGTGGAGCGGATCTCAAAATTGGTGTTGGTGAGGGTATCGAGAACCGAGCTTCGCCACCCGTTCCCGTCTTTGGCGGCCCCGGTGAACTGTGCATAGTTGCTTACGGTTGCTCCGTCCCGCGCCGCGGCGCGCAGGTTGTCTATTACCAGGCGCGCGTCGTGGGTCTGGGCATCAAAGTATCGCACGCCGCCTGTCAGTTCGGGGGTGGTCAGCGATGGAAGGAGGGTGCGCATTTCGTTCCGGGACAGAGTGCGGGAAGGCCCGAAATTCGTGCCTCCGCAAAGCAAGTCGTAGAGTTTGACTCCGACCCCCAGCTGCCAGCGCGGCCAGCGTCCGCCCCGGAAGGTCGGAAACAAAAACGGCATCGGTTCCACCAGGTGGGGGACCAGGTCCGCGACCCGTTTTTTTTCCCTGCTCGCCTCCCGGACCAGGCCCAGGCGCCCTTGCCCGAGATACCGGATTCCGCCGTGAAGCAACCGACTTGAGCGGCTGCTTGTTCCGAAGGCGAAATCATATTGTTCAACAAGCGCGACCGAAAGACCCCGCTGCGAGGCGTCCCGCGCAATCCCTGCGCCCACAATTCCGCCACCGATCACGAGCACGTCGAATCGGCCTGTCGAGAGCTGCTCGATTGATCGCCCGGGCTCACTCACCGAATCCGACCTCACTCATCCCGCTCTTCGATGTCTGTTTCTTTGAGCAGTTCATCCACGTATCTGCCGATTTCGGCGTTTTTGCGTTCGGATACAAGATAGATGCGGATCTGTTCGCCCGCCTCATCGTAGGAGAGAGTCCGGTCGGGAATCCGGTCGAACATCTTGACGATATGGTACCCGAATTCCGTCTGGAAAACCTCGCTGATTTCACCCGGATTCAACGCGAAAGCAACTCGATCAAAGGCATCAACCATCTGCTGCCTCGAGATGTATCCGAGATCCCCGCCATGATCCTTGCAATCCGAAAACCGGGACACAACTTCACCGAAATCCGCGCCCTGGACCAGGGATTCGCGAATGTTCAGAAGCTCGGAATAAACTGCTGCCGAGGAAGACCCCTGGCCCGGACGGCGAACAAAATGCGAGACCTGAATCTGCTCCGGAACTTTAAACATGTCCGGATTTTCACGGTAGTAGACTTTGCACTCTTCTTCCGTCGGTTCCCCGACATCCCTGGTGATCAGGGAGTACATTCTTTCGAGGAGAATCTGCTCCTGGATGTTTTTGCATAGCGCATCGTCATTGCCGGGCGGGATGCCGATCCGTTCATAGAATTTCGCCGCGCCCCCGTGCTGTCGTTTGATTTTGTTGAGCCGTTCTTTCGCCTCCTTTATAGGCACCGCGGAAATCTGCTCGCGCGCCTGCTGCTGAAGCAGCGTCTTTTCTATGGCATTCGCCAGTGCGTCTTTTCCGATGCGGTCTTCGAATTCCGAATCTTGTCCGGCCGGAGACTGTGAGCGATACCGTTCCCGGAGTTCCTGGCTTTCCCGGTCGATCAGCTGCCGGCTGACCTCCTCTCCATTTACGAAAGTTGGCATATCGGGCCGGAAGATATCAGGCCCGCCGGATCTGCGCGATCACTATCGGTAGACACGCACATCCCAACCGCGCATACTTCCCCGGGTCTCTTCAACAGAAAGGAGCAGTTGGCGATGAGCGAACGTTGTTACATGGCCGTGGATCTCGGTGCCGGCAGCGGCCGCGTGATTCTCGGCACGTATTCGGGTTCGGTACTTCGACTTCAGGAAATTCACCGTTTTGAAAATGGACCGGTGGATATGGCGGGGACATTGCGCTGGAATATCGAGCGGCTGTTTTCCGAGATCAAGATCGGGATCCGAAAGGCCGTTTCCGTCGCCGAAGGGGAGGTATGCGGAATCGGCGTAGATACCTGGGGCGTGGACTACGGATTGCTCAACGCCGCCGGCGAGCTGATGTCTCCCCCTTTCAATTACCGTGACAGTCGAACCGATTCCATGATGGACGCGGCATTCAAGCAGGTTTCCAGAAAAGAAATCTTCGACGCCACCGGCATCCAGTTCATGTCCATCAACACGCTGTTTCAACTTCTTTCGGCAGTCCTGGATAAGACCCAGCGACTCGACCAGGCTTCCGCGCTTCTCTTCGTTCCCGACCTTATCAATTACTTCCTGACCGGTGAAACCGCCAACGAAAGAACGATCGCCAGTACCAGCCAGTGCTATGATCCGCGCACGCGGGATTGGGCGAAAGAGATTCTCGACGCACTTTCCATACCCGCCGCGCTTTTTGCGCCCCTGACCGACGCCGGAACAACGCTCGGCACGCTCCGGGACGCCATCGGCAAGGAAACGGGCGCTGCCGGCGTGCCTGTCATCACCGTGGGAAGTCACGACACCGCGTCCGCCGTCGCTGCGGTTCCCGCATCGGTAGAAAAATTTGCCTACCTGAGCTCCGGGACCTGGTCGCTGCTCGGAGTGGAGAGCGACCAGCCTGTAATCAACGAAAAGGCGCGTGAGCTGAATTTTACCAACGAAGTCGGAGTTTGCGACACGATCCGCCTTCTCCAGAACATCAATGGTCTCTGGATTGTACAGGAGACCCGCCGAATCTGGGCGGAGCGCGGGGAAGAGATGTCATTTGAAGAGATGACCGCGGAAGCCGCCGCCGCCGGTCCCTTCACTACCGTCGTGGACGTGGGGGATCCCGAGTTTCTGGGTCCCGGCGACATGGAAACGCGAATCCGGGCCCTCGCGGAAGCAAGCGGGCAGCCGTTGCCGTCAACGAAAGGGGAGGTCTTGCGCACAATATTCGAGAGCCTGGCCCTGAAATATCGATCGGTGCTGGAATCGGCGGATGCGCTACAGGGCATGCCTTCGGAGGTTCTTCACATCGTTGGCGGGGGAACCCAAAACCGGCTATTGAACCAATTTGCCGCAAACGCGGTGAGCAGGCCCGTCGTCACCGGCCCCGTCGAGGCGACTGCGGCGGGCAATATCGTTACCCAGATGATGGCCACCGGTGATCTTGACTCCCTGGCTGACGGAAGGGCCCTGATCCGCAATTCATTCGAGACCGAGACCTATGAGCCGGGGGACCAAGGGGCGTGGGACGAAGGGTATGAACGTTTTCTTGATCTTGTCGGAGCCTGATTCAGCCGGAATTTCCCGTGAATTACGCGAAATATTCTCCGTTGGACCCGCCCCGGATTGGAAGCCGGCCGCTTCCTTGCCCCGAAGCGTTGCCAGCCTTGTGTGAGCCTCGCCGCTTGGCTAAAGTGGCGAGCTTATGAGCACAAAGATTCTGATTGTCGGAAGCGGCGGGCGCGAGCACGTCCTCGGGTGGAAACTGGCCCGCGACGCTTGTGCCCCGAGTTTATATTTCGCCCCCGGAAACCCGGGTACCGCTTCCCTGGGGACGAACCTTGAACTTCAGCCGGACGATTTGAACGGTTTGCTTGCCTGGGCCGGCCGAGAGAAGCCTGATTTGACGGTCGTGGGGCCGGAAGCCCCGCTTTGCGACGGCATTGTGGATCGATTTGAGGAACAGGGTCTCCGGATTTTCGGACCCTGCTCCGCCGCAGCCCGGCTGGAAGGTTCGAAGGCGTTCGCGAAGGAGATCATGGAATGCGCGGGCGTTCCTACGGCTCGGGCCAGACAATTTACCGACCTTTCAGATGCGCGGGATTACGTCCGAGCGGAAGGGCTTCCCATTGTCATCAAGGCGGACGGGCTGGCGGCAGGCAAGGGAGTTACAGTCTGTGACTCGCTGGAGCAGGCCCATGAAGCGCTGGAGGCCGCACTTTCAAAGAAAGTATTCGGGGAGGCCGGGGCCTCGGTGCTGGTGGAAGAGTTCATGGAGGGCGAGGAGGCGTCCATTCTTGCCCTGGTCGATGGGACGAATTTCGTTCTTCTTGCTTCATCCCAGGATCACAAGCGGGCGCTGGACGGGGATGCGGGTCCCAATACCGGCGGGATGGGAGCCTATTCACCTGCGCCGGTGGTGACCGAAGAACTCTGGCCCGTCATCGGAAACGAAATCGTGTCGAATACCATTCGGGAGTTGGGCCGTCGCGGCATCGTGTTTCGAGGCGTCCTGTACGCAGGCCTGATGATCAACGATTCCGGTCCGCGAGTTGTCGAATTCAACGTGCGGTTCGGGGATCCCGAGGCGCAGTGCGTTCTTCCGCGGATGGAAAGCGATCTGGTTCCCCTGCTCAACGCTTGTGTGGACGGAACGCTTCATCTTACGAAGGTTGATTGGTCGGAAGAGTCGTGTGTCTGCGTGGTCATGGCGTCCGGCGGATATCCCGGCGCGTACCGGAAAGGCGATCCCATTCGGGGGCTTGCAGAGGTGGAACCGATGGATGGCGTAGCCGTTTTTCACGCCGGTACCGCAACGGCCGGTGAGGAAACCGTGACCGCCGGGGGCCGGGTGCTCGGAGTCACGGCGCTGGGTTCCGACCTGGATGAGGCCGTCTTGCGCGCCTATGAGGCGGCAGGAAAAATTGAATGGAGCGGCGTGCAGTATCGAAAAGACATCGCAGGAAAGGCGAGAGTACATCTACATGATTGATTTCATAACACTGGGAAAACTCAATATTTCACATCTCTCTTTTCGAGGCGCTTCGATTGCAGGTCTCGCGGTAGCGGTGTTCTCCCTGTTTGGCCCCGGTCCGGTTTGCTCCGTTGCCGTCGTGGAAGAGACGCTGCCCATTTCGGCCGGTGATACCTCCTCGGCGGACCCGGTCGTTGAATCGGTGAATGAAGCCCTCCGGATACTGGATGAACACAGTTTGCGAGTCGACCCGAAGGATGGCCATGAGCGAATCGTGGTGGACGTCCTGCGTCTCTCCGATCCCGGCGCATACCTGGTTTCCACCAACGGGGCCGTCGCCGATCCGCTCCCGGTTGGATCCACCTATGGAATCGGCGTCCGGCTTTCCCGTAGCAATGGAGTCGGTCGCGTCATCGAAGTGTTACCGGATTCACCCGCCGCCGGCGCTGGACTAGACGCCGGAGACCGAATCCTGGAGATCGACGGACAGACCATTCTCAATCTGGATATCGCCGAGATGACGGAGCAGCTTCGCGGAGCGGCTCCCGGATCGGTTACCCTGAACGTGGCTTCCTGGGGCAAGGATGCCCGGGATGTGGTCGTCGAGAAAGACATCGTTCCCATTCCGGACATCGAAGAAGAGCTCACGTTGCCTCTCGGTCTGTACTACCTCCGGGTGAACAGACTGGATATGGAAACCGGGGCCAGAATCCTCGCGACTCTCACCGCCTGGTCGATGGCGGACTCCGGCGGCATCGTCCTCGATCTTCGGGGCGCCGGCGGCACCAATGTCCAGAGCGCAGTCGAAGTTGCCAGCGCGGTGACGCTTCCGAAGGCCTTGCTCTTCAGTTTCAGAGACGCAAACGATGTAGATCTGGAAGTCTACCATGCGGCGGGCGCAACGCCCCTGCAGGCGCCCCTCATCGTGCTGGCCGACCGGGAAACCACGGGCGCGGCGGAGTTGCTGGTTGCGACCGTGGGCGGGGTGGGGCGCAGCGCGATGGTCGTGGGCGAGCAAACCTCAGGCGATCCGCTGATTCGGCAAACCATTGGGCTGGAGAATGGGGCCCGGGTGCGTCTTGCAACCCGCAAGCTTGTAATTGGAAACGGAGATGCCTACACCGGCCGGGAGGCGGTTCGGCCCGACATCCAGGTCGGAAGTCGCAAGTCCTATTCCGAGTATGAGCCGGGACCGCCGATGCTGACCGATCCCAGGGGGACAGGCGACGACGAATTGGAAACTCAGGAATTGCACAATGTTACAAAGGGCGATGCCGTTCTGACCCGGGCGGTGGATGTTCTGCTGGGGTTGAGGGCGCTGAATGTTCAAGGCTACCGTGATGGCGATACGCTGGACCGTTGATCCTGTACGACCGGAACCGGGGGTGATTGCCTCTGCCGTGGATGTATTGCAGAGAGGTGAGTTGTTGATTCTCCCTACCGAGACGGTGTATGGACTTGCCGCTGATCCCGAGCGGGAAGGCGCGGTGGAGAGTATCTGCCGGGCGAAATCGAGACCCGGGGACAAGGCGGTGGCATTTCTGGTAGAAGGATACGACCGGCTTGGAAGTCATGGAGTTTTCCCCGACCCCAGAGCCCGGATGTTGGCGGAAAGATACTGGCCCGGACCCTTGACGCTGGTGATGGAGTCGCCAAAGGGTTTTTTGGGTTTCCGGGTGCCTGATCATCCGGTTGCGCTGGCAGTCCTGCGGGGTGTCGGGGGTCCGGTGGCGGCGAGCAGCGCCAATGTCAGCGGAGAAGCACCGGCATTGACCGCGGATGAGGCGGAGCGTTCCGTAGGCTCCTCGGTCGCGGGGATTCTGGACGCGGGTCCTGTCGCCGGAGGGATTCCCAGCACGGTGATTCGAGTCGCTGGGGGGCGCGTGGACATCCTCCGGGAAGGCGCGATTTCCGCCGCCGAAATTGAACGGACAATATGATGAACGAAACAGGAAATTCAACGAGACTGGTGCTTTGTGTGTGCACGGGAAATGTGTGCCGAAGTCCCATGGCGGAATACATTCTTCGCCGGGACCTCGGATCCGCGGAAAAGTGGATGGTACAGTCCGCAGGCGTTTACGCAGGTGAGGGTTCCCTTGCCTCCCCCGAGGCAGTCACCGCTCTCCGCGAGAAACAGATCGACCTGAGCCCGCACCTGAGTCGGCCGTTGACCCAGGATCTCGTGGACCGCGCCACCTTGATCCTGGTCATGACCCGGAATCACTATGTCGACGTTCTGAGAATGTTTCCCGAGGCGCAGGGACGGGTTTTTTTGATGACGGAATTCTCTTCCGTCGGTGCGGGAGCCGATGTGCCCGACCCCATCGGGCAATCTCTCGACGTGTACCGGTGGACGCGCGATCAACTCGAGAGCGCGTCCACGGACGTTGTATTATTCATGAAGGATCGATGGGGACTGACCTCTTCGGATCCGCTGGAGAAGAGTGGGAAAATGAAAGTAGCAATTGGTGCGGATCACGGTGGCCTCGAGCTGAAGAACTTCATCAAATCGCTGTTGGAGAAACGTAGTATCGATGTGGAAGATGTCGGCACCGGAGGCGCCGAGTCGGTTGACTATCCCGATTTCGCGGCGGCGGTTGCCGAGCGGGTTTCCGAGGGGCGTGTGGACGAAGGGATGCTGGTCTGCACGACCGGAATCGGCATGAGTATCGCCGCAAACCGCTTCCCGCGCGTTCGTGCCGCCCTGACGACGTCGCCTCGCATGGCCAAGATGGCCCGCACGCACAACAACGCAAATATTCTGATCCTCGGCGCCGCGTTTACATCCAATGATGAAGCCGTGGACCTGATTGATGAATGGTTCGCAAGCACTTTTGAAGGCGGACGGCACGAGCGAAGGCTCAAGAAGATAAAGGACATCACTTCCGCCGCCGCTTCCCTGGAGTCCGTATACGATTCCGATCCCGAAATCTATCGCGTTCTCGTCGCGGAGCGCCGGCGCCAGACCCAGAACCTCGAGTTGATCGCGTCGGAAAACTATGCCAGCCGGGCGGTGCGAGAAGCGCAGGGTTCGCTCCTCACCAACAAGTATGCCGAAGGGTACCCCGGGAAGAGGTGGTACCACGGGTGCGAATTCGTGGACGAGGCCGAGCAGTTCGCGATCGATCGCGCATGCGAGTTGTTCGGCGCCGAGCACGCGAATGTCCAACCGCACAGCGGGAGCGGCGCCAACATGGCCGTCTATTTTTCAGCGCTTGATCCGGGCGACACGATTCTCGCCATGAGCCTGGACCACGGCGGCCATCTCACGCATGGCCACAAGGTGAATTTTTCCGGGCGTTTTTTCAACGTGGTTCAATACGGAGTGGACAAGGAAACAGAGTTGATCGATTACGACCAGGTGGAAGCTCTCGCGGCGGAGCACAAGCCGAAATTGATCCTGGGAGGCGCCAGTGCCTATTCGCGAATCATCGATTTTCCCCGGCTGCGAAAAATCGCCGACTCCGTGGACGCTTACCTGATGGTGGACATGGCTCACATTGCCGGACTCGTTGCCGCGGACTGCCACCCGAACCCCGTTCCCTACTGCGAGTTCGTTACCAGCACCACCCACAAGACTCTTCGCGGTCCACGCGGAGGACTCGTGCTCTGCCGGAAAGAATTTGCGAAAGAAATCGATCGACAGGTGTTCCCGGGAATTCAAGGCGGGCCGTTCATGCACGTGATTGCATCGAAGGCCGTTTGTTTTCAGGAGGCGCTCCAACCTTCCTTTAAAGCCTATGCCGAACAGGTGGTGAAGAACGCGAAAGCCCTGGCTGCGGGTATGGAAGAGGCCGGACTACGGATTGTTTCCGGCGGAACCGACAATCACGTGATGCTCGTCGATCTCAGTCCCATCGGGGTGACCGGGAAAGATGCGGCCGCGGCGCTTGACCTGGCCAGTATTACCGTAAACAAAAATGCCATTCCGTTCGACAAACAAAGTCCGTTCGTTACTTCGGGTATTCGCCTGGGGTCCCCGGCGGTGACGACGCGGGGACTTTCCGAAGAGCACATGCGGGTCATCGCGAACCTGATCAAGAGGGTGCTGACCGACGGCGGAAAAGAGGAAACGGCGAAGCAGGTGAAAGACGAAGTGATCGGCCTCACATCACAGTTTCCCATCCCGTAACCGGGCAGCTACCGTTCCGGTTTGAGCCGCGCGGTCATTTCCCTGAATCGGTTTTTCCAGAATACACGAGGCAGGGCCGCCGAAAGACTCGAAATCAGGCAGAGCAGCGTAATCAGCAGACAACCGGTCACCAGGAACGGATGATTGAATACCAGGTCCGGAACGCCGGGTATGAACCATAGGAGGGGCACGGTGCAGCAAAACCCGACTACGCAAGCGACAAGAACAAAGTTTCGCAAGACCAGGGCGCGACGAATCTCGTAAAATGCAATCATGGATGCCGCTGCATCTTCATCGTTTCCGCAACTCAGGGCGTCCAGCAGTTCATCCAGGAGTTCGGTGAGAAACCAATCCGCTCGACCGCGGCTGTCAAACCCTTGCACTGCGAAACGAACGTTTTTTTCTCCGTCCCAGAACTGAAGGCATCCGTCCACGATGCGTCGGCTCATCATCTGGTTCGTGGGAATCAGGTGGCGCCCAAGACAGATCTTGTCATGGTACACATGGAGCGACTTGAGTTGAGATGCGTTGGCGTAGCCACGGAGGCCGGCATCGAGGATGACACGGCACGATATGAGAGGTTTCTGGCCCATGAGTCTGCCCCATCGGGGGGTCCGGTTCCGGGCCCGCGGAGGTTCATAGGTGATTCAGCACGATTCGTGCCGCAGCCTACGGAGCTAATATCCCGGGATTTCGGGAGGGATTCGGGGATCAGCCCAGCCTCCGGCCGGGCCAGGTATTTCAGACCGTGAGAGTTCAGGTTCCAGGAGGGACAACATGCCGGCAGTCAAGGAGATCCATTCTGAATCCCTTCGAATCCGCGATCTCGATCCTGACACATGAAAACGGGACCCGAAAACCGAGAACCAAAAACCGAGGCCCTACCTCCCCAGCTTCCGCGCCTTATCCTCTACCTGTTTTTTCAAATCGTCCTTGTAGGCCAGAACCTTCTCGCGAAGTCCCGGGTCGGTGGCCCCAAGAATCTGGGCGGCCAGAATTCCCGCATTCCGGCCGCCGTTGAGGGCAACGGTTGCGACCGGGATCCCGGGCGGCATCTGGAGAATGGAAAGGACGGAGTCCCATCCGTCCATGGAAATGGACGCTTTCACCGGAACTCCGATGACGGGCAGCGGAGTCAGAGAAGCCACCATCCCCGGTAAATGTGCCGCCCCTCCCGCCCCCGCGATGATGACCTGAATTCCCCGGTCACTGGCCGTTGTTGCATACTCGACCATTCGATGGGGAGTGCGGTGTGCGGAGACAATCGTGACCTCGTGTGCGATCGCGAATTTCGCAAGAATGTCCGCGGCTTCCTGCAGGACAGGAAGATCCGAATCGGAACCCATTATTATTCCTACCCGGGGTGTGCTCATGCGATCACTCGCAGATTCTCTTTGATAAAAGCCGCCTTTTCGCGGGCGCTTTCCAGTGTTTCGCTGATTAAGGTTACGTGACCCATTTTTCGAAACCCCCTCGTTTCCCTTTTCCCATAGATATGAATGTGACTCCCCTCCAGCGCGAGGCATTTCTCGATGCCTTCGTAGATGGGGGGGCCCCGGAACCCGTCCTCCCCGAGGAGGTTGACCATCACGGCGCATGCTTTCAGGGTGGTGGAACCGAGCGGAAGATCCAGGATCGCCCGGAGATGCTGTTCGTATTGGGATGTATAGCACGATTCGATGGTGTGATGTCCGCTGTTGTGCGGCCGCGGCGCAACTTCGTTGATCAGGATCGCGCCACTCTTCTCCAGGAACATCTCTACCGCCAGAAGTCCGCACAGATCGAAGGCCTCGATGGTGGCTTCCGCAATCCGTCGAACTTCCGCCTCCAATTCGGGGGGAAGATCCGCGGGGCACAGGAGTCTTTCAACCAGATTTGCTTCGGGGTGAAAGTCCAGTTCCACGGATGGAAAACAGGCGAGCTCCCCGGACGGGTTTCGAGCCGCGATCACCGAGAGTTCCTTCTCCAGTGGTACCATCTCTTCGAGGAGAGACGGCGCGTCCTGAAGTTTTTCCAGGTCTTTCTCCGTGCGAATGATGAAGACCCCGCGCCCGTCATATCCCCCGGTGCGAAGTTTTTGGACAAAGGGAATTTTCCACCTGTCGCCGCGTACCGCTTCCATGATCTGGTCCGTACCGTCGAAGAGTTCGAACCGTGCCGTCGGCAATCCGCGCTCCTCGAAAAAGCGTTTCTGTAAACCCTTGTCCTGAATGATTTTCAATTTTCCCGGGTTGGGATGAACGGGAGTCCCGTCGGCCTCCAGTTCCAGAAGCGCATCGGCGCAGACATTCTCGATTTCGATCGTCAGCATGTCCGCATCCCTTCCGAACTCGAGGACGGTATTTCGCTCGGTAAGCGATCCGAGGAAGAATTCGGTGCAGAGATTTCGGGCGGGAGCTTTGGAGGTGGGGTCGAGTACGCGCGTGGACATGTTCCAGGTCTGCGCCGGTTGGATCAGCATCTTACCAAGCTGACCCCCGCCGAGAATGCCGAGGCTGAAATCCGGAGAAAAACACGCTTCCATGACGGGAAGCAGCGTACTTGAGTCGATTCGAGGGTAGAAGCAGAATCAGGCTCTGCCGGGAAAGTTCACCTCAGAAATTCAACTTCCATGATGGCGGGATTTGTAAATGCGATGTCGTAGGAGGTATTCGGGGGGTGGGAAACGCTTTGCTCGAACAGATATCCCATATCCTGATAGTTCGGTCCGGGCGGAAGAGGATTATACTGATTTTGAAAGGTCTCGTTTTCTTTTACAGTATTCGAATCCGAGACCACCCCAGTCTTCATCAACGAGGGCGAATTAGAGGGTGATTGACCCGAAATGAAAGCTTGAACTGCCAGCACGGCAGCCACCGCTGCGGCCAGGCCGTAGCGGAGGCTGAACGCGGGCTGGGCCGAGAAATCCGACTCGGGCGACTTTTCGCGTTCATTCTCCTGCATCCACTCGATTCGTTTGCGAACCATGACTACGCATCGTTCTCGAGAACCGGACGCCGGGGATTCATAGCGCTTCAAGGCAACAACGCGGCGAACAAGATCCGTGCGATCCTGTAGTTCACGGTATTCCGGATTTTTCTCTATTTCCGCCCGGACGTCATCAGGAAGATCCCGTTCGTCGCTGGAGATGATCGTTTTACGAATGCGAGATCTTTTCATGGGGCAAACTCCGCCAGTTCATTTTGAAGGTGTTGTCGGGCGTAAAAAAGGCGTGATCGCAGGGTGCCTTCAGATACGCCAAGCATTTTCGCGATCTCATTGTGAGGTATCCCCTGAATATCGTGCAATACCACCACCGCTCTATGTTTCTCCGACAGTGTCTGCAATGCGATGTTCAATTTCTCTTGCAACTCCCCGATATTCACGTCGCGTATCGGAGACTCCCGCGAGGATAGCTCAACGTATGCCGGATCCCTTTCAATTCCATCATCGACATTGTCCAGGCTCAGTGCCTGTTTACGTTTTCTCTTTTTCAGAAAATTGATAGTCCGGTTGATTGCGATTCGGTAGACCCAGGTATAGAAGCTGGAATTTCCTTTAAATTTCGGGAGAGATTGATACGCCTTGGCTAGGACATCCTGGAGCATGTCCTCCGCGTCCTCCTTGTTGGAGGTCATGTTGTATATCAACCCGTACAGCTTTCCATGATAGCGGGTAACGAGTTCCTCAAAGGCTGGAACGTCTCCGGCCTGGGCCTGCTTGACCAGAACCTTGTCTTCAATAACCGGCTTTCCGTCTTCAATATTGCTACGGTCCCCCGTCATCTTGGGCTTGGAGCCTATCGGCTCCCGAAGGCCTTGACGAGTCCGCACTTTCTTGCGTTCGGCTACCTGTAACATCACTGTTCGTCCCTCGCTGGTTGGTTTGTTCTCTGACATGGAAGGGCCTTGATTTGTTCAATGATCAGGGGAAATGGGGACATAGAATCCGCCCAGGAAACTCGTAAATTGCCGGGGATCAGTAAGTTATGGGGGTATGGGTCAGGATTCCGGCTCTGCCGGTCCCGCCACGTCGTCGGCTTCGATTACCTGTTGGAGAATCTTTCTGAAATCCTCCAGGCCGGTTGAGGGGATGATGATCGTGTCTCTTCGTCCGCCTACGTCCTCGGTAATCTTGAGAAACCTGCCGCGCGGATTTTCCTTTAAATCGAAGAAAAACTGCTTTCGCTCGATCTGAATTTTCGCGCTAAGCAACGCGTCCTGCATGGTCTGGCTGGGTTTGTCCAACATGCGTGCCTCCGTACAATTCAGCCGGAAAAGCGCAGTTTTCGGACGGTCTGCCGGCTCAAATCATAGTCGGTGATGTCCGTGGGTTCTTACAACGAATTGGAACGCCCCCATTCACTGTTTTGCTTCCGCGTAAACCTGGGGGGAGGGCGGGCGCAGGTCCCACACGATTCGGAACCACGACAGCACTTTCAGGATGTAATAGGTTACATCGATCTCCCACCAGTAAAAACCCTGCCTCGTACTGATGGGATAGCGGTGATGATTGTTATGCCACCCTTCGCCAAAGGTGAGCATCGCGACCAGGAAACTGTTCCGACTGTCATCGCCGGTGTCGAACCGGGCACGCCCGATCATGTGCGTCAGGGAATTGACCGCGAAAGTGACATGATATACCAGCACAGTACTGAGAAAAAATCCCCACATCACCAGTTGCCATCCGCTGGTACCTAGTCCGGGCGCGGACCGCTCGAGCACCGAGCCCAGAATGAATAGACCGACCCCCAGGCTCAGGGCCGGAATGGAATGAAACCTGTCAATGAAACGGATTTCAGGATATTTCGCATAATCCTGTACTCTGGATAGTTCGCTGGTGCCATACCGCTTACACAATAACCACCCGATATGAGACCAAAAGAATCCCCTTCTGCCCGGGGAGTGAATATCCTGCTCGGTATCGGAATACTGGTGGTGATGTCGATGATGGGACGCCCACCAAAGAGGACCCATTTGCGCGGATGACGCCCCGACCCATGCCAGGATAAACTGAAAGGTCCGGCTCGTCTTATATGAACTATGCGAGAAGTACCGATGATATCCGCCGGTAAGCGCAAATACTCTCAGGGCGTACAAACCGAAACATATCCAGAAGGCGACCCAACTGAATCCAACAAAGAATAAGCCGATCAGACCCAGGTGCATGATTGCCAGGGGCGTAGACTCAAGCAATTGGATGCTTTCTTCGTCTTTCCGGAGTGCCCCGGTCCACTTTTCGAACCGGCTACGAAATCGTTCCTGCTGAACCGCCATATTGTATGTTTCCCATCGCTGTTGCAGCGGCAGGAAAAGCACCCGCGGTTGCAAAACGTCGGCACCTTAAGGCACCCTGAAGGGAAAAGGCAATCATGGTTGGAAAAAGCCCCCAGTTTCGTACCGGCGGAAATGGGCCGAAATGGTGACAAGAGACAGGTCTATACCGGGCGCAATCATTGCGTTGCTGCTGGTTGTACCGTCCGCATCCATCGGAATCCTCGCGGTGTTGTACTTCGACACCGGGGTGACCGGGAGGGCCGTTTATGGATTGTCCAAAGTCTGGATGATCGCCTTCCCGGTTTACTGGATTCTTCGGCGTGACCGTTCCCGACTGTTACCGGGTCGGTTGAGTCTTGGTGGCGCCGTTGCCGGGACCCTGTCCGGACTGGTGATCCTGATGCTATTCTTTGGCGTGTACCTGGTTGCGGGGCTGGATTGGATTCCCCTCGGTCCTCTTCGCAACCGTGCCGCCGCCGTCGGCCTGATGAACGCCTGGACTTTCATTGCCGGCGCAGCGTACTGGTGCCTGATCAACAGCTTGCTCGAAGAATTTGTCTGGCGGCGTTTCGTGTATACGAAATGCCGCGAACGATTGCCGATCACACCAGCCATCTTTCTCTCCGCCGGTTTCTTTACCCTTCACCATGTGCTCGCGGTCCTTGCATATGTATCGCCGGTGATTGCGGTGCCCGCCTGTCTTGGAGTGTTTTGCGGGGGAGTTTTCTGGGCATTCCTATATCAACGATTCGGATCGGTTTGGCCCGCTTACATCAGCCACCTGATTGCGGATATCGCGGTTTTCGTCGTGGCGTGGAATCTCCTGTTTCAATAAAGAGGGCGACGCCCACCCGCTTAACTTGTAGTCGCTCCCCGACATGCCACATCATCTTGTGGTCTGCGGGGAAAATTGAAAAAATTATCAACAGGGTGCTTGCTACTCGGCACGTGAATGGCTTACCAACGCCAAAACAGCCCGTCACAGGCACAAGGAAATATGAGGGACAGGGAGTTAGAAGAGTCTTCAGTGGTGGCGAGGTCTGATCGACGACGTTTTCTCAGGCTTATGCTTCAAGGCGCACCGATTGCGGTGATGCCTGCTTTTTCGTATGCAGCACCGGAGAGCAATTCCCCGTCGTTCCGATCCGTGTTGCGTGACATTCGTTCGCGATTCAATTTCCGCTATCGCCTTTCCTGGACGACCTCGAATGTGCGGACTGGTTTGCTGGATCGCGCGCAACGCTATAATCGGATAACCGTTCATCACGCGGGGGGGACTCCGAATTATCACGAGCGGGAGGAAGACATCGCGACGGATCTCGAGGCCATTCGTATCTACCACCGCGACCGCCGCTTTGGCGACATCGGCTATCACTTCGTGGTGGACCGTGTAGGTCGAGTGTGGGAAGCGCGGTCCCTGTATTTTACCGGGGCGCATGTCTTGAGCGAGAACACCGGGAACCTCGGTGTAATGCTGCTGGGGAATTTCGAAGATCAGAAACCGACTCCGGCGCAGATCCAATCGTTGAGGGGGTTCACGGAACTGCTCGTGGACCGCTTTTCCGTTCCGCGCAACCGGATTTTCGGGCATCGGGATCTGGGACACACCCTGTGCCCCGGAAAAAATCTTTACGGACACGTGCGTGACCTGAAGCATGTCTGACGAACCCGACCGCAGCCCTATGTCGATACGAATCGGCATATTGACGGTTTCCGACCGTGCCAGCAGCGGCGAATACCAGGATCAATCCGGCCCGGCAATCATTGCGCTCTTGCGGTCATGGATTTCAAGCCCCTGGGAGGATGTTTACCGGGTAATTGCCGACGATCGAAAATCCATTGCCGCCGCATTGTGTACGATGGCCGATGATGACCAATGCTCACTGGTCGTCACGACCGGCGGAACAGGGCCGGCAATCCGGGACGTTACCCCCGAAGCGACGCTCGAGGTGTGCGAAAAGGAGATGCAGGGCTTCGGAGAGCTCATGCGCAAGATCTCCCTGGACAAAGTCCCCACCGCAATTCTTTCACGTCAAACCGCGGGTCTTCGTGGAAAGACACTTATCGTGAATCTCCCGGGCCGCCCGCGTGCAATCGAAGATTGCCTGCGCGCGGTCTTCCCGGCCATTCCCTACTGCATCGAGTTGCTGGAAGGTCCGCGCATAGAGAGTCATCCCGAGGTGATAAGCGTGTACCGGCCGCCCAATCAATGAGACGATTGCGCAACCGGTAGAACTCGCGGATGTGGCGGGTTATTGAAAGAAGAAGGAAAGATCTCATGCCATCTATATTCACACGAATCATCAACGGTGAAATCCCCTGCCACAAATTGTTTGAAGACGATCACTGCATTGCCTTTCTCGATATTCGGCCCATCAATCCGGGACATGCCCTGGTGATTCCGAAACAGGAGACGGATTACATTTTCGATTTGCCGGACGCCACCTTGCAGCACCTTATTGTCATCGCGAAACAGCTCGGCCTGGCAATCGACAGGTCGGTGACCTGTGAGCGTGTCGGCCTCATCGTTGCCGGCCTGGAAGTTCCACATGCCCACATTCACCTGGTTCCGATTCAGGATGTCGGCGACATCAATTTCTCGAAAGCCAGGCCAGCCGAGGAAGCGGACCTGGCCTCATTGGCCGATCGAATCCGGTCGCAACTCGCGTGACAAATGAATCGTGAGATGTACTAAGACCCCGGCGGTGGCGGGGGCGGAGCCTGTGGCGGCGGCTCGTTGACGGGTGCCGCATCCGGCCCGCCGCGCTTCGACAAAGTGCGCAGACCCACGATTCCCAGTGCCGCGACCGCCAGCAACAGGATGCCCAGGAGTGGGCGGTAGACAAGCCAGGCCACGGCGATGGTTGTCATCGAGATCACGAAAGCAAGAAGCCCGGCGACGATCCCCGTCCCCGTGCGTACAAGCGATCCGACGAGAGGAATAATATCCCCGATCACTCCCAACGGACCCAGCGTCAGCCCGATGCCAACTGCCATCAGCACGAAACCGACCAGTCGTAGGATCCAGGTCAAAGTCCGATTCGCGGAGACGGCGGCCTCGAACATGCTTTCCGGGCCGGCCTCGCCCATTTGGAAAAGATCAATCGATCCTTTCTTGAATCGATAGGGTTCGAAGGTGCTGCCGAGTTGCTTTGCCACCAGGCTGATGACGGCGGGGGGAACTTCGAAAAATGAAATCTTCAAATCTCCGATCGCGGGAGCCCCCGGATCCGAACCATAGTAAATCGTAGCGCCGGTTCGCTTCATTTTCGCCTGTTCAGCAGCGGGCAGTTTGGTTAGCGCTTCGTCTGTTGCCGGCAGCGCCTTCTGCCCGGAAATTTTTCCCACGGTTCCGGCCGGGAGCCGAAACGCTCCCAATGTCACGTCGCTTGCCGTCTGCAGCTCGGATCCGTATGCCATGGTGCCGGGATTCTGATGTCCCTGCGGGTTTTCGAAATCCGAAGATTGGATCGTGGTGGATTTCCAGGCTTTGGCGTAGCTGACCGTTCTCTTTGTCTCCGTGCCGCCCCCCACTTTTTTCTTCGTTTCCTCTTCAACGTTCTCGATCCACTGAAACATCTCCACCCGGCGCACGAGCTTGATCGCAGGGGCGGAAAGATTGAAATCCGGGTCTGAAAGGGTCTCCGATGTCGTAGCGAGACCGGAAACATGGACCAGGGCGCCCTCGTTTTCCGGATTCACCTCGTCGGCCGTAATGGCGACAAATGCGTCCGCGCCCTGTTTGAGGGTTTTCGCCCTGTCGACCGCGCGCCCTTCATTCAGCCATAGCACCGGAAATGACGCCACGAAGAGCACGATCCCGAAGATGATGTTTTTGAACGAATTTCCGAGCCTCTCGAATACATTCTGGCTGGAGACTTCCGTGAAACTGTCTGCAGACATGCGCGTACCTCCCTTGTTTCTCTTCCTTTATACCTCCGATGCCGGTAGGGTATCGAATCCTGTGCACAGGTGTCAAAGGAACCAAACCTCGAGATGGAATCATGACGAAAGAAGAGTTAGTGGAACTGGTCAACAGCGATCTGAAGAACGAGTACAAACACATGTTGTTTTATCTTCGTTCCTCGGTGATCGTCCGCGGGTTGCATCGCGAGCCGATTAAGGCCTTTCTCGAGAAAGAAGCCCAGGGCGAAACGTTGCATGTGCAGGAATTTACCAAGCGGGTAGTCGCGCTTGGCGGCAGGCCCGTCGCCGAATCAAATCCGTTCCCGTATCTCGAGAGCCCGATTGAGATTCTCTCGTACGCGCTCGGCATGGAGAACGAGGTGATCGAGATATACGCGAAACGGATGGATCAGGCGGATTCATTGAAGAGCGTTGACGGGATCAGCACGCGGCTATTTTACGAAAATCAACTCCAGGACTCGTACGACGATATGATCGAGATCAAGGAGATGATTGCAAGTCTGCAGAACTGAGGAGCAGATCCGCCGCCGAAAGACGGCCCATGGGAAAGGGCTCGATCCCCTCCTGTCGCAAGGCATCCCAGCATAGGGAAAACATTTCTACCCGGCCGGAATTGCGTGGATCAACCGTTTGCCGGAGCTGGTTGATTGACAGGTCGATCTCGCCTTCCATCCGGTGTTGCTCCGACATGAGATAGAGCGCGAAAATCTCCAGCCACGTTCCATTCATCTTTCTCCTGCAAGTTTCGTAATCTTCCTTTCCGCTCAGGAAACCGCACAAGTCCCGATAGGTGGGGTCGGCCTGAATTCGTGCCATCGCCTCTTCGGCCCCGCCGGTTTCCCCCATTCTGCAGTGTGCAGCATATTCCATCAGGGCCGGAATCCGGGTATCGTGAAAGGTGGTCCGCAAAGTCCGCCAATGCCGGAGAGCGCGGTCATACCGCCCGAGGATTTGCTCATAAAAGGCCGCGCGGTGAAGATCCTTCGCGCTCGGTCCCCCCTGAAGGGCGGACCCTCCCATGTCACGAGTAGCTTCCAGCCGACTCAGGTAGTCCAGCATTTGTTCCCGGGCTGCAACCGGCTCCTGCCGGACGGATAGAAATGCGTCTGCGCCACTGTCATATCGCTCTCTCTCCGCGTGCTCCCAGCTGCGTGAAACTTGAAGCTCTCCGCTCAATTCATAACTTAAGGCCAACAGGGACAGTGCCCGTTGTTGATGACTCTCTCCCGCCAGGTGTGCAATGCGAAGTGCGCCCGCAGGATCCCTCTGCCATAGATACCCCTCTACAATCTGGTTCATGATTGCGACCGCGTTGAGAGAGTACTCGTCCACGGAGAAATAGCGGTCGCCAATCTCTTCCAGGTTGTCGAACTCTCCGCGATTGAGATAGAGCGTTGCGAGTATGTGATAGGGTTGAGGCTCATACGGAGCCATTTCGATGGCGCGTGTCATCCGCCGCATTGTGTCGTCCGCGTCCGCTACTCGAACCCCGTCGAGCAGTTCCGATAGCGAATCCAATTGAGCATACCCGGAGCCCTCGACGGGAATTGTGCCGGCGGTTGCAGTCGGCTTGCCATGGCCCGGGCCGCCGATGTCCGCAAGCCGTGCGTCGGCTGCTGCTCGCTCACGCTGCAACGCATGGCCGGACTCCATTTCCGCCAGAACCGGCGCAAATTCGTGCCATGGTTCCAGTTCGCGAGCCAGCTTCGCCCGCGCATCGGGGGAATAGAGGATCTCAAGGAATTCGTTGTAGTCCAGGCAGGCCATCACCATGGTTTTCACCAGCAGATCGAATCGAACGCCCGGAGGAATGGCTTCAAGGTTTCGATCCAACTTCCCGGTATCGTACCGGCTTGCGAGGCGCGAGATCTCCCGGATACCCCGTTGTTCCAATTCAAACGCTGCCGGGTCCGGCTCGACGCCTTCCACCACGAATCGCCACAGGGACGGACTTCCGATTTGGGCGAGCAGAAGCGGACTGAATGCGTGACCCCCGGCGACTCCGAGGGAGCGACGTAGCTTCACCAGCACAATCAGGTCCAGCGGATGCCGGGTCAGGTAATCGTAGAAATAGTATGATGCGGCGGCATGGCGCCGGTCTTCGAAGGACAGAAACCCGAGGAGCCGTAGCGCGCGGTCGCGATCCAGGGGGGCGATGTCTACCGGCAGCGGGTTTACGGAAGCAAGGCTTGGCGCCTCGGGCGCCCCGAAATGATCCGGAGTGCCCAGGATCCTTGTGAGTTTTTCGATTCCGCTTCCCTGCATCGCGTCCGCCAGCAGACCCTGCCCGCTCGCTGTGCCCCGATGACGATAGACCCCCGCGGCATCCGGCCAGGTGAGGCGGCCGAGAACGTAGGCGAGGCACGGGTCCGGCTCACCGTCAACATGGGCCAGGTCGGCATACACCAGGGACCTCGCGGCCGCAACTGTGACAAAAGAGGAGGAAAGTTCATGCAGGTCATGCACAAGGTCTGCGTAGGTAACCGCGACTTCACGGCATAGATCCCGCGTGTACCCGTTGTTTCGGGCCCACCGCGTCATGTCATTGATCCAGAAGATTTTTGACCACATGTCCAGGCTATCCGGTTGATCGGAGATGTCGCTGTTGCGAGCCCTGAACTCGCGCCATGCGATGTTCGATTTCCTTCCCCCCACCGCCTTGCCGGGATCGAACGGCATCACATGTTGAATCCATTCGCGGGTTGAGGTGATCCAGGCCGTGGATCGTTCCGCCTCGGTGGCGTGCGATGGAGCGGACAACGCTATTTCCGGAGAAATCTGAATACGTAAACTCGCCTTGCCCTGGAGAGATTCTTCCGCCACTTCCCACGAAGCTTCCGGCCTGACCGGCCGGTCAACCGATGAGGTCAATGCGTCGTCCAGGATATGAAGGCCCGCGAAGTCGTTCAGCACGATCATGAAGTACTGTCGTACCAGCTCGGTGGCCAATCCATCATTCTCTTGTGCGGTCTCCAGGATGATGACTTGATTCGCAGTCTGCTGCAGAAACTCGGAGATCAGTACGTCCCCGCTGTTTACTTCGCGGGGTTGGGTCGCTGCTGCGGAGCGTTGATCTGAATTCTCAGTTCGGGTCGCTGCCGTCGGAACCTCTGCGTCGGAGAGGATGGCGGAGGGCGGTGCCGACGTGGTTTCAGTTCGGGTTGAAACGTGAATGACCGAAGCGATTTGGCTTTCGGCGTCCTTCTCGTGATGCGGCGCGTAGCGGTCACGAACGCGATATTCTCCGTCCACAAGAAATGCGTAGGTATGGACCCCCTCCGCCAGGGAAATGCTGTTTGTCCAGATGCCGTATGCGCCCCGTTGCATCGGATGCGCAGCCGGGTCGAAATCGTTGAAGGATCCGATTACGGAGACAGAGCGGGCAATGGTATCCGTGAATCGGAATGCGATGGTCTCTGCGGATAGGCTCGAAGACCCCCCGCTACAGACCAGGGCACACAACAAAACACCGTATTTCCTCATGAGAGATGCCTCCGTGGGTCGCGTTCCTCCGACTTTTCCCGGTCGGCATACCGGGACCTGCCAGTAAAAGCAGATGGCATACCATTCCAGTTGCGAAGCCTTCCCGGGCGGGAGACACTGCGGGAAGAAGTAATGAAATCCTCTGATCGTCTTAGTGAGCGAATCCGAACCCGCGCCATGGAGCTCGGCTTCGATCTTGTCGGCATTGCGCCCGCGGCGCGTGCCCGTCATGCCGACGCCTTTTTCCGGTGGTTGGACGCGGGCAACGCGGGGGAGATGTCGTGGCTGGATCGTAACCGGGAGCGGCGGGCTGATCCTGCCCTGGTATTGGAGGGCGCTGCCTCGGTGGTCTCGGTGGGAATGACATACTGTGCGGGGGAGCCGCCATCAGATCTTTGGGACGATCCGTCACGCGGCCGGATCGCGCGGTATGCGTGGGGGCGCGATTATCACGACATTCTCACCCCGTTTTTGAAACAACTGGCCGAATTTATCCGGGAGGAGGGAGGCGACGACACGCGGTCACGATATTATGTCGATACCGGTCCCGTTCTGGAGCGCGATTTTGCCGCGCAGGGAGGTAACGGTTTTATCGGGAAAAACACTCTGCTCATTCATCCGGGATACGGATCGTACCTGTTTCTGGCGGAGGTTCTGGTAAACCGGACGCTACAGTACGACACACCCGCCGCGGACGATGGCGCGACGCTTCTCGGGGAGGATGACTCTTCTCGCACCGGCACCTGCGGCGGATGTAGAAGATGCTTGGACATCTGCCCCACGAATGCGTTTCCGGCACCCTACATCCTCAACAGCCGGCTTTGTATTTCCTATCTCACGATTGAGCTGCGTACATCGATTCCGGAGCCGCTCCGTCCCGGAATGAAGAACTGGATATTCGGATGTGACGAATGTCAGAGTATATGCCCCTGGGTCCGGCGAAACCCGGTTCCACCGAAGGAGGGGTTTCTCCGGTTCGACCCTGATACCTGTGCTCCATCGCTGATCGACCTGATCCGCCTCGACGAGGCCGGATTCAGAGAGCGGTTTCGTGGTACGCCGGTCCTGCGCGCCAAGCGCCGAGGTTTCCTTCGCAATGTCGCCGTAGCCCTTGGCAACTGGGGAGACGAGGCGGCCAGGCCGGCCCTGGAAAAGGCAATCGGGGATCCGGAGCCGCTGATCCGGGAACACGCTCTGTGGGCGCTGGAGCGCATGGGGTAAGGATTTCGCTCTTACGCGTGGCTTCCTGGTTCCGGCAGTGTAGGACAGCCGTACCGGTTCGGGAACACGCTCACCGGAGTATCGATCCTTATGCCAACGCGTTGCCCGATATCGTACGCATCGCGCGAGCCCAGCCGCCGGCTTTTCATGATCTGGCCGGAAGGAAGTTGGAGATACAGCAACTGGTCATGTCCATAGTAAATGCGGTCAACGATTTTGCAGGTGCCATTCGCGTCCGGGGTGGGTATTACATCTTCAGGGCGAAACATGATTTCACCTTCGCCGGAGAACGCGTTCAGCGCTTGTAACTTTCCCAGTTCACATTCCGCGTAAAGGCCGTTGCCGCGCGCGGGCAGAAAATTCGCCTCGCCCAGAAACGTCGCGATCCTGTGTGTTTCCGGCTGCAGGTAAAGATTTCGGGGTGTCCCTGCCTGCACGATTCGCCCTTCCATCATCACCGCGAGGAAATCAGCCAGGCTCAGCGCTTCCTCCTGGTCATGGGTCACGAAGATGGTGGTGATACCGGATTTTCGTACGATCGAACGCAGATCTGCGCGCACACGCTGGCGCAATGATGCGTCGAGATTCGAAAAGGGTTCATCCAGGAGTATCACTTCCGGTCCGGGAGCGAGTGCGCGGGCAAGAGCAACCCGCTGCTGCTGACCGCCTGAAAGCTCGTGCGGCATGCGGGCCTCCAGGTGTTCCAATCCGACCATCTGTAAAGTTTCCGCAACCTTGCGGTTTGTATCCCCGTTGCCTCGCAGACCATAGGCAACATTCTGTGCGACATTCATGTGGGGAAACAGCGCGTACTCCTGGAAGACCATGCCGATCTTTCTCTTCTCGGGTGGAACCTTCCTGCCCCCGCCGCTGACCTGGATTCCGCCGACATGAATACTCCCTCGGTCCGGAGTTTCGAGTCCCGCGATCAGCCGCAGCAGCGTGGTCTTGCCGCACCCGCTGGGTCCGAGCAACGCCATGAAGCGGCCGTAGCGAATGTCGACGCTGCAGTCAACAACGGCGGCTTCGCCGCCAAACTCTTTCTCCAGGTCCCGGCACTGGATTGCATAGGAATTCATGGCGAGGCCCCTTTTTCTTCATTGCTCAACACGACCGACAGCCCGATCGCGGAGACGCACACCAACAGCAGGGACGGTATGGCCGCCCGGGCGAAGAATGCTTCCTCCGTAGCGTTCCAGATTCTCATGGCGAGAGTCTCAAAGCCGGTCGGACCCAACAACAGCGTTGCCGGGAGCTCCTTCATGCAACTCAGGAACACCAGCGCAACCGCGGTCAGGACGCCGGGGCGGGCGAGAGGAAGTATGATCGACACAAAAACTTCCCTCGGTGTGTGGCCGAGACTCCTTGCCGCCTCTTCCAGGCGCGGATTGATCTGCAGCATGCTCGACCGCAGGGCTCCGATGGCCAGCGGCAGAAACCGCACCTGGTATGCGATCATGAGTAAGGCGAAACTTTGATAGAGTCCAACGGTGTACCGGGCGCTGAAGAAGACCAGGGCAAGGGCCACGACAATGCCCGGGAGCGCGTGCCCGACATAGGCGGCCCGTTCGACGCCCTGGGTTCGGCGTCCCGGATAACGCGCGGCCAGGAATACCACCGGAAAAGCGGCCACCACCGTCAAGAGCGCGCCGGTTGACGAAGCAAAGATCGAATCAAGCATCACCGTGGCGTGAACCCCGAGATGCTCGTCCCCGTATACGACCCCGCGAACAAGCCACACGGCAATGGCAAGTACGGGAAGGCCGATGCCGACCACGGCAACGGCCACGCAGAGAATCACTGCGGGAATTTTCCACTTGCCGAGCGCGACGCGAGTTGCTCTCCGCGCGGTGCCGGCGCTGCTTCGGTAGTATCGTCTTCGTGCCGGCCTCCGGAATTCCACCGCCAGAATCACCAGGGTCAGCAGCGCGAGCATGAGCGCAAGGACCGCCGCGACGCTTCGGTCCAGAGAGGCCGTGTATTGCACATAAATGGCCCGGGTGAATGAATCAAACTGAAGAAGGGTTACCGCCCCGAAATCGCTGAGCGTGTAAAGGGCCGACAGCAGCGCGCCGGCGTGGATGGAAGGTTTTAGCTGGGGGAGAATCACATGCCTGAAAGTATTCCAGGGGCCGCGACCCAGGCATCGAGCCGCGTCTTCCAGGCTTGGATCGAGGCCCGCAAGCCCGGCGCGAACACTGAGGAACACGAACGGATACGTGAAGAGCGTTAGCGCCAGCCAGGCGCCCGGAAATCCGTAAATTGAAGGCAGGCGCTCCACCCCGAACCCCTCCAGGAACCCCTGGAGGAGTCCCCGCGGGCCCAGAACCACGATCAACGAGAACGCGCTGATATAGGACGGAAGAACCAGGGGAAGACTGACGATGATCGTGATTAACGATCGCGACGGGAGATCGGTGCGCACCGTAATCCAGGCCAGGACCACGCCGAGAATCACCGCCGTGAATGTAACCACGATGGTCAGCAATCCCGTTTGCACGAAAACAGTCCAGATCTTTCGCTGCGAGAGTATCTCGAACAGGGTACCGCCCAGTTGCGATGTCCGCACAATCAGGTAGAGCAACGGCGATAATGAAATGGCCGCCACCAGCAGGGCCGCTATCCACAGGAGTGGCGGAGCGTTGCGAAATACACGGGTCCGCGGCGGGCTTCCTGCTCCGGGCGGATCCGGGGTGGTCGATAGAGGATTTTCGACCCGCCCCATCTATAGGATCCCGGTGTCCTGAAGAAGCTTCAAAGTCCCTTCCAGATCCTCGAGGTCCGCCAGATTGAGATTGGGCGTTATCACCCGTTCGAGGGGGGGAAGCTGATCGCTGGGACGAACCGACCCCGCCAGCGGGTACTCGTACGTCTCGCGGGAAAAATATTCCTGTGCGCCCGGCTCCAGAAGCCACCGCACGAACTTCGCCGCCGCTTCTTTTCTTTCTGATGTTTCGAGGATCCCGACGCCGGCCACGTTTACAAGGGATCCGGCGTCGCCGGACGGCAGAAAGGCATTGCGCGCAGCGAAGGACTCGCCCTGCTCCGCGAGAAAACGAAACAGGTAATAGTGATTCACAAAACCCACGTCCACTTCGCCGGCACCCACCGCGGCCACGATCGGCGAGTTTTTCGGGAATACTTGAGGTTCGTTCTTTTGTATTCCGAGTAGCCACTCCCGGGCACGATTCTCTCCTTCCATCGCGCGCAACGCAGTGACAAATGCCTGAAAGGAACCGTTCGCGGGCGCCCATCCGATCCGACCCTTCCATTCGGGCTCGCAAAACCCGAAAATCTCGGTCGGCAGGTCTTCTGAATTCAGTTTGGTGGAATTATAGACGACGACTCGCGCCCGCCCCGAAATGCCGACCCATCTGCCATCCTGAGAACGAAAGCGCGGCTCGACTCGCTCCATAATCCGTTCGGGCAGTATTGAAAGGGACCCTTTTTTCGCAAGTGCCCCGAGGGAACCGGCATCCTGCGCAAGAAAGAGATCCGCGGGGCTGTTCTTTCCTTCTTCAAGAATCGTCGCCGCCATCTCCGCGGACTTTCCGTACCGAACCTGGATTTCGGTGCCGGTTTCCTCTTCGTAACGCTGCAACAATTCCTTGATGAGGTCCTCGCTGCGTCCGGAATAGAGGATCAGCGTCGAAGCGTCACTCGAGGCGCCCGGCATTGAGGGTGGATGACGCGTGACCAGATAGATCGCCGAGATGAGAAGAAAAACTCCGATCCCAAATAGAACGGGGCGGGATAGGAATTTGGATGCACTGCTCATTGATATGTCCTTGTATTGGAAAAACGTCAGGATCCGGAATTTTCAACGGGATCAACGAAGCAGACGTGGGAGCAGAGGGAACAATGGTCCGCGTCGTTCGCACATCGCAGCTCGTGGGCATTGAGTTCCTTGAGAAAACCTTTGACCGAGTCGGTTCCGGATTGAATGCAATCGACGAATGAGGCCAGCTTGGTGCTTGTCTGCAGGCTCAACAAGTGTTCGATTTTGCACGCATCGATTTCCGATTGGTCCGGGTCCACCCCGAGCACGTCTCTGAACAGTACTTCCAGCAGCTCGTCATTGCGTTGCACGAGCTCAGCCATCCGCAGACCTTCCTCGGAGAGTTTCAAAAACTTGTTTTCGTCTTCCAATACCAGCCCGCGTTTTTTCAGCGGTTTAAGGCTGATAGAGGCACTTCCCCGCGTGATATTGAGACGTTTCGCAACATCTGTGACTCTTGCGTATCCGTGTTCAGAGAGCAGATCCTCAATGGTCATGAGGTAATGCGCTGCGCTGTGCGTAAGTTGGTTCTCTTCAAATTCTTTCCAGACCTGGTCCGCCATGGTTGACCTCGATTTCAATTCGTTGCATCACACAAGATTAGTCTGGCCACTATATCTAAAGATTGAGATGCCGATCAAGCGTATTATCCCCTACCTATCGCCGTTCATCCCCGCTGAATTAGCGCTGAATTAGGGACAGACCCTAAAATTGGTTGACGCGTAATGTGCTTGCGGAGTGGATGTTGTGGGGATCTATCCTCGCTGAAACTGGCCAGTGATGGATTCGGACAGCCCGGGTTGCTCGCGATTCAAGATATAGAGGTGGATTCCCGGGACGTCGTGAGCGACGAGTTCTTCAATCTGATTTGCCGTCCATTGAATGCCTACTTCCGCGGAGGCCACCGGATCATCCTTTGTCTCGATGAGCTGGCTCTCCAAAGACTCCGGTAACCCGGCACCACACAAATTCGTGATTCTTCGAATCTGTGCGATGGACACCGGAGGCAGAAGACCGGCGAGAATCGGCTGGTCAATTCCCTCGCTCCTGCATCGACTCACGAAATCGAAATAGCTGTGATTCTCGAAGAAAAGCTGGGTGGTTACGAAGGAAGCCCCTGCATTGAGCTTTTGCTTCAAATGCGCGACATCTGCGGTCGGGGATTCCGCCTCCGGGTGCGTTTCCGGATATCCCGCCACCCCGCAGCAGAATTCCGCATTTCTTGCCTTGATCTGTTTGACGAGATCCCCGGCATACATCAGCCCGTCAATTGCCGGCTTGAAAGTTGCCTGGCCCTTCGGCGGGTCTCCGCGAAGCGTCATGATGTTTCTATAACCCGCTTCGAATAGGTCATCGGCCACGTCGTCAATCTTCGAGCGGCTGGACCCGACGCAAGTGAGGTGGGGCATGACGGGCGAATACCCCATGTCACGGAGCATCTCGCAAGCATCCATCGTCCGGTGCGCCTGTGAACCTCCCGCTCCATAGGTTACGGTGACGAAATCCGGTTCAGTTTTCCGTAGAGATCCCGCTGTATTCTTCAGCCTGAGCCACCCCGTTTCATCTTTCGGGGGAAAAAATTCGTAGGATAGCAATGGCTTCCGGGCGCTCTGAAGAATGCTGCTGATGGTTTTCTCAATCATGGGAGTGCTCGGTTAAATCAGATGGATCAGAATGGCTACGAGAACCCCCGTCAGGAGACCGGCGAAAACCTCCAGACGAGTATGGCCAAGCAATTCAGCCAGTTTTTGCTGCGACAGGTGGTGTTCTTTGAAGAGCTCTTCCACGATCTGGTTCAGAAGCCTGGCCTGTCTTCCGGCGGCCAGGCGGACGCTTTGGGCATCGAACATTACGACACACGCGAAAGCGAATGTAGTGGCGAAAAGGGCAGAGCCGAATCCTGACCGCAGTCCGACAGATGTGGCCAGCGCACTTACCATGGCGGAGTGCGCGCTCGGCATTCCGCCGGTGCTGACCAGCACACCGAAATCAAAGCGCTTATACCGGACCACCTCCCGGATCATTTTTATTGTCTGTGCAATCATCCATCCGGCAAGCGCAGTCCAGATTGAGATATTTCCATACCATTCGATTTCGTTTCCCATATGCGCCATGAGATACGATCTGTCTTTTGTTGAAGCAAGACAAACGATCGCAAACCCCGGATTTAGACCTGCATGGCCCCGATTGTGCTTTAGCGTTGACTCGTGTACGCAAGTCTGACCTTCTGGCTTTTAAGATTTTGAAATCTATTCGGAAAAACAGGGACCTGAAGATCCAAGATCGCAGAAATTTGCCATCAAGATGAACCAGTCCTACTCAAAGCCGGATCACGGTGTGGAATCTTTTCGACTGATTCGTGACGGAATCGTCGTATTCGATCAGGCCCGGAAAGTCGTGTTCGTGGACGATTCCGTGTACGGAATGCTGGGCCTGAGCGCACCTTCGGGATCCGGGGAGAGCGTTCTGGATCGGGTACAGATTTCCGGGGCGATTCCCCTCGAGGACGTTGTGGGAGAGGCATTCGAACGGGGAGAATGGCGGGGGGAAGCGGCCGGTCTTACTTCGGACCACCATGCGATTTATCTCGAGGTCATGATCCGAAGATTGCACGGCGAACACCCCGAGGGATCCGGGGCAATCATGTTTCTCCGCAATGTTACCCGGGACCGGGTGATGGAGAATCGCGTTTTGGAAGCCCAGCAGATGGAGCTGGTTGACAAGCTTTCGCGCGGCGTGGCGCACGAGTTGAAGAACATCACGACCATCATCCTCGCCTATGCTTCCCTGCTCGAAATGCGTCTTGAAGATGAAGAAATGCTCGACGCGGTTCAGAAGATTTCTGAGACCGCTTCCCGCACTACCGACGTTACTCGCCGGCTTACCTCCCTGACGCGACGCCCCCAGCCCGAATTCGAAAATGCCGATCTTGGCGACATCATGGAGCAGGTGAAAGCGCTGGTCGCGAAAACGCTGCCTTCTCACGCGTCATTGGATCTGCCCGATCAGGAAGGGTTGCCCATGGTCTTCGTGGACCCGGGCGCGATTATCCGGTCCATCATTCATGTCGCATTGAATGCATGTGAAGCGATGCCGGATGGAGGCGTGCTGACGCTCGATGTCGATACGATCGAAGTGGATCAGCAGGACGTAATCGAAGACCACCCCGCCCGGGAGCCTGGACACTTTGCCGTAATTTCCATCACCGACACCGGGATGGGGATGCCCGATGACGTGATTTCGCGGCTCTTTGAACCGTTCTTCACTACCAAGGAAAAAGGTTCCGGCCTGGGGCTCTATTCCGTGAAAACCGTTCTCTCGACGATGAACGGCTGGATCGGTGTCTATTCCGAGGCCGGTCAGGGTACCTGCGTGAAGTTGTACCTGCCGGTCGTCGGAAAGGGAGAAACGCTTTCCGGGGAGAACGGCAACGGGTTTGTCGGGGAGTCCAAAACCGAGACGGTGCTGGTTATCGACGACGACGGACCGATTGCCCAGACCGCCAGGGTCATGCTGGAGCGCGCAGGGTTCCGGGTTCTTACCGCGCGGGGGGGCAAAGAGGCGATCTTCCTGGTCAAGAAGGAGCCGGCGACCGTGGATGTTGTGCTATGCGACGTGGTCATGCCCGAATTGAACGGGGACGAACTGGTCCAGTGTTTTCATGATATCCGCTCCGATTTGCCTGTAGTTTTAACTTCCGGCTTCCCGCGACCCCGGGTGGAGAAGATCCTCGGCCGCACAAGTTGTCCGTTTATCGCCAAGCCCTACACGCAAAAGTCGCTCGTGGGTGGCATCCGACACGCCCTGACGGGCGTTGCCTGCACCTGAGGCCCTTTTTCCGGGTTTCCCGGACCACCGGGCCCTTTTTCCTTGTCTGCCGCAATCGGGCTGATATATTGCCCGGCCACATTACAGGTACCGCCCGCATGTGCGGGGCGATTCCATCCCGAATGATGGCTGATCGTAAAGGCACCGGAAGCGAGTGCATCCCCCTACCTCGGGGGGCGCCAAAGCGGATTGATCCTGCCGGAGCGGCAGGATCCAGGACAGAGAGGTATTGCATGGCCATCCACGACGACGGCGTCACAACGGACGTCTCTATTCGGGACCTGCTCGACGCAGGACTCCACTTCGGACATCAAACCAAGCGCTGGAATCCCAAGATGAAGCGCTTCATCCTTGATGAGCGTAACGGGATCTACATCATCGATCTGGTGAAGAGCGCGGAACTCCTCAAGAATGCGCAGAGGTTTCTTTACGATACCGTAGCCCGCGGCCGGAAGGTGCTATTCGTAGGCACGAAAAAGCAGTCGCAGGATCCGTTGCGTGAGATCGCCGGCCGGTTGAATCAGCCGTACGTTGTTCATCGCTGGCTCGGAGGGACCCTGACGAACGCGACCACGGTTCGGCGAAGCGTGGCACGTATGAGGGAATTGCAGGGGCTCGAGAGCGAGAGCGGAGAGATTGCCGCTTCCTCGAAGAAGGAAGGGGCCAAGCTTCGGCGTGAACTCAATAAACTCGATCGCAACCTGTGCGGCATCGCGGACATGGAGCAGCTCCCCGGCGCACTCTTCATCGTGGATATCAATCGTGAATCCATCGCGGTCATGGAGGCGATTCGATTGAAAATTCCAATCGTCGCACTCATCGACACGAACTGCGATCCGGACCCGATCGAGTTTCCCATTCCGGGCAATGATGATGCGATTCGCGCCATTCGTTTGATCGTAAACCAGCTGGGTGAGACCATTCAGCACGCGTCCAACGAATACGCCAAGTTTCAGGCGGAAGAAGCGCGGAGAAAGGCGGCGGAGGATGCCGAAGCCAAGAGCAAGGCGGAGGCCGCCGAAGAAGCCGTTCGCAAAGCGCGCGCAGAGGCCCTTGAGAAAGCCAAGTCTGTAGCCGATGCGGCGACCGACGCGCCTCCCACGGCACCCCCTCCTGCCGGTGAACCCAGCGAAGCAACCTGAATGGGGTCGTCCCCGATTTGTAACACGGAGAATTTTCGATGAGTAGGATTACGGCAGCGCAAGTGAAAGAACTGCGTGAAGCAACCAACGTTGGGATGATGGAGTGCAAAAAAGCACTCACCGAATCCGGAGGCGATCTGGAGGCAGCCATCAAGCTGCTGAGAGAACGAGGCATGGCGATTGCCGACAAGAAGGCGAGTCGGGCCGCGAACGAAGGGCTGATTGCCGCGGATGTCGTGGGTGGAGGAAATCTGGGGGTGATCGTCGAAGTGAACTGCGAAACCGATTTTGTGGCGCGGAACGATTCGTTCCAGGCGTTCGTCGGGGATCTGGTGCAAAAAGCCCGCGAGACCGACGGGAGCCTTGCCGACCTATATCGCGACGATCTAACCGCGAAAATTGCCGAGATCGGTGAAAACCTGATTATCCGCCGCAATGACCGGTTCGAACTCCAGGGCACCGGGACCGTCGCCTCCTATATTCACCTGGGAGGGAAAGTCGGGGTACTTCTTGAGGTCAGCTGTGGGAACGATGCAACCGTTGCCGCCGACGGCTTCAAGGAAGTCGTAAAGGATATCACGCTGCACATTGCCGCCTGCAACCCGGACTACCAGACGCGCGAGGATGTTCCGGAGGATTTGCTCGCCTCCGAACGGGAAATTTTTGCCAAGCAAGCCGAGGGTAAACCCGAAAACATCGTCGAAAAGATCGTCGACGGGAAAATGGAGAAATTCTACGAACAGCGGTGCCTGCTGGAACAACCGTTCGTGAAGGACGCGGATCTGTCGATCACCCAGCTCCTCGCCGCCAAAAGCAAGGAACTGGGCGATGACCTATCCGTCAGCCGTTTTGTGCGGTACCAGATCGGAGCCTGAGGCCCGCAATCACCCTGCTGCAGCGTAGAGTTCGCCGACCTTGGACCAGTTGACCACGTTCCAGAATGCCGCGATGTAATCGGGGCGTCGATTCTGGTAGTTCAGATAGTACGCGTGTTCCCAGACGTCGAGTCCGAGAATCGGCGTTCCTTCACTTTCGGCCACGCCCTTCATCAAGGGGCTGTCCTGATTCGGAGTTGACGAGATTGAGAGGGTTCCCCCGGATGTCGCGATCAACCAGGCCCATCCGGATCCGAATCTTGTTACGCCCGCATTTGCGAAGTCCTCTTTAAATTTCGCGAAGCCGCCAAGTTGGCTGCCGATCGCATCGCCCAGCGCTCCGGAGGGTTCTCCGCCGCCATCCGGCGACATCAGTTGCCAGAACAACGAGTGATTCGCGTGACCCCCGCCGTTGTTGCGAACCGCACCGCGGATGTTCTCCGGTACGGCGCTGAGGTCACCGATCAGCTCTTCTACCGACTTCGATTCCACTCCGGTCCCCGCCACGGCATCGTTCAGTTTCGAGATATACGTTGCGTGGTGCTTTCCATAGTGGATTTCCATTGTTTTTGCATCGATATGGGGCTCCAACGCGTCGAATGCGTAGGGAAGTGCGTCTTGTGTGAATGCCATTGAATTCTCCTTCGGTTGCTGATTGGTTCTTCGGGCCGACGGCTCTGCCCAAACGTGAGATGAGGGAATATATCTATCGAAAAATGTTTGTCGAGCCTTCGCGCCGCAAAGGTGAACCCGCATGGTTGACACTTTCTTGTTTCGAACGGATGAACGGTGCACGAAATCAAGCAGTTGAACCTGGGCGAAGGGCATAGGCTTGCACCCCCCGTAGAGGTCGTCGACCGAACCCAACTCCCGGATTTCGTTCGACATGCATTCGCGCGATAGAAAAAGGGGGAAAAGTGTGGGTTAGACTCACAGGACAGAAAGATTTATCCTCTGACCCATGGCTGATGATGTCTGCCTCAGCCGGTGCGATGCCGGGTACCCGGGGGCACTGGAGATCGCGCTCGGAGACGATGCGCCCGACTCATTGTGGGTGCGCGGCCCGCTGTCCATTCTGGAGCGCCCCACAGTAGCCGTATTCTGTTCCCGATCCTGTACCGGGCTTGCCGCCACCCGGACCTACGATGTTTTGCAGGCTCTCCGAGACGCAGGCGTGGTGATCGCCGGCGGTTTTCAATCTCCTCTCGAACAGACCAGCTGCGAACTCTACCGGAAATCCACTCTCCCCATCATCGTGGGACTCGCCCGGCACCTTCCCGCTTCCCGTCTCCCGGCGATTTTCAATCCATTCGCCGAATCGGAGAGACTGCTGGTCGTGTCGCGCGAATCGGAGACCACAAACCGAGTGACCCGCCAGTCTGCTTTTCAGAGAAACATCCTTCTGGCTGCCCTCGCGGATTGCATATTCGTACCCCATTCCGGGTCCGGGAGCCAAACTGCCAGGTTTTTGGAATTCGTGGCTGGATTTGGCAAGGAAATTTATGCTCTTCACGAAGGCCGTTTCGTAAAATCAGTCCAGGGTGCCGGATATGTAAACACTAGTATTTCCAGTGTTTTCGACGGGGAATGACCGATACCGCCGTCCAAATAAATACGAAAAGGTGTTTGCATAGATTTGGAAAGTGGGCTTACTGTTAGCCAGAAAGAGGCTACCAGGCGATGTTGTGGGTCTTCCGATCCCCCCTCCCCCCAATGGAAACTCCGACTAACCTGGTAGTCTTCTTTTTTGTTCTCCGTCAAACGTATCTGCCCGTCATTGGTCGCCGATAGACTCTCTTTTCACTTCTTCATGGATAGATGACTCCGTACCGGTCGGTATGTGGAAAAACTGTTTGATACGGTTTGGGATGTTTTTGCCGGATTTTGAGGTCTGGGAGCCCCGGAGAACTCACCCTCGGCTACCAGGAATTTCAGGCCTTCGAACCTGCCCCACGAGGCTTGCTACCAGGACCGCGATGTACAGAATTCCGGTCGCAGCCTCCAGCACGGCGAGGCTCTGGGCAAACGGAAGCGCCGGTGACACATCTCCGTAGCCGAGAGTCGTCAGGGTTACAAAGCTGAAATAGAGCAGTTTAACTTTGCTCTCGCCGGCGTCGTCAATCTGCCAGTCGCTCCCCATGTTGAATGAACCGGGTGCGAGAACCTCGACGATGCCGTACAGATATGCCCAGATGATTCCCAGCATCAGGTATCCCGCCACCACGGCATAGATGCGGTCTCTGTCTACAATCTCACTCGAGAGAGAGTGATGGAGGGTGATCGCTAGTATGATGGAAAGCGAAACGATGTTTAGAACAGGTTCAAGAAACTCGACGACTAAAGAATCCGTGAACACATTCAACAGGATCCCGACGCACGTTGCCAGGGATGCAATCACCACGATCTTGAAGTGGCGTTTCTCCGCCATTGCATAGATCGCAGTGAACATGGTGACCAGCATCACCAGTCCGAAACACAGCCCGGCGAACTTGCTCTCGTTCAACAGAGGCGGAAAGAGCATCAGGCTGACCAACGCGATCAGCAGCGGTAAAGCGCGCCGGTTTTCCAGCCATTTACACGCGGTTTTCATTCCTATTCGAATTGGTTTCGAAACTCAGCGACGGTTTTCCGGAGAGCATCCATTTCTTCCCGGACGAGGCAAATCTCGGACTCTAACTGGTCTATACGGAGGCCCAGTTCCCCGGAACGATCCGGCTCCTTCCTCGTGCGGACCGGTTCCTCCTGCAGTCGATCTTCCGGCTCGCCGCAAAAGAGGTGGGCGAACCTGGAGTCTTTCTGGCCCGGTGAGCGGGGCAGTTCGCGCACAAATTCTCGCGGATATCCGCTTGCCAGTTCCCCGACCGCTTCTTCGATCTCCGGGAGGCTCTCGAACTTGGCAATTCGTTCGGTTCGGGATCGCAATTCGCCGACGGTTTGAGCACCTCTCAGCATCAGTACGCATAGAATGCCCAGTTCACCATCCGTAAACTGAAATTCGTGCCTTGCCTGGTGTTTGAATTTGCGCGTTCTGCCTCCGGCGGTGTGTACGAGAGTTGCCCATCCCTTTTCCCGAAGTCCGTCAATGGCTCGTTCTACTGTATCTTCCCCGAATGACACGAGCGGGTGGCGGCTCGACTTCTGATTGCACGCGTTCAAAAGCGCATTCAGCGTCATCGGATAGTAGTCCGGGGTGGTGTACGATTTCTCAATTAAACATCCCAAGACCCGGATTTCCTCCGGAGTGAGAAGCGGCACAGTGTTTTCAGATGAGGTGTCGGTATCCATCGCTGTTGGCCAACTTGTTGTGATCGCACTCCAAAGAAAAGTCTTATTTCAGCAAAAGATTCTGCCGCCCCATATGTAGCCGCCATTCGAACCGCTGCTTGCACAAAGCAATCAAGAATATATGATCATAGAAATCGGGAGAGATCTAGAATGAGAGCATACCAAGCCCCAGCAGAAAAATCGGTACTCTCCGCATACCAGCAGGCGCGGGAAAGATATGCCGCGCTCGATGTGGATACGGATGCGGCCATCGAGCGAGTGGCGGCCGTTCCCATTTCCCTGCATTGCTGGCAGGCGGATGATGTCGCCGGGTTTGAAGCGCTGGAGGAGGACGTTGCGGGCGGCGGAATCATGGCCACCGGAAACTACCCCGGTCGCGCTCGAAACGGGGATGAACTTCGAGAGGACTTCGATCAGGTCATGTCCCTGTTGCCCGGCGTACAGCGGGCAAACGTGCACGCCTTTTACGCAGAATGCGGCGGGGATCGGGTTGCACGAGACGAGGTTGCTCCAGAGCACTTCTCCCGTTGGGTCGACTGGGCGAAGCAACGCCGGGTGGGTCTTGATTTCAATCCAACCTACTTTGCTCATCCCAAGGCCGACGACGGGTTCACCCTCTCGCACCGGGACCCTGACATCCGCGCTTTTTGGATTCGTCATGGAATTGCCTCCCGGCGCATCGCGGAGTACATGGGCCGTGAACTTTCAAATCCCTGCGTGAACAACCACTGGATCCCTGACGGGTCGAAGGATTCGCCCGCGGACCGGTGGTCGCCGAGACACCGTCTGGTGGAAGCCTTCGACGAAGTGCTTTCCGACGCGCATGGATTCGACGACAAACTTTGCGTAGACGCTGTGGAAAGCAAGCTGTTCGGCCTGGGCAGCGAGGATTACGTCGTTGGGTCGATGGAGTTTTATACTGCCTATGCCCTGACCCGGAAAGTGGTTCAGTGTCTCGATATGGGCCATTTCCATCCGACGGAAACCATTCACGACAAGATTTCCGCTCTCATGCAGTTCCAGGAGCGCATGCTGATTCACACCAGTCGGCCCGTACGCTGGGACAGCGATCACGTGGTGCTGTTTAACGACGATGTTCGAAATGTGTTTCTTGAGATCGTGCGCGGTGACGCGCTGGACCGGGTGTATGTAGCACTCGACTTTTTTGACGCGAGCATCAACCGGATCGCAGCCTACGTCATCGGAACGCGGGCGACGAGAAAGGCGATACTTGCGGCACATCTTGACCCTTCCGCCTGCTTGCGGGACCTCGAGACCGGCGGAAAGCTCGGGCAGAAGCTGGGCCTCATGGAGGAGCAGCGCACCATGCCGTTCGGCGCGGTCTGGGACATGTTGTGCCAGAGCGAAGAAGTTCCGGTCGGGGCCGCCTGGATTTCCGAGGTGGAGGCCTACGAAGCCTCCGTGCTTTCGAAGAGAAGCTGACCCGGCGATTCAAGTCGTCGCGCAACGAACCCGCACCCGTCCGGCGGATTCCACGTTCAGCATCGACTGGATGTGGCCCGGCAGTTCGCTCAAACTGCATTCTTTCGTCAAGGCATCCAAACCCGGCGGGCGCCACTCGTCCGCGAGCCGCTCCCACACTGATTCGCGTATCTTCATCGGGCAATTCTGCGACGTGATGCCATCGAGGCGGATGCCTCGCAGAATGAATGGAAACACGTTTGTTTCAATGCCGGTCGAGGCGGCCATACCGCAAGCGGCAACGACACCGAATTCGTCGCATCCCCGCAGCAGAATATCGAGAGGTTTGCCGCCCAGCGTATCGATTGCGCCGGCGCATAGAGGCTTCAGCAGCGGGCGGTCCGGGTGCCCCAGAAACTCCTCGCGATCCAACACTTCGGACGCACCCGTATTCTTTAGAAAGTCGTGCTGATCGCGTTTCCCGGTCAGCGCGGTGACATGATAGCCAAGATGGTTGAGGATGGCAACGGAGAGCGAGCCAACGCCTCCAGTCGCCCCGGTGACAAGGATTGTGCCTTTGTCGGGCGTTACGCCCCCCTCTATCACTGCTCGAATGCAAAGCCCGGCGGTCAGGCCGGCGGTGCCGTAGCTCATCGACTCGCTCATCGTCATGCCCGGTGGAAGGGGGAGTGCCCATTGAGAAGGAATTCGGATGCACTCAGCGAAACCGCCATCCGTGTTCATCCCGAGATCGAAACCGGTCACGATCACTTCCTCGCCGGGACGAAAGTGACCGGCCGAAGAGGATTTGACCACGCCGGCGGCATCGATGCCGGGTGTGTGTGGATATGTCCTGGTAACACCCTTGTTTCCAGTGGCGGACAAGGCATCCTTGTAGTTCAGAGAAGAGTACTGAACAGATATCGTCAGGTCCCCATCGGGCAGCTCGTCGAACGAACGGGAAGCAACCGATTGAGAAAACAACCCGTCAGGGGACTCTACGACTCTCAAGCACTTATAGGTTTTCGGACTCATATTTAGATCACCAGATTATTACGGTTAAGTCACGTGGGCCGTGGGCGCCCAGCACCAGAATTTTTTCGATATCCGCGGTGCGGCTCGGCCCTGTAATGTTTGTGACGAAAGAAGGCCATGCATCTTGAAACCTTTCCCGCAACAACCCGTATCCGTCACTGAGATCCGCAACCAATTGTGGTAGGCGAGCCACCACGATGTGATGATCGGGCAGAGAGCACAGCAGGCGCCCTCCCTGGGTGGTCGCCGCGGTCAGAATTGTTCCATGACGGGCTACCAGGGCGATTGCGGATGTCACGCCGAATGCCGCGTTGCCAAGTGCTTTTTTTGCCTGTGCCCCGGTTTCGTATGTCGCGGGTCGTACTAGATCCTTCAGCTCTTCCCGTCCGGAGACCCATTCCAATCCCGGTTCATACCAGCATCGGCTCGGATCTGATTTTGAAAGAAGACCTGCGAGTCGCGAGATGGCTCCCGTTTCGCTGTCTTCAACAAAAACGGATCCATTGAGCCGCTCAAGTTGCTCTTTGAAAATCGACAACAGTTTTTCGGGGGCAGGATCCAGTTCCGGATACCACGGGTTCTCCAATTCCCCCGATGCCTGGTGCGGAGAGTCCGTAGGCGTCGCGAGGGCTCGACGGATCGAAGTGAGAATGGTTTCGCGGGACGACATCAGCTCTTTCGTTCCTCCGCAACCTGTTCGAGAAATGATGTGCGGGCCGGAACCGGCAGGGTACGGCTCGCAGTCCATTTCTGAATCGGCCCGAAACGTTTCAGAAACGGAACACGCTGTATCATCCCCAGACCAAGTCGGGCAAACCGCACCGCCATCCGGTACCGGGTCGCCGAGACCATGGTGCGGCTATAGCCGCGAAATCCATGGCGTTCCAAGGTAGACGGAGGGCTGATCTTCACAAGGTTTCTCCGGTTCTCCAGCAGATGATGATGGATATTGATTCGGACCGGGCAAACCTCCGCGCACTTCCCGCAGAGACTGGAAGCAAAACTCAAATGGCCGAATTCCTTCACTCCCAGCAAATTCGGGCTGATGACAGAACCGATCGGACCCTGGTAGGTCACCCCGTACGCGTGTCCGCCAATGTTTCGAAAAATCGGGCATGCGTTCAAACATGCGCCGCACCGGATGCACTGGAGGCTCTCGCGCTGTTCGGGATCGGCCAGGATCCCGGTTCGGCCATTGTCAAGGAGGACCAAGTGAAACTGTTCGGGTCCGTCCCGTTCGCCGGTTTGTCGGGGACCGCCGAAAAAACTGTTGTAGCAGCTCAAGAATTGGCCCGTACCGCTATGCGAAAGGAGAGGGAGAAAAAGGGCCAGTTGCTCCAGTTGCGGCAACACTTTTTCAATTCCCATGATTGCCAGATGAATCCGTGGTGCGGAAGCGGAAAGAATCCCGTTTCCCTCGTTCTCCGTGATCGAGATCAATCCCGGATTCGCAATGGCAAAATTTGCCCCGGTAATGCCCATATCGGCCTGAAGAAATCGGCTCCGCATATGCGCGCGTGCGGCGCGTGTCAATGTCTCGGCGTCGTCCGTGTGAGGTACGTCGAGCTTTTCTTCGAACAGGGCGCTGATGTCACTCTTGGTCAGGTGCATTGCCGGCGTGATGATGTGAAACGGCTTTTCGCCGCGAAGCTGGATGATGAATTCGCCGAGATCGGATTCCACCACTTCCACCGCGCCCGCTTCAAGGTGCTCATTCAGTCCGATCTCTTCCGTCGTCATCGATTTGCCCTTGATGACGGATTGCACACCGTTCTCCCGAACGACTGTGTCAATGATGTCGAGGGCTTCGTCGGCGTTTGAGGCCCAATGCACGACGGTGCCGCGTGCGGTCAGATTCGTTTCCAGCTCTTCCAGCAGGGAGTCCAGACGACTGATCGCGTCGTGCTTCCACGAAGCGGCGAGGGAGCGGGCAACCTGCCAGTCGATCCAATGCGCCTCGTTCCTCTCAACTGCCAGGTGGTGATTGGTCAGCGTTCGACGAAGAATCCCCTTCAGATCCTGGTCGGAGGCCTTCTCCCGTTCCCGGGTAAGAAAATCTCGTGCTTCGCTCAAGCCGTCGTCTCCCTGGAAGCGAGGATCTCTGCAATATGAAGGCACCGGATCGGAACCTCCTGCGCCTCTACCAACCCGTTCAGATGCAGGAGGCAGCTCGAATCGGTCGTTACGACATAATCCGCGCCTGAACCCACCGCGGCATCCAGCTTTTCGCGTCCCATCGCGGTAGACACCGGCTCGTGTTTTGCGGCAAACGTGCCGCCGAATCCGCAGCAATTCTCCGGATTCTCCATTTCCACGAGTGTGAGTCCGGAAACGTTCTGCAGCAGGCGACGGGGTTGTTCCTTCACATGCAGCTCACGCAAGGCATGGCATGCGTCATGGTATGCGACGGTAGCGCCGAACGATGCGCCCACGTTTTCCGTTTTCAGGGTTCCCACCAGGAATTCACAGAGCTCGTGCGTTTTGCCCGCGATTTCCCCGGCTTCCCTGGCGCGCGGGTGATGGTCCGTCAGCAGTTTTTCGAAAAAATGCCGCACCATGGTAACGCAGCTGCCCGATGGTGAAACGATTTGATCGTACGTTCCGAACACATCAAGAAAGTGTTCCGCCACCGGCACGGCCTCGTCCCAGTATCCGGAGTTGAACGCGGGCTGTCCGCAGCAGGTCTGGTCAAGAGGCACTTCGACCTCGCAACCCTGGCTCCGAAGTATTTGCCGGGTACATTCAGCGACTTTCGGCGAAAAGACGTTGATAAAACAAGGGACGAAAAGCGCAACCTTCATGGTCGGAGCCCCGGCGCCGGGATCTGAATCTCTACTTTTGCGTTCCGCTCTGTGGGGTAGATTTTCATATCGTGGACTTGTATAGTACGCGGGTGGGCCTGCAATCGCCAGTCCTTAAGCTCCGGGAGTATTGCCATGCAAATTACATCCGCCTCTCATCGATGGCGCGTTTCTCTCGCGAAGGCGATCGAGATCCAACGTCGGCTTGCGGGTACCGTCCGTCATGAACCCATTTCCGGGTCCGTTCGTTTCGTCGCCGGGGTGGATATGGCCCTGTCCCCGGATGGTCGCCGATGTGTTGCGGGGGTTGTGCTGTGGGATATTCGAGAAGCCCGGGTGCTGGAGGAGCACACCGCGGTCCGCCCTCTTGTTTTTCCCTACATTCCGGGCCTGCTTTCTTTCCGGGAAGCGCCGGTGGTGATTGCCGCACTCCGAAAGTTGAAACAGGACCCTGATGTTGTCATGTGCGATGGACACGGAATCGCGCATCCCCGAAGGTTCGGAATCGCCAGTCACGTCGGCGTAATTCTTGGCCGGCCCACCATGGGGTGCGCCAAAAGCCGATTGGTGGGCGAGCACAAAACTCCCGGAAAGAAAAGGGGGGCTCGAACGGCTCTGTCTCACCGTTGCGAACGAATCGGAACCGTGCTTCGTACCCGGGATGAAGTGAGACCCGTCTATATCAGCATCGGGAACCTCGTGGACCTATCGTCGTCGGAACGCCTGGCGCTTCGATGCGGAGACGGCTTCAGAATCCCGGCGCCGACTCGCCTCGCGGATCACCTGGTTTCGCAGGCGCGAAAGACGCTGGAATAGGGAAGATCCCGGCCCGCGAGCCGACAAAGTTCCGTTTCCTTTGTTTCCTTGATCTCCAAGCTGTGGTATCGCCTGAACTATCATGATTTCTGAAATCTTCAATGCTGACAGGTGGGCGCAGGTCCCGGGGTTTTCATTTGAGGACGTCACGTACCACCGTGCGCTGGACCAGGGAACGGTTCGAATTGCTTTTCACCGGCCGGAAGTTCGAAACGCATTTCGTCCCCGGACGGTAGATGAGCTTTTCACCGCGCTCGAGCATGCCCGGACCACCCCGGATGTCGGCTGCGTGCTGCTTACCGGCAATGGCCCCTCTCCGAATGACGGGGTGTGGGCATTCAGTTCAGGAGGCGACCAGCGGATCCGGGGCAGGGACGGGTACAAGTATGAAGATGACACGGGAAGCACGAACGCGGCCGGGCTCGGTCGGTTGCATATCCTGGAAGTTCAGCGCCTGATTCGTTTCATGCCCAAGGTGGTCATCGCCGTCGTACCCGGCTGGGCCGCGGGAGGCGGGCACAGCCTCCACGTCGTATGTGACCTTACGCTTGCCAGCCGGGAGCACGCGAAGTTCAAGCAGACCGATCCGGATGTCGCAAGTTTCGACAGCGGCTACGGGTCCGCGTTACTTGCCCGGCAGGTAGGTCAAAAGAAAGCGCGTGAAATTTTCTTTCTGGGGAAGACGTACGATGCGGAGGAAGCGGCGGCAATGGGGATGGTAAATGCCGTGGCACCGCACGCCGAGCTCGAGGAGACCGCGCTTGCATGGGGAGCCGAGATCAATTCCAAAAGTCCTACAGCCATGCGTATGCTGAAGTACGGGTTTAATCTTCCCGATGACGGTCTTGTGGGCCAACAGTTGTTCGCCGGAGAAGCAACGCGGCTTGCCTATGGCACCGCAGAAGCGGAAGAAGGCCGCGATGCTTTTGTTGAAAAGCGCGAAAAGGATTTTTCCAAGTTTCCGTGGCATTATTGAGGCGCGGAATGTATGGCGCGGATGAGGAGTAGAATGTAGATGAGCAAATCATTGTGGAGTGGGATTCTCGCCGGATTCGGGCTTTGGGTTGTGTTGTCCGTGGTTTCCTGTTCGGGGGATCGCGAAGCAGGCGAATCGAATGAGGATGGGATCCAACTCGGACTGCTCATGGAAACGCATGACGTGGACCGCTGGGCGCGTGACGAAGCGTTTTTTGTAGAGAAAGCAAACTCCCTTGGCGCGTCCGTGATGAAGGCTGTCGCCGATGGCGACCAGGACTTACAGAACAAACAGGCGGAGAATCTGCTCACCCGCGGGGCCGACGCGCTGGTCGTGGTCCCCAAGAATCTGGGGACGGCGGGACGTATCATCAAGGTTGCTCACGAAAAGGGAGTTCCGGTGGTGGCCTATGACCGACTGATCCGGAACTGCGACCTTGATATCTATGTTACGTTCGACAACGAGAAGGTCGGTTACCTCCAGGCGAAAGGGATCCTGGAGAAGGTGCCCGAAGGTAATTACATTCTGCTCGGCGGCGCCGCCAGTGACAACAACGCCACCCTCTTCCGCAGCGGGCAAATGCGGGCGATCGAGGAGTATCGGGCTGAAACGGGAAAGGAAATCACCATTCTTGCCGATCCCTATCTCGACAATTGGGATCGGGACGAGGCTCGCCGTCGGATTGCCACCCTCCTCACAAAATTCAAAGCAGAGGGGACCGAGGTTCATGCCATCGTTGCTTCCAATGACAGTACCGCCGGCGGGGCCATCGCCGCCCTCAAGGCCGAGGACCTGGCAGGGAAAATCGCGGTCTCGGGACAGGATGCGGATCTGGCGGCCTGTCAGCGAGTCGTGGAGGGCACGCAGACCTTGACGATTTACAAGCCGGTTCGGAAACTTGCTACCATGGCGGCGGAAATCGCACTGCGCCTCGCGGAAGGCGCAGAACCGGGAGAAGTCATCGACTCCCTGGGGATGGAGCGGCACACGTTGGATAATGGGCACAAGGAAGTTGATTCGATCTTTCTCGAGCCGGTGTATGTCACGCGTGACAACATGACCGACACGGTCATTGCCGACAACTGGCACTCCCTGGAGAAGGTGTATGCGAATGTGCCCGAAGGCGAGCGACACTAGTCTGCTCTGCGCGGACGGCATCACCAAGGATTTCCCGGGCGTGCGAGCGCTCGAAGACGTTTCCTTCGATTTGAAGGAAGGAGAGATTCACGCGTTGGTCGGGGAGAACGGCGCGGGAAAGTCCACCCTCATAAAGATCCTTTCGGGGGTGATTCCATCGAGCGAATTCCAGGGGCGGATTCTGCAGGAGGGGGCTCCGACGCATTTTGTCACCCCGCGTGACGCAGAGGTTGCCGGGATCGCCGTCATTCACCAGGAACTTGCTCTCGTCCCGCATCTGAGCGTGGGGGAGAACATACTTCTCGGCAATGAACCGCACCGGCGGGGCGTGATTGATTCGGACAGGTTGTTCTCCGGCGCGCGGGACGCTCTCGAGCGGCTGGGGCTGGACATCGATCCGCGGCTGGAACTGAGCCGGCTCAGCGTCGGACTGAAGCAGCTTGTCGAGATTGCCAAGGCCCTGCACAAAGATGCGCGTATCCTGATACTCGACGAACCGACTTCCGCGCTTTCGGAGGAGGAAACCCGGTTGCTCCTCTCCCTCGTCAGGGATCTGAGTTCACAAGGAACGTCGGTCATTTACATCACTCACAAACTCGAGGAAGTTTTTGAAATTGCCGATCGAATCACCGTGTTGCGTGACGGATGTTCCGTAGCCTGCGGCCGGCGCGAAGATTGGAACCGCGATCTCGTCGTTCATCACATGGTGGGAAGACCGCTTCGGGAACTCTATCCCGGGCGGCGGCGGGAACCGGCGGAACCGGTGCTGGAAGTCGATAATCTCACCGTGCGGGACCCTCGGAACCCCGACCGGGATTGTCTCCGGGAAATCTCTTTTCATGTCTGCGCCGGGGAAGTGCTGGGCATCGCCGGGTTGATGGGCGCCGGACGATCGGAGTTGCTCAGCACGATCTTCGGTTATCCGCCCGGTCCCTTTCACGGTGTCGTTCGGGTTGGAGGGCAGCCGGTGACAATTCGGTCTCCGGGCGATGCAGTTCGAAACGGAATCGCGATGGTGCCGGAGGATCGGGGAACCCAGGGACTGGTCCAGATCGCCTCGGTGCTGGAGAATCTCACCATGAGTCACCTGAAGAGATTCTGCACCGGAGGAATCATCGATCGCCACCTGGAGTACCAACAGTCCATGAGCCAGTCCCGGACTCTCCGGATCAAAACCTCTTCGATCCTCGTTCCTGCGGCAACGCTGTCCGGTGGTAATCAGCAGAAGGTTGTCCTCGGTAAATGGCTGCTGCATCCGCCACGCATTCTTTTGCTCGATGATCCGACGCGTGGAATCGACGTTGGCGCCAAAGTAGAGATCTACAACCTGATCGACCGGCTGGCTTCCGATGGTCTTGCGGTGGTTTTCGTCTCCAGCGAACTCCCCGAGGTCCTCGGGGTGGCCGACCGTATCCTGGTATTGCGCGAAGGTCGGCCGGCAGGGGAATTCCGTTCCGATGAAACCACACAGGAAATGATCATGGAGGCGGCAACGACGTGAAGGGGCGAAACGGTTCACCCTTTGATCTTCGAATCCTGTCCATGGCGCTGATTCTAGCCGCCATGTGGATGTATTTCAGATTGCAGGTCGGCGGCTTTTATTTCAGTGGAGACAGTGTCTCCAACCTCAGTCGCGACATGGCCACATGGACAATTCTTGCGGCGGGAATGACGCTGGTTATTGTTGCGGGGCACATTGACCTGTCAGTGGGTTCCCTGTTGGCGCTGGTGGCCGCATCCTGTGCGTTCATGATCGATCCGGACCAGGGATGGGGCTGGAGCGCGGGCATCGCGGTGCCTCTTGCCCTGCTGCTCGGCACTTCGCTTGGCTTTATTCAAGGTGTGATTGTGGCCGGGTTCCGGGTGCCGGCTTTTATCGTTACCCTGGGGGGCCTGTTCATGTTTCGGGGTTTGACGATGAAGGTGGGAGCCCGGGACCCGCGCGTGCCCGACGAAAGCTGGGTGTCCGCGCTCGGATTCGGATCCCTCGAGCCATCAACCGGATGGGCACTGGGCGCGGCCTCCGTTTTCCTCGTCGTTCTCTTCCACGTTCTGAGTCGTCGGAGAAGGCGGCGCATGGGATTGCCGGTCGAGGCGCCCTGGGTTTCCGTGATTAAGATTCTCGTGCCGTCGGCCCTTGTTTTCATTTTTGTCGCGAAAGCGAACGAAGCAAGGGGCATTCCCTATCAGACCCTGATGATGATGGCGGTGATCGTTCTGATTTCATTCGTGGCAAAGCATACGCTGTTTGGGCGCAGGGTCTATGCGGTCGGCGGGAATGCGACCGCGGCGCGCCTTTCCGGGATTTCCGTGGAGAAAACGACAATCGGGGTCTTTACGTTGATGGGGCTGCTTGCAGGAATTGCCGGAGTGGTGTGGATGGCGCAGAACCAGGGATCCACGAAGAATGCAGGAACATACTATGAACTGTACGCTATTGCCGCGTGCGTCATCGGGGGCACCAGCCTGATGGGAGGACGAGGCACCGTTTTCGGCGCTTTTCTTGGAGCCCTGGTCATGGCAACCGTGATCCAGGGAATGGATTACACCGATCTTGAAAACTGGCTTCAGTTGGTCGTTCGGGGCTCGGTCCTGATTGTCGCGGTGGCCATTGACATCGCAACAAAGAATCCCACGCCGTGGATGATGCGATTACGGGAGATAGTAATCCGTCGAAAATTGTAAGACGGGGTTTGATTTCGAGGCCGCCCGGCGGTATGGAATTGTCGATGAACGATTCGGTTGAAAATCCACAGACATCGCCCCCGGAGGAACCTTCCCCCGTCACCCCGCAGGTCGAGAAGAAGCCGGAGACGGAAAAGCCGCCCATTCCGGTGTTTGCGATTGTTGCTTTTGTCGTAACCGCGCTTTTATTCGGGACCGCTCTTCTCTCAGGTTTCGAATTCAATGCGCCCAACCTGGTTTTGTTCCTGGGGCGATTTCATCCCGTGCTCCTTCACCTGCCCATCGGATTGCTTGTCGGGCTGCTTTCCGTGGAAATTACCAACGCTCTCCTCTCGTCGGCGGATCTTCGACCGGCGGCCTGGACCCTTTTGTGGCTCACCAGCATTTCGGCGGTTCTCACGGCCCTCCTCGGGTCGTTCCTCGCGATGAGCGGGGGGTATAACGAAGTCGCCCTGTTTCGACACCGGTGGCTGGGCACCGCGATGGCGATTGTCACGGTGTGGATGCTTGCGTTTCGACTTCACGCGCGAACCCGAAAGGCAAAGAAAACACCTTTTGTCTATTATGCACTGTTAATTGTGGCGGTTGGCCTGGTGGGGCCCGCGGGCCATTTCGGAGGCTCCATGACCCATGGGAAAGGCTATCTCATCCGCTATATGCCGGAATCAATTCGAAGCAGAATTGGACTCGCTCCCGCCGCCGCGAACGATCCCATTGAGATGGGGGAACTCGAGTATGTTGATGAAGAGCAGGCCGCCCCTGAAGTTCCGGAAGCGGAGCCCGGAACTGAACCATCCGGAGACCCGTCACCGCCTGCCGAAGCGGTTCCCGTTCATGAAGGATCCGCATTTTCAGAATACGTATTGCCGGTCCTGAAGGATTATTGCGGTATCTGCCACGGCGCCGAGAAAGAGAAGGGCGGATTGCGGCTGGACTCGATCGAGGCTGTCTTGCGCGGAAGCCATGACGGGCCCGTACTAACTCCATTCGCTGCGGAGGAAAGCTCTCTGATTCAGCGAATACTGCTTCCCCTTGAACACGATGATCACATGCCGCCGGACGGCAAACCGCAGCCCGGCGCAGACGACATCGCGGTGCTTACGTGGTGGATTGAAGCCGGGGCATCCGGCGAAGCGACCCGGGCCGAACTGGAACCCGATGAAAAAATTTCAGAAATCCTCGCGAAGAAAAAAGCAGCCGGTCAGTAACCGGTCCCTGCGTCGCGGGATTTCCCGGCCAGGAGAAACGGATCTTCGCCGGCCTTTGGAGCTTCCGAACCTGTAGACGCTGTCTTCCAGAGGTTCAAGGTGCTCCGGGCATGATCTCCCTGCCCGATTGCATGATTCGCGGATGACAGCGCATTGCGTTCTTCCTTTATCAGGAAGTGAAGTGCTCCGGTCATGAATGCGCTGTCATTTCCGGGTTCGGCTTGTTGATAGAAGGCAAGAAGGAGTTGGATCTGCTTGCGGAGTTCGTCGGTGATGGCCAACTCGCGCAACGCGGGCGTGTCGATTTGGAATGCTTTTCGCATCGCCCAAATCGCAAGTTTTTCGTCGCCGGTCAGTGCCGCGGCCAAAGCATATCCAACTTTCGGATGACTATTCGTGGGCTCGAAATGGGCGGTGTCACTAAAGGATAGAAGTGCCTCGTCCGCCTTTCCGTTTTCAAGCATGAACCACGCAGAAGATTCCGGGGTCTCCATCCCTTTCGTGTCGGCGGTCTCTACGTTCGGCATGTCCGACAGATTGTAGGCGATCGTCGAAGAAACGATTTCTCTCACGGGAACCGCTTCGTGATTTCCGTTGGCGAGATAGAGGTACGGCGAGTAATAGCGGTGGTTCCGATGCGTCCGTCTATGATGGGAACGATGGGTGCCCGAACTGCGATGCCGCAACGATTTCACCTGGCGATGATTTCGGGAGGATGAACGGCGGCACGTGGAAGCAGCATAGTTCGTGGGGCGGCGATTGCAGGAAGATCGCAAATGGCTGGTACTTCGAAATCCCCGGTGCTGGCGCACCGAGTGTCCGCGATGAAAGGAGTGAGACTGACCGCGGTAGGCGCTCCGGCAAACTCCTGCATCGGCAGCATTCCATTGGGGTAGAATTCCCGCAATTAGAATTCCGCTGAACAGGACAGAGGTGGCTGTATGACAGGGGAGCGATTTCATTCTGGTTCGCCTTCTGTTCCCGGGAATCATAGGGCCCCCGCGTCGCCTCGCGCAACCGGTTTTCGAGCCAATTTCAATTTTCCCCAGTTTTTATGGGGGATTTTCCCGTCCCTCTCTACGGAAGCAGAAACAGGACGAACTGAAATAGGAGAAGAAGATGAGAAAAAGCAGAATTCTGACAGTGTTTTTCGCCTTTCTTGCCGGAACCTGCTTTGCGGACACCCACATCTGGGACGGTGGGTCGGCTTCCAGTCCGAACTGGACCGCATCGGCAAACTGGGTCAATAACTCCCTGCCCTCCGCGGGCGACTTTTTAATATTCCCCTCTGGTTCGGCCCGGCTGAGCAACGTGAACACATTCGGGAGCTACACTTCGTTTCAGGGAATCATCATCCAGGGAGACAACTATGATATCAGCGGAAACCCGCTGACGCTGACAAATCATCTGACCGCCGAAATCGGCGCACAGTCGAACACGTTCCGTCCGGTGATTCGACTGGGTGCGGGAATCTACATCAGGACCCTGGGGTCCGGCCAGCAGCTCAAACTGCTGGGCAACATCGAACTCAACGGATACGACCTTTCCCTGCTCAGCAAGGGCGAACTTGAGTGTGGGGGCGTCATCAGCGGAGCGGGAGACGTTACCTCCACCGGAAACGGGCGCACGATATTCTCCGGGATTTTTTCAAACACCTATACGGGACACACCTACGTGTTCGACGGCTTTCTGGAATTGAGAAAATTCCTTGTCGTGATGCCCGGGAATCTCAGATTCGGACGAACTGCCGTTCCCGGAAATCTGAATATCGGTCTCGACACCAGTGCGTTGATCAGCGACGCCGTCATATGCTCGGCGAGCAACCAGATCGGGAACAATTCGCAGGTGTTCATTCGATCGACCGGGGAGCTGAATTTAGGCGGATACAGTGACACCATCCTCTTTCTCAAGATGCGCGGCGGACATGCCACAACCGGGGCCGGGACGCTGACCGTGACCGGAAACGTCGTATGTGAAGAGGGCGGAAACGGATCGGTGATTTCCGGGAATTTCAATCTGGGCACCATCGCCACTGTTTTCACGGTGCAACAGGATGCGCTTCTCACGATCGGCGCCGTGATTTCCGGCGGTACCGGGGCGGGATTGATCAAGGAAGATGCCGGCGAGCTCCGTCTCTATGCATCCAATACGTATAACGGGATTACGATCCTCAACGGCGGAACCACTCGCGTAGCAGTGACCGGCGGATTGGGATCCGGTTCGACCGGGGTAACCATGGGAGGAGGAAAGCTGCTCCTTTCGAATGCAAGTATTTCCGGAAAAACCCTTACTGTGAATGGCGGCTCGCTTTCGTCCACATCGTCGTCCAGTGCATGGGTTGGTGACATCCAGCTCAATTCTCCCTTGACCTATATTGACACGGCCGGCGCGTCGACGCTGGTGCTCACCGGCGTCATTTCCGGGGTCGGCAGTTTTCGCAAATACGGTACGGGAACACTTCGAATGGCCGGGACGACGCCCAATACGTTCACGGGTACCAGCCGGATACATGACGGCGTCCTTGAGCTCTACAAATTCTTCAACCAACAGCATGTGCCGTCCATCGTCGCCGACCTCACCGTCGGGGATTACGGCGGGGAAATCCTTCGATACGGAGGACCGGGGCAGCTCGGAGATTCCGCCCGGCTCATCGTGGACAGCGCCGGCACCGTGGAGATGCAGGGCTGGCCGGATGCCGTCGGGGCGCTGTCCGGCGCCGGGGAGGTGGACCTGGGTTCGGGAGGGTCTCTCACCGTGGGAGGAAACGACACGCCCGCAACATTCAGCGGTGAGATCGCCGGTGACGGAGACCTCGTAAAAACCGGGACGTCTACTTTCGTATTAAGTGGCGTGAATACCTACACCGGAAACACGCTGATCGAGGAGGGCACGCTGCTTGTGGACGGATCCATCGGCGCCGGTTCCGTGGTTCAGGTGCGGCCCGGCGGCACCCTGGGCGGCGACGGGGAAGTCCACAGCATCAGTGTATTCGCGGGCGGTACCGTGGCCCCCGGCGCGAGCCCGGGTCACTTGACGGCGTCGACCGTCAATTTTCCCACCGGCGACCTGGAGATTGAGATCAATGGGGCCGTGGCGGGTTCTCAATACGACCGCCTGACCGCCGGCGGCCCGGTCATCCTGGGCGGCGGATTGTCGGTCATCCCAGGGTACGCGCCGGGGCCGGGCGCGAAGTTTCTAATATTGGACAATAGCACCGCGGGAGCGATCTCCGGCATATTCAACGGGTTGCCCGAAGGCTCAACCATGCCCATCGGCGGACGTTTGTTTGAGCTTTCATACGTGGGCGGAGACGGAAACGATGTAGAGCTTTCGCACGTCGTGGCCGGACCGGCGTCGATCACCGATGTGTACGTTGGGACGGAAGGAGTGATTACCGTGATCGGCGTTGGCCAACCCGAACTCAATTACACCGTGGAGGCGACCGACAATCTTTCGGATGGCGCCGAATGGTTTTCGATTGCCACAGCCCAGGCGGACGGCGTGGGTGCATTCGAACTGATTGACAAACATTCGCTGTCCAACCCCGGCAGATGCTACCGGATCACTTCGCCATAAGGGCGCCGGTCAGGGAGTGGGAGTGGCCAACCTGAATACCGCGCTGTTGCCTGCGTCGGTCACGGACATCATTCCGGTGACACTGGAGAGTGCGCCGGTCGCAATCCCGGTCCAGGTCGGGAATGGATCGCCGATATTCTCGGATTTTTCCAGTACCAGGACCGGTGGCGCGGGTTGGGTGAGCCAGTCGACTTGCACCGTATTGTTGGAGGTGGCAAATCTGACCTCGCTGATCTGCAAATCGGGCGGGATGAACGGCAGGGAGATTTTGAGTTGCGGCGTAGAACTCACGCCATCGAACACCATGTCCCGCGCCCCGAACAGGTTCATTCCCATGATGCCGAAAATATTGCCGGAAATATTTACGACGACGACCGGTACATTGTTCCACTCCACCACCGTCGACAGATTCGTGCTGGTAGGCTGGGCGGGGATGCGTAATGAATCGATATAGAAGCCGGGACGTATGGATGATCCGCCAATCCCTTTGACCTCGACTTCGAAATCGGGATTCAGCAGGACGAGCCCGAGTTGCGTTGCTGCCGCTTCACTGATAATGGTCGCAAGGGCTGCCGTATCGACAATCATGCGTCCGGACGCGGGAGGGGAGACGCCATGGTTCAGTTCAACGGAATTTACCGTTTCATACAGCGTACTGTCCCCGGCGATCAGCGAAGGCGTGAAGGGTACGAATTCGAAGGTATCGAAGTCGATCCCCAACGTGTAGGCAACGGGTCCGGGACTCGGAGTGAGCCGAAGATCGATCTCCCAGTCGAGTTCGGGAATTGCGGAATCCAGGGGATTCGAAAAGAGTTCGACCGACGGCGAGCGAATACCGTCTTCGCTCCCCGGGAATTCAACAAGCTGGGAGTGGCGGATCACGGTGACGAAGTAGGAAAAGAATGGCGCCCCCATCACGGTCGGGATCGTTTGATCGGCCAGGAAATTCGCTTCCGTATTGACCGCGGCCGAGAAATTACCTTGCCCTTGCAGCAGGCCCGTCTGCACTCCGCCGGGTATCAGGTCCTGCAACCCGTGCGCAAAGAATCCTACCGGCATGGACGCGTCGAGGATGACAATGGCCCCGCCTGCTCCACTGACGGGAAGGAATCCGGCGGATGAAATGAACGGATCTACAAGACCCAGCGAGACGGCGTCTTCGTAGCCGACCAGGGTCACGACCGCTCCGCTATCCAGAATCATGGGAAGGTAGTCGACCGTTCTCGCGGGTAACAGACTTCCCGAGAATGAAGTATGAAGCGAAGCGAGCACATCTTCTTCACCGGACCGTTGATCGGTGACGGCCACGGCAACGCGGGCGAACACACCACCCAGTGGGGGTACCTCGGCGGTGGACGGGGCACCCGCGGCGCTGACGGGCGGATTTCCCATCGGCCCGATCGCGGTTACCGTAATGGGACCCTTTCCTACTTCGAGTTCACTCGATCGTGCTCCTGGCGCGATTACCAGAAGAAAGAGTGCGGAACAGGATACAAGTCGAAAGAAATCAACCGATGGGCGATTGGGTGTCATGATTGTACGTCTCCGGAGGAACTGAGGGGTTTGCACAGTGCCTACAGCATGAAATATGCCGCAAATTCCGCCTTTTTCCACATGCCCCGCTCACTTCTTGCAAACTTTCGCTCTCTCGTACTCGTGCTGGTAGCCCCATCCCGTTGACATTTTCAGCCACGATCGTGGCTTAGAATGCCAACGTTGAATTGTCGAAACGGCAGCCCTGGGGGAGGGGGCGGCTCGACAGACTGAATCCAATTCTTTTAAAGTCTCTATTCTCATGAATCGAAAGAACAAATTCCAAGAGTCCGTGAATCGCGCGACGGAATGGATTGTGAAGCATCAGCAACCGAACGGGAGTTTCGGAGACGTCGAGAGCCTGACGCATTACATGGCATTGCCGGCGATCCTGCTATACCTCGGCAGGGCGGAGAGCGCAAGCCGGCTCATGCCGTATCTCAAGGCAACCTATCAGAAGGAAAACGGGGACTACGATTTTCCGCCTGCGAACGCAAAACCAGGACACTTGGCGGAGGCAAAATACGGTCCGGCGTGGATGATTTTCTCCGCGCACGTAAACCTCGCTTTCGATCTCTCGATGCCGGCAATGCCGCATCTACTCACCTATCTGCACGAGGGCACCGGCGGCGTGTTCGGCCGGCCAGATCACGCGGAGGCCGGCAAAGGAATTTTGCACGTCCTGGTAACGAACTGTGTGGGCCAGGCCGCGCTCATTACGGGACACATTGCCGAGGCGCGGCGCATGGGCGACTACCTGGTTGACTGCCTGATTGCAGAGAACCCGGATATGAGCAAGGCCTTCTACCCTGTGTGGGACACCGAGCGAGGGCTCCGGACCGATGAGGACGCTCCCACCGCGCCCAATATGCCGCGCGTGCTGCTGCGCGGAGCCCCGGATCAACATCACTTTGTCACCGGATTCATGATTTCTTTTCTAACCGACCTTTATCGCGTGACCGGAGAGCAAAAGTATCTCGACGGGGCGCTGGCGATGTACGAATTCGGAGAAGACGGGTCGGGCGAGATATATCGAACCACCGCGTCGCACAAGTTCTGCTGGGGCTGCGGATCGTTGTACCGGGTTACGGGGGATGCCAGGCACCTGGAGTCGGCGTGTCGAGTGGCGGAATTCCTGGTCGATCATGCCCAGGATCCCGATGGCTCCATGGTGCACTACGCGTTTATCGACTCCTCCGCCAATTGGGCCTATTCACCTCGGCTGAACATTACGGGGCAATTTGCATTGTGGATTCAAAAGACGATCGAGCTGCTGTAGCGTTTCCCTCCCTGCGAGGCGGACTGATTGTATCTTGTCAGGCTGAAGGAGACGATCCTTTCAACAGTCCTGAAGGCATTGCCCTGTTTGCCCGGGCCGCATCCATGGGAGGCGCGGCCGGAATTCGCGCGCGACAGCCTGAGAATATTGCTGCGGTCAAGGCGGTCGTAGATCTTCCGGTAATCGGAATTACAAAGGGGGATTTCGAAGATGGTTCCGTTCTCATCACCGCGGATTTCGAAAGTGTGGAGTCCATCGTGGGTGCCGGCGCGGATATTGTTGCCCTTGACGTCACGCGCAGGACGCGGCCCAACGGTCTGGATGGCCCCACCTTTCTCCGCGAAGTACGTTCGCGTTGCAGCCTGCCGTTGATGGCGGACGTGTCCACGTTGGAAGAGGGGCTTGCCGCGGCGGAAGCGGGAGCAGACTTTGTGGGCCCGACGCTGCATGGATACACGCCCTACACCGCAAAACCCGGAGAGTCCGGTCCCAACTGGCAAGTCGTCGAAAAGATGTGCTCGCAAATCCCGGTGCCCGTGATCATGGAAGGGGGGATCTGGACGCCGGACCAGGCGCGGCGCGCACTGGACCTCGGGGCGTTTGCCGTTGTGGTCGGAACTGCGATTACCCGCCCGCGTGTTGTTTCCGCCGCTTTTGTCGATGCAATGAAGCCGGATCACCGGAACCCGGCCTGATTTTCATTCGGGTTCTTTGCCCGGAGGGGGTTGCCATGCAGATCTTCCGGCACTACATTATCTGCAAACAGATCTATCGCACCGCGAGACGTATTCGATATGAAACGAAAGAATTCTCCTTCATTTCCCGATCTACACTCTTACCGGGATCGGGGGTACGTGGTCGTTCCCCGCCTGCTATCCGGAGATGATCTTCGTCGGATTGATTGCGCAATCAACGAGATCGTAGACACGGCGATGGCATCGGGTGATATCAGTTCCGCATTCGAATTGGAGCCGGAAACTGAGGAAGGACGTCCGGTGGCCCGGCGGATATATAATCCCTTTCACCAACACCAGGTCTTCAAAGATCTTGCCACCGATGACCGGATCCTGGATCGGATCGAGGACCTGATCGGCAAGAACATCGAATTGCACCACAGCAAGCTGAACATGAAACCGGCCAAAGTCGGTTCGGCCGTAGAGTGGCACCAGGATTTAACCTACTTTCCGCATACCAACGACGACCTGGTCACGGTGTTGATCTACATCGATGAAGCCACGCAAGAGAACGGATGTCTACAGGTGCTACCGGCCCGGCATCGCGAGTATCTGAATCACAGTGATGCGGATGGAATGTTTGCGGGAATGATTACGGAGGATGTGGATTCGGGAGAAGTCGGCGAACCGGCGCCGTTGGAGGCGCCTGCGGGCAGCGTGATCTTCATGCATTGCCTGATGCCGCACAGTTCATTGCCCAATCGTTCTTCGAAAGGAAGGAGAACGATTATTTTCGAATATAAGGCTGCCGATTCTTTCGAGATCATGGTGAGCGGCGGGGTGACGAAAACCAAGACCCCTCCAGTTCTTCTTCGCGGAGAGCGCGCGAACTTCGCCCGATTCGGCGATATTCCCCCCTTGATCCCCAGGTTCCAGGGCGAGGTTTCGTCAATCTACGATCTCCAAGCGAAGACGAGGAATGCCTTAGGCGCATGAGTGGAAGGCCCGTCAATCCGCAGCACCTGGCGCAGTTATATACCCATCTGATCTTTTCAACGAAGGATCGTGCCCCGGTGATCAAGCCGGAAGACAGTGAAGATTTGCGAGCCTATATCGGGGGAACTTTTCGCGACCTCGAAAGTCCTCACATTGCGGTGGGGGCCGTGGCGGACCACGTTCACATTTTGTACAGGCAGTCGATTGATCTTTCGATTGCCGACGTCGTGAAGAGCGTAAAGAACGGGTCCGCCAAGTGGATGAAAGCGCTCCCTCACGGCGAACCGGACTTTCAATGGCAGGCAGGATATGGCGCTTTTTCGGTAAGCCAATCGAAACTTGATGCGGTGGAACACTATATACGCACGCAGGAAGAACACCACCGGACGATCAACTACAAAGATGAATTTCGCAGGTTCTTGCGCGAGTATCGTATTGAGTACGACGAGCGGTACGTGTGGGACTAAGGAACCTCGACAACGTAGACCTGCGGATTTCCGGTACGATCTGAAGTATAGACAACGCGATCGCCCGTCTCATCAAATGCCGGGTGTGGATGCGTCCACTGCGGGCCGTAGACATTGTCGATTTTCATCTCCATCCAGCTCAGGGACTGTTCACCCTCCCCCCGGATGGAGGCCCAGACTTCAGGGCCGGCGGCGAAATCCTTTTTCCACTGGGTGCCCCCGTTGGACGAGTTCGGACGGCACAGCGTGCGATAGCCGCCGGTCTTCGGATCGATGAGCAACAAACCCCGGTCCGGATGGTTCGTGTCGCTAACAATACGACTTCCGTCGCGCGTGGATGCCATGTGCCAGGTATTAAGCTCCGCGATGCTTATCATCTTTCGATCTTCGATGTTCATCCGCGCCAGTTTATGCGGCCAGACGGCGAAAATGAGATCGTCGGAGGTCCCCAGGAAGGATTCGTGCACGATAAATTCGTGCTTCACATTTTCGTAGAGACATTGATTTTCCGAACCGTCCCGCCGGATCATCCACAGGCGGGGAAGTGGATCTCCGGCATACTCTATGAGATCTGAATTGCCCCGGTGAAACTGGGGATGAATAATCTTTTCGGAACGTTCGAAAATCAACTCTCCGTGACGACGCTGGATATCGACGAGAAATAGGCCGTGGAGAGCATCCCGTTTGCACGCCGTAATGAGAAACCTGCCGTCGGGGCTGGGGCCGCACTCTCCCAGGGAAGCGCCTTCCATTCGCGCAAGAGCCGTGTCTTCCATCGACTCGAGGTGGATCTGTCGAATTTCTCCCGCCTTATTCGTATAGAAAAGAAGGTTTCCGTCTGTACTGAAGGCGGGCGAGAACGGCTGCATGCCCGCTGCGTCGCTCACGCATTCGGCAACATTGGTTTCAAGGTCAAACAGGCAGAGCTGGGCATCGCCAAATCGATGCGTCACGAATCCAACCTGCCGTGGGGCGCCTGGCCGGAAGGAACTGTTCAAAAAGAAAAAGGAGTGGTTGATCGATTCGTGATTCGTCAGCTGATGGATGCTCGCACCGGTGCCCGGATCGGGGAAGGTGTTGAGGATATCGGGGAGAGGGATTTTCATGGTGACGGTTCGGTTCGCGTTCAGAAAACAGCCACCACGGGATTCATATTGTTTCCGGCAGACTCACGGAGAGCGTCGCACACGCGCATGGTATCGATCGCGCGGTCGGGCCACTCTGTGTTGAGGGTGCCGGAGCGAATGGCGCTCCCGAAATGTTCAATCATCCGAACTTCCTGAACGCACTCTGTAAACTCGAACCGCGTGCGGTCACCGGGTTGGCCGATGATCTCGAAATCGGCGGAATTCTCGTTAGCCGGTAGCGAGAAATGCTCGCATCGCAGGATGGCCTTGTTCCCAACAATCTCCAGGTCCTTTCGATACGCGGCGTCGAACGCACAGTCGATCATGCCGGTCCTGCCGTCATCGTAGTGGAGAATCCCGGATACATGCATGTCAACCCCGTGGCCGAAAGATCCTGACGCGGTGACGCGCGCCGGCACGTCGCCGAATGCCCACAGACACGCACCGACGCAATAGTACCCAAGATCTCCAATCGCGCCCCCGCCGAGTTCAGCGTCCAGGCGAATGTTCTTCGCCGGATTGGGCCCTACGTCGAACGAGAACGATGCAAATACGGTGCGCAGGTCTCCCACGCTGCCCTCGTCAAGGGCCCGCTTCATGGCGGTGGTGCGGTCATGGTGGAACCACATGACTCCATCCATGAATTGCACCCCGCACTTGAGGCAGGCCTCCGTCATCTTCACCGTCTCGGCTGCATTGATCTCAGTCGGCTTCTCACAGAGCACATGCTTGCCTTTCTCCGCGGCGCGAATTGTCCATTCCCCGTGAAGAGCCGGCGGGAGTGGAATGTACACGGCGTCGATCCCGGGATCGTCGAGCAATGCGTCATAGGATCCGAACGCCTGTTCGGCTTCGTGTTCTTTTGCCCATTCACTCGCGCGGCTCAGGCTGCGGCTGGCGATGCCCGCAAGACGCGTATTCTCAGCGCGGCGAATGGCCGCGCCCACTTTGGTTGCGATCTTCGCGGTGCCGAGAATTCCCCAGCGGATCGTTTTTGAACTTTCACTCATCGAGACGGAGATTCCATTGGGTGTTTACATGCCTTCGCCCGCCGTGTCGAGGCAAGTGCAAGGTATGCTCATCCGTGGGCTATCACCGCGGAGCCCCAGGCTCGTGGCACGGCGCCTCCGGCCCGTGTCGGAACAAGGAAAGAGGAAAAGGAGCGCACGAAAGGAGCCTGCGCTGTCCGTGTTCAACCCTTTCTCCCTCCTTGTTCGGACACGGGGCCGAGCCGCCGTGCCACGTTTGTGAGCGGAACCGCGGCAAATCAAATGGCCCGAGCCATACTCCTCGCAGCCGTTCAGACAAGATTGTTGCATCGTGAGGGTTCAATCTGCAGACTTCGCATGACCAAGCCGGTTGACTCAATGACCAATCAACTGACCCTAATCAAAAACGGATTGCCGGCGTTCTGCGTGCAGATCGATCCGCCGCAGGATGCCGAAACCTGTTTTACCGCGGTCACCGAGTTGTCGACACACCTGCGGGCCTGTCTCGGCCACCCCGTCACCTGGTTCGACCGCTGGCCTGAAAATTCCATTCACATGCCGGCTGTGAAGCTGGTTATTCGATTTTCCCCGACGCGGCGTCTAGGACCCGAGACATTCGAAATCGACGCCACGGGCGACACGCTGTCATTGAGTGCCTCGACTCCTTCCGCACTGCAGCATGCCGTGTCGTACTTTCTGGAGCAGGCTTTCGGCGTCCGCTGGCTCTGGCCGGGCGAAACGGGAACCGTGACGCCGCGAGCGGTTGATGTGACCTGGCCGATCGGCACGCGCCGAGTCGGGCCGGCGTGGCACTGGCGGCGTCTATGGATGGGCGGGGCATTCTATCGTGAGGACGATCCCATGCTTGCTGAGATCAAGGTTGCCCGCGCCTCGCCCGCCACCCTCGAAGCGCTGCACACCTGGCAGCGGCGCAACCGCTTGGGCGGTCTCAACATCGCCGACGGACACCGCTGGGGGCAAATCTGTTCGCCGCTCGAACACGGGAAATCGCATCCGGAATACTTTGCGCTCGTAGACGGTCAGCGTGATTGCCGGTACTTCGACGGCAAGCATGGCAATCAGCCCTGCACGTCCAATCCCGAAGTGGTGGCGCTCACCGCCGATTATTTGATCGCACAGTTCGACGCGCGTCAGGACCTGGACGGGTTCAGCCTGGCGGTCAATGATGGATTCGGGTTTTGCGAATGCGACGACTGTCGCGCAATCGACGACTGGGCCGGCGCCGGGACGCACGAGGACTCGGCGCTGGACGAGGCCACCGCGGACGGCATTCCCTTCGCGGCCCCGGGAAAGAGTTTGACAGACCGCATGCTGCTTTTTGCCAACCAGGTGGCCGAACGTGTCGAGAAAAGCTATCCCGACAAGATGCTGCTTGTGCTCATCTACAGCGTGTATCGCAATCCGCCCCGTCGCGTTCGACTGCACCGCAATGTCATCGGACAATTTGCCACCGCGAGCTGGTCGCATGTCGATTCAGCGCTGCACCAGCGGGAACTGCAGACCCTGCGCGGACTGACCGGGTTCACCGACAAGCAAGGCATCTACGACTACTTCATCAATGGAGTCAATGGCACACTGCCGCGAGGGTTCGCGCGGGTATTTCATCGATGCCTGCGCGCGTACCACGACGCGGGATGCCGGTACTTCACGACGCAGGCGAGCCTGGACTTCGGCACCGGGGGCTTTGGCTACTATCTCGCGGCGCGTTGTCTCTGGGACGGCGACCTGGCATTCGACACGGTCTTGCGTGATTATTGCGAGAGCGGCTTCGGCGCGGCGGCCGGAGAGATTTGCGAGTACGTTTCGGCCTTTCTTGAGGCGTGGGAGCGGTCCGACATCGATACGGCAATGCGCGATGGGCCGGTCGAGTTGCTGGCAGTGAGGCTGTACGACCCGGCTTGGCTTGGACGTGTAGACAAACTGTTGAAGCAAGCGGTCCGCGAAGCTGGGGAGGATACCACCGTTCTGGCGCGTATCGACTTCCTGCGCGAAGGACTTACGTTCCTGGAACGATTCTGCGCCGCGGCACGCGCGTGCGCCGCGCTGATCGAAAATGGGGCACCGTCAGCGAAAGAAGACGAATGGCGGTCCCGGTTGGAGCAATGGGCGCGCCGGGTCGAGGTGCGCGAGGCGTGTCGCGCTGCCGCCGCGGAACGCCGCCGCCTGCGCGATTGGGTCGCCGAACATGAGGACGGCTTCGTGATCTCCGCCATGTGGTGCCGGTACCAGCAACTCGAAACCCGCGGCTTGCTCGGCGACTGGCTGGATGTGGTTGAACAGGCAATGCCGAAGTAGAGATCAGTACGGGACCCCCGTGCCACGGCTGAGAAGTTATCGGATCCGGGATCGTTCCTGGTTTAGCCACATGTCCAGGTTCGACCCCATCGCGTCCTTCAGCGGGCGCGTGATCTCGTCGATCTTCGCCACGACTTCATCGGGGAGTTCGATGGCCGCGGCTTGCAAGCTCCGGCCTACCTGGTCCGGCTTGGAGGAGCCGATGATGACCGATGTCACACCCGGATGCGCGAGAATCCACGCTGTGGTCATTTCGCTCATCGCGATGTCTGATTCTTCGGACAACGACTTGAGGTTTTGAACGGCCGTCATCATCAGCTCTTCATGTCCCGGTTCGCCGTGACGCACCCCGTCGCGTTTTCCCGAAAAGTGGCGGGTCCGTCGACGTTGCGGGGGAATCTCATCTATCGTGGTCCAGCGGCCGGAAAGAATGCCCTGCATCAGGGGACTGTAGGTCAGAACCCCGATGCCCCGGCGTTTGCAGGCCGGCAAAATGTCGTCCTCGATTGCGCGGAAAAGCGGATTGTAACACATCTGGTTCGAAGCGGTTTCTCCCACGGAGTTCCAGTCCTCCAAATCCCCAATGCCGAAATTCGAAACGCCGATCGCTCGAATTTTTCCTTCTTCCTTCAGCTTGATTAGTTCGGCGAAGGTTTCGGAAAACGCCACGTCATGATTCGGCCAATGAATCTGGTACAGGTCGATCCGGTCGGTGTTTAGACGCGCGAGGCTGGATTCACATGCCTTGCGAACGTTGTCTTGTCCGCAATGATCGGGAGAGATCTTGGTGGCGATCAGGATGCTGTCGCGAACCGGTCCGATCACTTCCCCGAATGCCCGCTCCGATTCGCCCTGTCCGTAGCTTTCCGCGGTGTCGAAAAGATTCACACCCGCATCGATGGCCGCGCGGATTGCCTGGGCCCCGGTGTCGCTCTCGCCCCAGTATTCCGAGTCCCCAATCTGCCACAGCCCGAACGAAAGGACGGAGACGTCCCAATCAGTCAGGCCGAGTTTTCGATAGATCATCTGCTAACCGACGTCCGCGGTGGTTGCTGCGACGCAGTCGACGGCTTCTTTGAAAACGTAGACGGATTCGCGCAAGGCCTCTTCGCTGATATTCAGGGGCGGGGCTATTTTTACACACTCACCGGCAATTCCCACCGGGCCGAACATCAGGAGGCCGCGGTGAAAACACTCGACGTTGATGCGCAGGGCCAACGCGGGGTCGGGTGTGCGGGTTCCGGACTTGACGGTCTGAATGCCGGCAACCAGTCCCCGGCCCTGGAAGCAACCGAGCACATCGGGATACTGTTGTTGCACCGCTTCCAGTTCCGGAAGAAACCAGTCGCCGATTCGCGCCGCGCGTTCGATGAGGTTCTCCTCCTGAATGACTTTCAGGTTTGCGATTCCGCTGGCCACCGCGAGCGGGGAGGCGGAGTGCGTGGATGTCATCGAACCGGGCGGATAGAGATCCATGATGTCGCGTCGCCCGATGACCGCTGCAAGGGGCAGGGAGGAGCTGATTCCTTTCCCGCACGCAATCAGATCGGGCCGGATTCCGTAGTGCTGGAACGTAAACATTTTTCCGGTCCGTCCGAAACCCGCCTGCACTTCATCCATGATCAGCACGATATCGTGCTCGTGGCAGAACGCTTCCAGTTTCAGAATATATTCATCGGGGAAAAAGTCGGGGCCGACACCCTGGTAGCTCTCCGCCATTACGCCTGCAATGTGACGCGGCTCAATGCCACACCCGCTGAGCGTCTCCAGGAACAGATCGAACGATGTGTTCTCGTTCTTGAATCCGTCCGGAAATGGGACCTGGATAAAGTTGGTATCCGAATCCACCAGCCAGGCTTTCTGCGCCTGCATTCCGCCGGCCAGTTGGGCGCCCATCGTGCGACCGTGGAACCCGTTGGCAAAGGAAACAAACACCCGCTTCTCCGGGCCGTGTTTTTCCAATGCATACGTCTTTGCAAGCTTGATGCAGTTCTCCGTGGCTTCACTACCCGTGCTCAGAGCGAAGGCACAGTAGGCGTCGGGATCCGGTGAAATGTCGCAGAGCATTTTCGCCAGTTCCGCGCGATCGCGGTAGGGAAACACGTAGGTGGCCATCAGCGGTCTGGCCACCATTTCCTCGACCGCCGAGCGCACTGTCGGGTGCGCATGACCCACATTGGTAATGAGCACTCCGGAAGACCAGTCGATCCAGCGGTTGCCCCACGGGTCCGTAATTGTGGAGCCTTCCGCCTTTTCCCAAAGGATCGGGGGTTGCCCGGTCATGGAACGGGGCTCCGATGCCGCCATCTGCTCGAACACAGCCAGCGATTCAGGAACCGGAAGTGCGGTTTTTATCGTCCGGTGCTCAGTGTTGACGTGTGGGACTTCGACCGGTGTGAGGTCATAACTAGCCATGACTTGAATGCTCCGTCTTCAGTTTCATCTCTTTTCCACGCGAGGCGAGTCGCCGTAAATGATCTTCACCCAATCGCCGTCCGCAAGGATGGAAACTCGCGCCGCTTCACAAACGAGCTCGTTAATATAGCTGTTCGCCGGCGTTGCCAGCAAGCCCAGCTCATCCGCCTCCCGGATCATTTGCCGCCGGCGGGTCGCGGAAGCACTCTCGTCGAGTCCATCCACTTCGTTCTCGATCTGTTGGATCTTTTCGAGAATGCCTTCCACCGAATCGTAGCCGTATCCGGTTGGCTTCAGGCCCGGACCGCCCCAGGGCACGAACCGGTAGAAATCCGGACTCACGTAATTGTACACGCTGCCCCCGGCGCCGCTTCCCGTAACGTAGGAGTGGCGCACGCCCCGGTCCTGGTCATCGTGATGAATCAATCCGGACTTGCCGTCTCCCTCGCAGAACATTACCAGGCCCTGGTCGTTGGCTCCCGCGGCCTCGTCGGGGTATCCCAATCCGTCGGTCACGGAAAGAATCGCGCCGTTTTCGAACTTGACCCTGCCGTTCGTCCACATGAACGCCTCGTTCCCATTCGGGAAATTTCTTTTCACCCCGGAAACGGAAACTTCCACCGGCCGCAAGCCGGTAATGAAGTAGACCTGGTCGACGTAATGGCACCCTACGTAAACGAAGGGGTCGGTCTGGTCCGTCGTGAACCAGTTTTGAAAGTTGGAATTCCGGTACAGGTAGGGCTCGATCATCTTTGCCTCGCCCATCACGAATTCACCGAAACGGCCATCTCCGTATTCCTGCCGGGCCATCAGGGCGCGTCGGTCGAAGCGCTTGTGGTACTCGATGCCGACGAAAAGACCCTTTTCCAGGGCGGTGTTTTTGACTTCAATGCCCTGGTTGTACTCCAACACCAGGGGCTTCACGGTGAGGATGTGCTGATTGGCCGCCAGCGCGTCCATGGTCACGCTGTAGTGGTACTGGTCCGGAACCGCTACCACCACCGCCTGGCGAGGCTGCATTGCCGCGAGCACTTCTTTGTAAAGTTCCGGATAATTCTTGTCCTCGGGTTCCGAGAGCGGGGGATGTGCTTCGAATTGCTGTCCGGGACAGGCGTCACGGATGGTCGGACTTTCGTTCAGCGCTTTCAGCGCGGAACTGTTGAGCGCGGACAGGGAGATCTTCCCGACTCTGCCGATCCGCTGAAGGTGATATACCGATGGCAGAAGCTGATCGTGGGTAATCATCCCTCCGCCGATGATCGTGACATCGATAGGTTTCATAATCAAAAGAGTTAAAGCACAATCGGGGTACAGGTTCCACGTTTTTCTCTCGCCGCGCTAACGAGGTATAAAAGTGAACCAGACCGGTTTCGGGACCTTAACTTCATCGCCCACACGGCTCAGGAGGCCTGTTTGCCCGTCGATCCTGAAGGTGACGACGTTGTCGGTGTTCTGATTCGCCACCAGGAGAAATCGACCCGTGGGGTCGATGCAGGTGCCTCGCGGATGGTCCCCTCCCGAGGGTTCGTGCCCCAGTAGATTCAGGGCGCCGGTTTTCTCGTTGATTTCGAAAACAGCGATGGAATTGTGACCGCGGTTCGATCCGTAGGCGAAGCGGCCGCCGGGATGGATCTGCACGTCGGCGCCGTAGGTGGTCTCCTTGTATTCCGGGGGTAGCGAAGATTGCGCTTCGATGAGCGAGAGCGCGCCGTGGTCCGCATCGTAGTCGAGGCTGATCATGGTATTGTCGTATTCGGTCATACACAGCACGAGCTGTCCGTTCGGGTGAAAGATTACATGACGGGGACCCGCCCCCTTGGTTGTTTGTACCCATGGAGGCTTGCCCGCGGCCAACTGGCCGGTTGCGTCGTCGAAGCGGTACATGAAAATCCGATCCACGCCCAGGTCGGCGGCCAGAACATGCCGGCCGGCCGGGTCGAAGATGACCGAGTGGGCTTTTGCTTCGCTCCCAACGGGCGGCGCCTCGTGTTTCATTGTGCATACAACATTGCCCAGCGATCCGTTTTCACCGATCGGCAGGACGGTCACGCTTCCACTTCCATAATTCGCTACCAGGACAAACCTGCCGTCTGCCGACACGCTGAGGTAGCAGGGGACTTGCCCGCCACAGGACTTTCGATTTAACCGCGTCAATTCTCCGGACTGTCTGTCGATTTTGAAAGCGATTACCGCGCCGCCGGGGGTGCCGTCCACTTCGGAGACCGGATCGGCCACGTACAGAAACCGGCCCCGGGGGTCACAGGCAGAGAAAATCGGGCCGGTGAGACCGTTGGCCTTGTCGGATCCGTTGGACAACTCGGACAGGGCGCCTGTCTCCGGATCAAACTGAAACGCTCCCAGCGACGGCGAGTTGCCCCCGGTGGCGAACGTGATGTATAGCAAGAGCTTGATTCCCATTTCCTTGATCCTAATCCCAATCCCAATCGTATTCCTAATCGATTAGGATTGCGATTACGATTGGGATTAAGATACACCGAAACCTTGTCTCTGAATACGCTGATTCTTCAATCCTAATCTCAATCTTTATCGATTAGGGTTGGGATTAAGATTGCGATTACGATACATGAAAAACTGTGACACCGTGTCACAGGCCGCACTGAAACCTGAAACCTCCAATTGGGAATATATCATGCTTTGGCACGAACAGACCTGGCCGACCCTTCAATCCCTGGACAAGGACACCCCAGTGGTCGTGCCGATCGCGTCCTGTGAGCAGCACGGACATCATCTTCCGGTGTTCGTCGATACAATCCAGGTGACCGAAATCGCAAACCGTCTCGAGGCGAAACTCGGAGACGCGATGCTGCTGACTCCCTGCCTGTGGTTGGGGTGCTCTCACCATCACAAGGATTTTCCGGGGACCATCAGCGTCACTCCCTCGTTGTTCAGCGAGATGGTGGCGAGCGTGGCTCAGAGTATACTCCGGGGAGGGTTTCGGCGTATCTTCTTTCTCAACGGGCACGGCGGAAACGAAACGCCGGGAACGCAGGCCCTCACCGAGCTGATCGCGACGGACGACGCGGCCGACGACGCATATCTCGCCCTGGCTTCCTGGTGGAAGGCGGGGGTGGACGCGCTTACCCCGGAGCAGCACGGACTGGCGACCCCTCGCATTACCCATGCCTGTGAAATCGAGACATCGATGATGCTGTTTCTGAGACCCGACCTGGTGAAACAAGACCAAATTGTTGAGAACAAAGTCGCGCTCAGTAACGAGTGGTTCGATTCTGACTACGGCGGAAAGGTCGGTGTCTTTCGCCGTTTTCACCGCATTACCGAACCCGGTTGCATGGGAAAGCCCAGCGCCGGAACTGCCGAAAAAGGCGAATCAATGATGAATGCCGTGGTGGACGACCTCGTCAACTTCATCGTGGAGTTCGCGTCCTGGCCGGAGTTACCGCCGAGAGGCCCCCGATAGATGAATTTCACGACGGATCTCCTGAGTTCTATCGTTCCGACCCCACCCGCCTTTGTTTGTCTCGTCAGTTCGTTATGCCTGATCTGACGAACCTGGATATTGCTGTGGCCACGGTGATGATCCTCCTTGGATCACTTGTCCAAGGATCGCTCGGTTTTGGCGCCGCCCTCATTGCCTTGCCGGTACTGGTTTTCATTGATCCCGTATTCGCGCCGGGGCCGCTGATGGCACTTGGGTTTCTCATGGGGTTTCTGATCCTGGCGCGCGACCGGTCCGGTCTGGACATGGGTGGCGTTAAAATCGCCTGGCCCGGACAGATCATCGGCATCGTCATCGCACTCAATGTTCTCCGGCTGATCCCAAAGGACCGGATGACGTTGATTTTCGGGATTGCGCTCCTGGCTGCTGTCGGACTGACGTCGAGCAGGATACGCATTCTTATCACGCCGAGGGCCCTCTTTTTTACGGGAATTCTCTCCGGGATTATGGGCACATCTTCGGCGCTGGGAGGTGCGCCGATGGGTATTCTCTATCAGAACGAAGATGGGAACCGACTGCGTTCGACCCTCGCCTGCCTGCTGATGGTCGGCTCGGGAAGCGTCCTTGTGGCGTTACTCGTCACCGGGGAATTCGGGCCGGCGGAGTGGAGGGCAACGTTGATTCTGTTGCCGGGATCTCTTGTCGGTTTTGCGCTTTCCTGGCCGCTCTCGAGGTACCTGGATGCTCACTATCTTCGGTCGGTGATTCTTGCATTTGCCGGAATCGGCGGGGCGGTGCTGGTCGCCCGGGCTCTTTGGATGTACATTTGATTGTAGTTTGCCGTGGCACGCGGAGTCCGGCGAGCAGGTAGAAAAGGAGGTTACTGCGAATGAAATATAGACGAGTTGGACGGACGGGGCTGGTGGTGTCCGAAATCTGCGTTGGCGGCTGGATTCACGTCGGTGGAGACATTCCGGACGAAGACTCCGAGGAAATCATCCGGACCGCGTTTCGCAAGGGCGTCACCTTTTTTGACACCGCGGAGGCGTATGCGGCCGGGCGGTCGGAGGAAGTGATGGGGCAGGCGCTCGGCGACTTTCCCCGGGAAGAATTCGTGATTGCGACGAAAGTTTCCGGTTCCGGAGCCAACATCAACACAACGCAGGGTCTTTCAAGGAAGCACATTCTGTCCGCCTGCGATGCGAGTCTCAGCCGCCTCGGGGTAGATTATATCGATCTCTACCAGGCCCACTGGCCGGATCCCAACGTGCCCCTTGAAGAAACGATGTGCGCCATGAACGACCTCGTGCGCGCCGGAAAGGTCCGGTATCTCGGCTGTTCAAATTTTTCCGCCGAAATGATTTACCAATCGCTGGAGATCAGTGCTCGTGAAGGATGGGCGCGATTCGACTGCGTGCAACCCCACTATAATCTGCTGTCCCGGGAAATCGAGATGGACCTGATGCCCCTTTGCCGGCTGGCGGGAATCGGCATCATTCCCTACAGCCCGTTGGCGGGCGGAATTCTAACCGGCAAGTACAAGGCTGGAGGCAAAGCGGAGTCCAACACTCGTGCCTACAAGAACCCGGGTTTTCAGAAGCGCCTGACCCGGGAAACGTTGAACAAGGTTTCAAAACTGCGCCGACTTGCCGCGACGAGGAAAAAGACGGTCGGGCAACTATCCCTGGCGTGGCTGCTGAGCCATCCCGAGCTCACGGCTCCAATCGTGGGACCGCGCAATGCCCGGCAACTCAAAGAGAATCTCGGCGGCAGCGGGTGGCGCCTGAAGGAGAAGGAATTGCAGGAGATCGAGCGAATCGTGGGGTAATCCGGCTCCGTTCTTCTCTTCCCATGATCTCCCCTTGGCCCAGGTCGGCCTCGGAAGGCCAACCTGCGATTTTCCAGCGGTTGGAACTATTTTCCCGGGTTTGGAAGTTGCGCCACGAACTGGTAGGCGGGATCCTCTTTCTGCTTTTTCAGAATCATTGCAATCTCCCGCCACGTTGCCACCAGCCCCTTCGGGCAGGGTTGAAGATCATCTTTGATGCATTTGTGCAGTTTCCCGAGGTTGTAACATGGAACCGCCGCGTACATGTGGTGCTCCGTGTGAAAGTTCATGTGCCAGTAGAGAAATTGCACGAACGGATTCAGAATGATGGTGCGACAGCAGAGGCGATAATCCGGCACATTGTCCTGCAGGCCGACATGCTGGGTGTTGTTGCAGAGGAACAGCAACCAACTGCCGTAATGAGGGGCCAGCGTAATGACAACGGGAATCATCCAGTACCCGAAGTAGATGGAAACAATCGCGATTGCGGCATGACCCACGAGCACGATGCGCGACCAATTGAAAAGTTGCCGGCGTTTCTTCGGGTCCGAATCGGGGAACAATGTGTTGGGCCATTCGCCGTCCAGGATGCCGAAGGCGAATTGCACATGTGACTTCAGGGAGTTGTAAATACCCGGAGGATCGACGAATCCCGTCAGGAAGAAACTCCTGAGCGTAATCGGCATCGGAAGAACCACTTCGAGATCTTTCGGAGGATGGAGCGTATATTGGTGGTGTGTGGTGTGGCTGGCCAGAAACATGGGGTAGCTGAACTTCCCCAGGAAACTGAAAATTCGCAGAAATACCGTGTTGAGCCACCTTGTTTTGAAGACGGTATTGTGGCACAGCTCGTGGAACCCGTTGAGAAGGAACACGTAGAAGGTTCCATGCGCGAACAAGATCAACAGGACGATCGGCCAGGGCCAACGTCCCGCCGCGTAACATGCCGTTCCGCCCGTCACGGCGAGCAGGCCGAGGTGACCTAACGCCTGCAGGAAACCCTTGAAGTCACTCCGTTGATTCAGGGCTCGCAGTTCGCCCGGTTCGATCGGGCTGCGGTACCATTTCTGCGTAACTGTTCGATTGATTTCTTCGGTTGCCATGATCTGGTTGGATGCTGCCAGTATGAAGCCTCAGGGTCGGCGGGGTCAAGGGCCTCCACCGGGGCAATCCACCTTCGGGGGATGGAAAAGGACCGGGTGAAGCTCCTTTTTTCCCTGCGCACGCACGATTCGGCCAATTCGTCCCCGGAAGAGGACGGGCTCCGTTATCCCCGCCCGACGAACGGCATCGAAACAGGCAGCACGATCGTTTCCAGGACATTCATATCGGGGGGTAAAGACGCAATCGTAACCACGACTCGGGCAAGTTCTTCGGCGGGCATCACCCCCTCTTTTTCGGTAATCGCTTCCCTGCCGTCCCAGATCGGGCTTTGGGTATTTCCGGGCTGCACGATCGACACGGCGATCCCGAATTCGCGTCCGTCCAGCGCCAGTGATTTGGTAAGACCTTCGAGCCCGAATTTCGTGGAAGTGTAAGGTGCCGAGTGCACCCGGGGTACTTTCGCGGACACGCTTCCGACGTTGATGATCCGGCCTGCCTGCCGCGCTTTCATCAATTTGAATGCCTCGCGGCAGCACAAGAATGGGCCCGTCAGGTTTACATCCACGACCCGTTGCCAGGTGTCCAGGCTGATTTCGTCCGGAGCGCCCCCCTCGGCGATGCCGGCGTTATTGACGAGGATGTCCAACCGACCGAACTCGTCTTCAACCTGTCTGAACATATCCTTTACCTGGGCCTCGACCGTCACATCGACGACCACCACCCGGGCCGTTCCGCCTTCAGCGCTGATCTCCGCCGCCACTGCATCAAGCTTTTCTTTTCCCCGGGACGCCAGGATCGTGCTTGCGCCCTCCCTGGCAAAACCGGCGGCGATACTCTTCCCGATTCCGGAGCCTGCGCCGGTGACGATTGCGATTTTGTCTTGTAGTTGCTTCATGACACACTATTGAACGCGGATTCGCGGATGAGATCGAGCCATCAAAAGGGAAAAATTGCACCGCGTCCGAACCGGGCGGCTTTCGCCGCGCTGTTTTTGTCCGGCGCCGCCCTTGCCCAGCAAGGGGATTATTTGCGCGCGCGTGAGCACTTCGAACAGGCGTTGCGTTGAAGGCCCGACGATTCGGATGCGACCCTGAATCTGGAGAAAATTAAGGAAGCGTTGAAGTAGCGCGGGTAAAAGAAAGAGCCGCTCGGATCTTCATCCGGCGGCTCTGTAAGATTATTTACCTACGCTGTGCGCGTCAGCTTGTGCCCGCTGGCTTCCGCTGTCCTTTCAACCGATGCAATCCGGCAACGGATGCGAGTCCGATCGCAAGCATCGCGACCGAGTATGGCTCCGGCACCACGTTCACCTGGCCACGAATCTCTCCGCCCCCGAAGGCGCTGGTATGAAGATTCAAGTACCAGAGTCCTCCAAGAAGATCGCTGGCCTGCGAGGGGCTGATGGTTGTCGACCCGATCACCGGGGGGCCCGCGACCCCAATGCCGACCTGTACACCCGCATTCTGGTTCGGCAGTGCCGGACCATGAAAGTGCTGAAGGGTCGGCGATCCCGTGAGTCCGCCCCAGGTCACGTTCCACGACAGCAGGTTCGAGACGTCATCCAACGTTCCCGTCATGACTCCCGTGCCGGACGATCCGGTTCCTGCGCCGGCGTTCGCCAGCGCACCATTCATGAGCGCCTGCAATGGAATAATGGTTCCCCAACTTGTGGAAGCCATCACCGCCAGCGCAGTCGCGGCAATAATTGAGTGGGTAACTCTCTTCATTTCTATATCTGCCCCTTCGGTTAGTGGTCACAATGGACCTGTTTCGTTCACCAATGGGGTGTCCGTTTACTAGGCTATGCGATTGGGCGCTTTTCCGTCAATGATATATGGATCGGTGAGGGTGTTCCGAGATTGGACCGGGAAGTACATTGACGTAACGCTATAAACCACAGCATGTTGTAGAACAGATTTCTCCGCTGCTTCCACGCAGTGGCACGGCGCCTCCGGCCCGTGTCGGAACCAGGGAAGAGGAACCTGAGTCCCGGAAAGGAGCCTGCCCCTTGCATCCGCTTTTGCCCCGCTTTCCTTGATCTGACAGGGGCCGGAGGCGCCGTGCCACGGTTGGTTTTGGCTGGAACTGACCGGCCGGCCTCTGGCACCGTGCGCCCAGGGAACAGAGAACAGCATAGGAGCCGGATCATGAAAGACCTTCCAATAGGCATAACCGAAAGCGGCGTCATCCACACCAGCGACGATGAACCGTTCGACCTCGATACAAAATTCCGGATGGTCAAGGAGTCCGGCGTTTACGATTACATCGACAAAACCCCGCCGGCCGACCAGGAAGCCGACTACATTCGCTGCAGCGAGAAGTACGATCTGCCGATCCGGACCGGCGGTTGGTTCTACCAACTGGGCGAGAACGAAGACCTCCTCCTCGAAAATCTGCGTCTCGGGGCGCGCCTCGGCAGCCGCATGCACAACACGCAGATCAACATGTACCACAAGGACGGACATCTCGTCACCAACGAGGAGGTCGCTGAAATCTACCTCCGCGCGTATGACGTCGGCGAAGAGGTCGGATGTGTCTCCACTTTTGAAGTTCACGTGAACATGTGGTCGGAGGATTTCAGGCGGGTCGCCGAAGTGGCTGCCCTGGTGGAGAAGCGAGGCATTTCCTACCGGATGACGATGGATCACTCTCACGTCATCTTCAAGATCGACAATCCAAAGGAGCAGGAGGTCCTCGATATCCGTCCCGCGGTCGAGTCCGGCGAGCTCAAGCTCAGTCCCTACGAAGAAGGTAACGTGGTCGATACCTGGATCAACGGGGGCTGGGTATGGCATTGCCATGCGCGCGCCGCGGTACCCAACAACCCGAAGAACATCATGGCGAAGCATCCGGATGGTTCAGTGGGGCGGGGAATTCAGTATCCGTTTATCCAACCGAAACCGGGGGAGTACCACAGCGACTGGGATGAAGAAAATCTCGAGCCATGGAAAGAGGCGATCCGCCATCTCATGAAGTACCACCTGGAAAACGAGAGCAGCCGCCTGGGTCAAATCTCCACCGAATTCATTCCCGCCGTCGATTACGGCATGGGCAACAAGTATTCGATCTTCGAGCACTCCATGGCCTGCGCGAAATGGCTTCGGCAGACGTGGAACGAACTGCAGAACGGAACCTGAGAATGTAAGGGAGCTCGCGCAGTGTTCCCGGCGCTCTCACTGTGCAAGGAACCGGGTTCCTTACAAAAACG
>Ga0315336_1000777_pt1 | contig 76986 bp, 71 predicted proteins | sample ASW5metaG_FD_204512 | JGI IMG/M metagenome (GOLD analysis project Ga0315336, IMG submission 204512) | Ammonia-oxidizing marine archaeal communities from Monterey Bay, California, United States - ASW #5 | ecosystem: Environmental > Aquatic > Marine > Intertidal zone | place: USA: California... | reverse complement strand
ATATCCTCGCGGATGAAACGTCTACCCTCGACATTAACATAGATCTCCCAAGGCAACCTCCGCTCTGGATAGGTGTTGGGCCGGACGTCGACCACAGAAGGAACTTTTTCGTCCACCATGACACCACCGAAATTAGAGAGGTAATTTTCGCGGCCTCGCAGGTAACCGCCTGCCGCAAGTCCCATCTTGTGCCCGGTACCCTGACTATAGGGATAAGACATGCGCGCGTAGTGAGTATAACCACAAAGTTCACGGAACATGGCGGGGTTGGAGGCATACCCACCACAAGCCAGCAAAACATGGCTGCCATTATGACGTTGTACCGTGCCGTTTTCCTCTTGGACGACCACGCCAGTTACTGTGCCATCGGTCTCCTGGACCAATTCTTTTGCCTCTGTTCTAAATTGAATGGTGACATTGCCTTTATCGACCTCGGTCTGGATCTCCTGCTCGAGTACCTTGACGATGGAGAGTCCCCAATCCGTGCCCCAATAATAACGAAGTTTGGAGTAAGGCTCGTGCGCACGGCCTGCCACCGGGTGATCCGAAACCATGTCGAAACCGTTATCCCACAGCCAGTCATAGGTCTCAGCTGCATTCCAAACCGCAAGTCGCACAAGGTCACGATCAACGGTATTCTTGCTTATGCGAATGATATCGTCGAAGTGTTCCTGAGGGTGGTCTTCAATACCCCGTATTTTTTGTACTTTAGTCCCGGCGGCACTCATTTGACCCATTGCTAGGAGCAGCGTGCCCCCTAGCTGGGCTGAAGCCTCGACAATTAATACTTTTTTACCTCGCCGGGAGGCGAAAATAGCAGCCGGCAATCCGGCGGTCCCGCCCCCAATAATGATTAAGTCCCACAATCTGGACTCGCTCTGAGCATCTGCCCTAGCACCAAGACCCAAACCTATTGCTGCCGAACTGGCTCCTATCAAGAATTGTCTTTTGCTGAAAAGCGTCTTTCGCAAATACCTACGTGAGCTCGTATCACCCATTTTGACCTCCCCTAGAGCTAAGCCCTGATTGTAAGCCCAGGAATGCGGCGTTTCATCGAAGATTATTATTAAACAATCATTTTTGTTCTTTAGGCGAACATAGAAAAGTACGTTATTATTTCAGCGAATCTTAAAGGTATGGACTAGCCATTTCTCAAATGAGGAGCACCTATTGAGCATGCAAGGAAAATCATCAGTAAGGGCACTAGAAAGGGGTCTTGATATTATGCGACTTCTAAATGTCCATAACGGCCTAACGGTTACCCAGGTTGGGGAGTTAACTAAATTGCCGCGCCCTACTGCATTCCGTCTGCTTCGGACCTTAGAAGGTCTTGATTACTTGTTTCGTGATTCATTTGATAAAAAATACCGGCTTACAGCCCACGTGCGCAGCCTTAGCAATGGCTACGATGAGGAAGAATGGTTGCCTAAGGTATCACGACCAGTGATGGAGGAGCTCTGTCGCAAGATTTTGTGGCCCTCAGCTCTCGGTACGATTAACGGCCCGTCAATCCTTATCCGGGACACAACGGACGAACTCAGTCCGTATTCTGTGCGCCGGCATAGCAGTGGGTTTAATATTCCGCTCTTGAGCACAGCGTCAGGAAGAGTTTTTCTTGCTTACGCGGAACCAGCACTTCGCACTTCCTTGATAGAGACAGCTCTAAAACACGATGCAAAGGCCTTGGCACGGGGTGGTGCCAATTTAGAAATCTTTTACAACACCCTCATGAAAATTAAGAAAGAGGGTTACTGCTGCATGAAGATCACTGAACAAAACCACAACTCGTTAGCCTTTCCAGTACTAACACACGGAAAAATTTTTGCTACCCTATCGATGAGATTCTACATAAGCGCGATGTCACTGCAACAAGCCGTCGACAAGTACCAAGACACCATGCGAGGGGCAGCAGAAAACATCGGACATGGGATTGAAGATTGGCAACAATCATTGAGAGATATCGATGCGACCCGATAGCGGGTACATTTGGACCTCTTATATGCCCATCTACCGCTCCTCTGAGACATTTACTCGGCTGGCGTATCGAGGGGAAGCTCCTTACGATAGGTCATAAATAAGAATACGATCGACACCGCACCCGCCACTATCATCGTGACCTTAGGCGATGTGTAATATGCCAGCGTCCCCCAAATTGGGCTCCCCAATGCGTAACCAGCAGTTAGGACCATATTAAGCAGTGCTATTCCACGCGCACGAACTGCATCTGGAAGAATCATTTGGGCAGAAATTTGTAAAGCCGACATTACAAAAAACCACGCAGTGCCCGCTACCAGAACCAAAAGTCCCATTATTGCAACGTTCGACGTTAACCCCAGAACCATAATACAGGTTGCGTTAACAATAATGGCTATTCCAACAACGGTATTACGCTCAAGCCGCTGGGCAACCCAGGCATAATTCAAGCCGCCGACGATAGCTCCCAATCCGAAACAACCAAATATGATACCAAAGTGATTGGGATCAGTTATCAATACCGGCAACATGGCCAGCATAATTGCAGCTACAATAAAGAATAACCCTCCACGGATAAGCACGTTTCGAAACTCAGACGATACCCTTGCAAACTCAATGCCTCCACGAGCAATTTTCCAAAAACCCCCTTGCAAACTAGCCGCGGCACCAACTGTGCGCTTCCAAAAAACTAGTACCACAATAATTAGAATATAGCTGGCGGCATTCACCGAGATGACCATTGAGGCACCGATTACGGGAATCAAAACTCCGGCTAAGGCGGGACCTAGAATCCGGGCACCGTTATTAGCAACGCTGTACAGACTTATTGCCTTTGGTAATTGCGCTCGGCCCACCACCTCAGGCCAGATAGACGATTGAGTCGGTGTATTCATGGCCCAGGATAGAGCCAACATGGAGGTTAATAACAGAAGCGTCCAGGGATTCTGATGACCAACCAATACCAACACCGCCAGTATACCGGCAGCTGTCATACCCCAAACTTGCGCGAAGATAAGAAATTTTCGCCGATCAACCACATCAGCGACAGCCCCCGCTGGCAATATAAATAACATAGCCGGCAGAAACATCGCTGTCTGCACCAATGACACCATTAAAGGATCGCCCTGAGTCCACGTCTTCATAAGCCATGATGCCGCGATGTTCTGCATCCAATAGCCCATGTTGGATAACATGACGGCAAACCACAAATTCCTAAAAAGGGTTATGCGGAAAGGCGTCCAAATGGATCCCGTGTCATTGGGTGTAACCAATGGTTATACTCCGCTGTGTATTATCTTTTGGTGCGCAACCACATAACATAGTAACGAGGGAAACTAACTCGGTTTTGCCATGTGCTCGCTCGGTGGTCAAAATAGAAATACCCTCTGGCGCGTTCCCTCAACTGATGATCAACGTTGATGCTAGTGCCAAGAAAGAGATGTGAACAATGGTAGACATTATGAAAACAAATCGTAGGACTTTTGTTGTCGGACTAGGTGGCTTAACGGCATTAGCGACAGTTAACCGCTCTATTTTTGCGGCAGAACAGACTGACGTTATCATCATCGGCGCGGGATATGCGGGCCTGAAAGCCGCAATTATGCTTGCTGAGGAAGGAGCTAAAGTAACCGTACTTGAGGCAAATTCTCGAGTGGGTGGACGCGCATTCACCGCTGACCATGTTTATGGAAAACCTGAATTCGGGGCATCCCAGATTGGGCCGTATTATGCAAGAGTCCGGGATATGGCTGAACGTTTGGGTGTTGAGCTTGCACCAGGATCGAACATTAATGCCCCTTACACGTTCGCTATTGGCGACGCGCTTATTCGCAAGGAAGACTGGGAAAACCATAACCAAAACAAGACCGTCGGCGAGGAACGCACGGCCTTACCATCGGCACTTCAATCGCATTATATGAAGAAGTTTAACCCCTTCTTAGAATTGGATGAGTGGCTAGAACCTGATGCCAAAAAATACGATATCCCACTCGGCAATTGGCTACTGAACAACGGGGCATCAGCCGAGGCACTACGCCTAATCAACGAGGGGCTGATTGCACCAGACATTTGGAACGTCTCCCTCCTTACCCTATTACAGGAAAATACTCGGGGACGTATGATGGCGGGAGATAGTGCGGGTTCATCATCAAAGGACCGCTTCGAACAATTTGCTCTTTCTAGTTCCCGTGTAGTAGGTGGTACCTCTCGGTTACCTGAGGCCATGGCTTCACATTTAGGCAATGCGGTTCTGCTAAACAAGATCGTCGGCAGCATACAGATGGACGCATCTAGCGTTGAAGTCCGCTGCTACGACGGCAGTAGCTATAAAGCTGATTTTGCCATATCCGCGGTGCCCATGCGGGCATTACGGCGCATCTCTATCGACCCTACACCGGGAAATAATCAAGGTAATGCGATACGTCGCATGCCTTACGCTAACAATACCCAGGTGCATATGCGTATCAAGGGTAGTCCGTTCTGGGAACAAGACGGTATGGATGCTTCTCTATGGACCGATGGGCCAATCAACATTGTGCGCCAGCCCTTCGGCTACGACGGTAGCCGTGACCGATTGATAGCCGTCTGCGTCGGCAAGAAAGGTGACCGTCTTGATCAGCTGCTTCCCGACCAGAGAGGGGTCTTTGTCGTAAAGGAAATCGAACGTCTACGACCTTCTACCAAGGGCAAGCTAGAGGTCACGGGTGTGCATTCATGGCCACAGTACAATTTTATTTGGGGCTGTCGCCACTCGTACGGACCCGGGGAGGTTTCGCGTTTTGCGCACGACATGGTCAAACCTCACCACCGACTGCACTTTGCAGGTGAGCATATGCGTCGTCTAGAGGTCGGCATGGAATCTGCTATGGAGTCCGGCGAAAATGCAGCTTTGGAGATTTTGGAACGGCTCTAGATAATGTTAAGAAGTAAGTCTGGGGGGAAAGGATCAAAAACCATGTCAACGGCATTCAAACCTTTACAGCTAAATCGTCGCCAGTTTGCCCTGGTCTCGACCGGAGCTGCACTTACTAAAGTTTCTCCGCTCGGTAGTCGTCGCGCCTTCGCCTTCGAAAGCGCCGATGTGATTGTTATAGGTGCTGGGCTAGCCGGTCTAAATGCTGCACTTAATCTGGAAGATCAGGGCCTGTCTGTAACAGTATTGGAGGCGGATAATTACGTCGGTGGCAGGGTGCGAACACTAGACCTTCCCACCGGACCCATGAATGCCGGCGGCTCCACTATTGGACCCTACTATGCCAGAATAAGAGACATTGCAAGTCGTCTGGATGTGCGGCTAATTAAGCCTCCGCCACGTGCAACCATGGCTAATTACATTAACGGCGAACTGATTTCCTCCAAAGATTGGGCAACTTCTAAAGCCAATAAAACAGCAGAGCACGAACGTGCTATTCAGCCCGTTGCCTTGGAGTTTTCTTATCTCTCCCGCAACAACCCGTTGCCGGATGTAGAAAGTTGGCTTGACGAGAACCAAACCAAACACGACATTTCTTTGGAACAATTTTTTCATAGTCTTGGCGCATCAGCTGAAGCCCAACGCCTGATTAATATATCCATCAACGTGCCCGATACTACCGTTGGATCAGCACTGATGTATCTGCGTGATATCAAGCGTTTGCAGTGGGGCATAGCAAGTACCACTGCCAATCGCTCTACATACGGTGCCGGCTCTGCGGATGGTTTTGAGTTTAATGAGGTAGAAGGCGGCACGCAGCGTCTGACTGAAGCGATGGCAGGTGCGCTTAAGTCGGAGGTTCTACTAAACACTTTTGTAGCAGCTATCCATCAGAACGAGTCTGGCGTGGAGGTGATAACTGTCGACGGCCAACGCTATGTGGCAAAATATGTAATTGCTGCTATTCCGTTCAGCGCTTTGCGATATGTAGATCTATCTCCAAATCTCTCGGGTCTCCAGCACGAAGCGGTACATTTGTCTTTCCATAACAATACCACTCATGTGTTTATGGAGGTAAAGCAAGAGTTCTGGGATGATATTGGAGAACCGGGGCTTTTTTCAGATAGCCCCATCGAACGCGTGTTTGCCCGCCCCGAACCATCTGGAAAGATTACGACTCTAGACTGCTGGATCAATGGTTTCACGTCCTACCGCTTGAATGCCTTATCCAAAGAACAGATTGGGACCATGGCACTTAACACGTTGAACAGAATCCGGCCTGCCACCAGGGGTAAAGTGGAGGTGATCGGCGTGCACTCTTGGGCTGCTAATTCATTCTCCCGCTGCTGCCGACACGTTTACGGAGCGGGCCAGGTTACGAGGTTTGCTGCAGAGCTCCCCAGACCACTTGGCAGAGTGCATTTAGCGGGAGAGCAGACCCGGGACATTGAGAACGGCATGGAAGCGGCGGCCGAGACAGGCGAAAGAGCCGCCTTTGAAATCATTGAGCGAATGGCATAATAGGGGAAGTGGGATGACAAGGCCAAACACGGTGGTTGTCTTAATAGGTCGAATGTGGAGACGAGCTATTGTCTCCATCATCACGGCAACTGTCATTGTTGTTCTCGACGCACCCTTAGCAGCAAAAATTCTTGAATTAGCTGAACCAACTGAAGTTGGTTTTTCCAAAACTGGGATTGATGAACTGGAAAGCCGCTTCAAATCCATGGTGGATGGGGGCAGGCGAGCTGGCATCGCCTGGGGTGTCGCCCGCAACGGCAAACTCTTAGCATATGGTGCATATGGTCATCGGAGCATCGAGAAAAATCTACCGATGGAGACAAACACCGTGTTCCGTCTCTACTCTCAAACTCGCGCGGTAACGGCGGCTGCGATTCTTACTCTTGTTGATGAAGGGAAACTCAGTCTCCAGGATCCTGTATCCCAATACATTCCGGCCTTCGGTGACACGCCTGTGATTAAAGCCATAGTTTCTGATAAGATAATTATGGAACCACAAACCCCCACCATGAACGTGTTCCACCTATTCACATATACATCCGGGCTAGGGTATGCCAGAGATTGGCCCGATATAATCGGCATAAAACAGCGAGATATTCTAGGTCTCGACCAGACAACGGAAGAAGGAATCAACAAGCTAGCCTCGTTTCCGCTGCTCATGCAGCCGGGGAAACGGTGGTACTATGGATTTTCGTCCGATGTTTTAGGTCGTATAGCTGAAGTGATTTCTGGACAACCGCTAAATGAATTCTTGGAAAATAGCCTTCTCCGACCCCTTGGGATGAATGATACCGGCTTCTGGATACAAAACGGCGATGCAGACCTCTTGGCTGACGTCTACGGCAGAGGTGAGAAAGGTACTTTGATCAATCGCACTACCACCACACCGCCATCGGGTCCCTACACCGAGCGAGGAACCTTTTTCTCAGCGGGAGGCGGGCTAGTTAGTACAGTAATGGATTATCTTCGTTTCCAGCAAATGCTGCTTGGGGGGGGCAAGCTTGAAGGAGTGCGTATTCTTAAAGAAGAAACTGTAAAGAGCATGATTACTAACCAGCTCACGCCTGACCAAATGCCTCTTTTTTGGTACGACACACGGCCATCCCCCGTGCTCAAAACCTACGGCTGGGGCCTTGCCGTAGGGGTCCGCCCATCGGGTACTCACAAAACGTCAGGTAACGTGGGAGAGGTGCGATGGGGAGGACTCGCCAATACCACTTTCTTTATTGATCCCAAAACAGGAATTATCGCTACTGCTATGTCACAATACCTCGGACCGGATTCCGATGAGCTAGTCATTAACCTTGCTGAAGGTGTGTATGCTGCTCTTCTAGATTAGTTCCTAGGTTCCCAGCCGCACAGCAGAGCCCCGTGGCAGCCAAGAAATTGTAGCGGCCATCCAATCACTGTTAAGTGGCTATCTCATCAACATCTAAACCAGACTTAATGTTGGGCAGCAACCAGGCTGCCACGGTAGCAGCTATAGCTGAAGGGAATACAACCCATGTAAAAGCAGTCCGCCAATCCATGAATTCGACCGCATATGCAACACCCACCGGATAAACGGCGAAGGCGGCCAAAATACTAGCTGTAATGATAGCTGATGATGTTGCTCGCACTCGGGTAGGAAACAGCTCGGCGGCAAAAGCCCACATCACTGCCGCAACAGCGTAGAAGAAAACGGTCATTAATCCGAACCAAAACACGTTTTCTCCGTAAGTACTCGGAATCCAAATCAATCCTAGGAAAGCTGCAGTGCCGATAGCTAGCCATATGACAATAGTGTTTCGCCGGGTCATGAAAAACTCGCCAATAATAGCAACTGCTACATACCCTAGAAACCCTATGCCATAGGACAGACCAGTGATCGCGGCAGCTTCCGCCTCAGAATAACCATGCACTTCTTTGAAGAAGGTGGGAAAGTAGAAGGCCGTTCCAGCATAGGCGCCCCCCTGAAAGAAAAATGCCAGCACGCAAAGAACAGTGCGGCTTCTTAGTTGGGGTTCCCAAAGTATCTTTAGCTTAGCTAGCCACGCATTCAAATCCCAAACCCGTTCCTCCTGTGTGGCCATTGCCTTTTGTTTTTCAAAGCGCGCGCTTTCAGGCAAATAGCGAGCAAAAATAAAGGCTAGTGGAACCACAACCAAGGCGGGTAAAAATATGTAACGCCAACCAAAGGCTTGAAGTAACGGCACGCCAACGATCGCAGCGATAAACCATCCAAGCGCATATCCCGATTGAAGCATCGTTGTCATGATCCCCCTCACCCTAGCCGGTGCAGCCTCCGCCGTGAAAGCATTAGCCAGAGGAAGGATCGCCCCGCTTAAACCAAAAGCCACGGCGCGCATGATGGTAAGTGCTATAATGGTAGGGGCTAGCGAGTGAATACCAACGAGAAGTGCTGATAGTGCAAGACAACCTACAAACATCATTCGCCGGCCGAAACGGTCGGCTGCTATTCCAATAATTACGGTCAGAATCGCAGCAAAAAAAAAGGATACCGATAGGATCCACCCTATCGTCTCGAGCCCCACATCAAACTCGGCCATCATGCCCGGTATTGCATAACTGAACAGGGACTGATCCATATTCGTCAGGGTTTGCCCGATCAGACAGATGCCGAAAATAAGAAGAGGAGTGCCGCGGACCTGAGTCCAAATCACCGAAGACCTAATGGAACGGCTCCTTACGTTATGTAAAACAAGCCAGCGAAGCACAAGGTAGCGGGCACGGACGTCATGTCAACACCATTGGCGTGCCAACTAGCGCGCGATGTCATCAACGTCAATGCCCGACTTAATGTTGTCTAACGTATAAATGGCAGCACTAGCAGTGAGGATAGTTGGAAAGATGATGGTTGTGAATGCCCATTGCCAGCCAACAACACCAATCATTTGTGCAACCATAACTGGAAACACGGAAAATCCCACCAAGCCGCTTGCCATGCAAACAGACGCCGCGGTTGCTCTCACCCGAGTCGGAAAGATCTCAGTGGTTAAGGTTGTCATGGCTCCAACTGCACCGTAGTAGAATATTGCCATTGCACTAAACCAAAATACATCATGCCAATACTCTTGTGGCAGCCATATAAGACCCAGGAAAGCAAACGCTCCGATGGTCATCCATATCACTACGGTGGTGCGGCGAGTCAGGAAAAATTCACCAACCACCGCAGAGCTCACATATCCAACCAGCCCGATGCCGTATGATAATCCAACAATAGCTGCGGCTTCTGCCTCCCCATAACCTCGATGTTCATGAAAAAAAGTAGGAAGGTAAAAAGCTGAGCCAGCGTAAGACCCACCTTGGGTGAAATAGATCGCCGCGCAGGTTAACGTGCGACGTTTCAGTGCTGGCTCAAACAGCATACTCAGGTGCCCTACCCAAGCCGAGAGATCAAAAACCCCAAGGCCATCTGCAGTTTCCGCATGGCTCTTTTCATACCGCGCACTTTCCGGGAGCTTACGAGCGATAAAGAAAGCCAATGGAACAACTAACAACGCCGGGAGAAATACAAAACGCCATCCATATGTAGTGAGGATAGGTACGGCGATGAGCGACGCAACAAACCAGCCAATAGGGTAGCCACATTGCAAGAAGCCCATAATCAAGCCACGGTAACGGGCTGGAGCGGCCTCCACTACATAGGTGTTGGTAAGTGGTGATAGCCCGTTACTAAATCCAAAGGCTGTTGCCCTCAAGACCGTCAGGGCAACAATCGTGGGTGCCAAGGAATGCACTCCGACCAAGAATGCTGAAAAAGATAGACAAAATACAAATAATACTTTGCGTCCAAAGCGATCTGCGGCAATACCGATGATTAGGTTGCAAACGGCTGCAAAAATAAAGGATATCGATAAGATCCAGCCGATACCATCCACACCGATGTCAAATTCAGCCATGATTCCAGGAATAGCATAGCCGAACAGGGCCTGATCCATGTTGGTCAGAGACCACCCAAACAAGCAAGCGCCGAACACCACCAATGGATATCCGCGCATCAATGCCCATACTTGGGACACGTTATGGATAACACATCTCCTTAAGAGTCGGTTGCAAGACGCACTGCCTCTACCCTCAACTGCTTATGCCTTCTAGGAAAATTCAGCATCCGCGATGAAGTCACCACCACGTCCGCCAGCTCCACAAGAAAAACGGAGGCGGCCTGGTTGTGAAGCTCGGCTAGCATAACCTGAAGTTGACGTTTGCGGGAAATGGGATCGAAGTTAGAGATGCTAGCATCAATCATATCCAGCATCTCTGGCAAACAGAAAAATGCACCCTGCTTCTTACAAGAGAAAATCTCTATGGCCCGGCCAGCATCCCAATAAGCAGCACTGTTCCAAGTGGCTGAAATAGTGTCATATTCTTGCCAGTCTCCAGAAAAATACCGGCGTATCCATTCTGGGCCCCGCATCGGCTTAATCTGCAGATTAACGCCAGCAGCAGCCATGTCCTGTTGGATTTTGAGATACATAGTAACGTCTTCAGGAATAGAAGGAATTAACACACCGGCAACTAACTGCAAACCATCAGCAAACCCTGCGTCTGCTAGCAAGGCGCGGGCCATATTTGGATCATACGGATAAGGGGAAATATCGGGATTATAACCGAACACCGTGGGAATGGCGCCCTGGCCAGCGGGGCGCATGTGGCCACCAAACACCAAGTCCGCTAGCGCGTTATTATCAACGGCGTAGTTTAAAGCTTGGCGAACCCGCACGTCGTTGAGTGGAGAGTTCGGGCGATTATTTGGAAGAGCAAGTGATAAAACCTGCCCACTAGGAATCACATGAACCTTAAAACCGATAGACTCTAAATCCTCCAGCTCCAAAATGCCAAAGTTGTGAGCCATGTCGATATTTCCGGTTCGGAGGGCCTGGAGCTGAGTCGCATGCTCAGTGAGAACTAATAGCTCAACACGATCAACTTGTTGGGACCGGCGCCAGGATGTTGGATTGGCAATAAGAACTGTGCGACCAGTTGTGAGACCCCAGTCCTCCAACATAAATGAGCCAGTGCCGGAAGGTGCCAAGCTAAATGCCTCAGGACCTAACTCCTGATAAGCCTTTGGGGCCGGAATCAAGATTGTACTGAGACGTTTAGCAAATATGGCATCAGGTTTATGAGTGATGATCTCGAGGGCAAGGTCATCAATTACTTCAACACGCGCAATGGAGCTAACTTCTGCAGAAATAACAAATCTGCGGGCCTCTGGACTCTTTAGGTACCTAAGTGTCTGGGCCACACCCTCAGCATTTAGTGGCTCACCGTTGCTGAACACCACTCCGGGCCTGAGATCTATCAACCAAGTCTTCGGAGCCGTACGTTCCCATGATACCGCCAACCCCGGTTCTAAAACTCCAGCTTTGCCAACATAGGTCAAGGAATCATAAAGCATTGAGTGAGGGTTTGTTACACCCGTGACAAGAGACTCAAACGGAATCAACAGAGCAGAGATGTTACCTGTAAGCGTGGAACGAAAGGTGCTGGCATGACCATCTCCGGATAAACAGAGGGCAAAGATAATAGAAAAAAACATGGAAAGGTTTTGGCGCTTAGCCATAGGGATGCTCAATCAATCATAATGATCTGATCAACTTGGACCCGTTCCCGCTCAAACACCAGATTCTGAACCTGCTGTGTCATAGCAAATATATTTGGTTGCGGAAACAAAATGATAGAAGGTGCAAGGTCATGAAATTGAGTCATCATATCCTGCAACTGCCGTTCCCGTGACGCTCGATCAAAATTGACGTTACTGGCCTCGATGATCGGAAGCATGTCGGGAAGACAGAAAAAAGCCCCAGCTTTCTTACAAGAAAAGTTCTCGATAACCCGGATGACATCATAATAGCTGTTAGAGTTATGGGTATGGGAGATAATATCCGCTCCCTCCCAGTCGCCGCTATACCAGATGCGTATCCAGTTAGGGCCAGGTACAGCCCGAAAGTCCACCTTAACACCCACTTCGGCTAGATCCTGGGCAACTCGCTGATACATTGCCGCCTGTTCCGGGAGTCCCTGAACTAAAACCTTAGCATCCAGTTCAAAACCTTTGGGATACCCCGCTTCAGCCAAAAGAGCACGGGCCTTGGTGGGATTAAACTCATAAGGTTGAATATCAGGGTTGTAGCCGAATACCCCGGGAATTGCTCCCTGGCCAACCGGTGGAGAAACTCCCTTATACAAGAACTTGGAAATTTCTTCGCGGTTAATCGCATGGTTTAGTGCCCAACGCACACGGCGATCATATAAGGGTGAATCCTTGTGGATATTTGGTAACGTAAGTCCTCCCACTTGAGCACCCAGACGAGTAAAAATCTGAAATCCCATGCCTTCTAGGGACTCCATATCCTCAAAACCAACTTGATAAGCAATGTCTATCTGGCCAGCCATGAGCGCTTGAGCGCGCGATGTTTGTTCCGCAAGCAAAACAAACTCCACACGATCAATATGCTTGGACGTTCTCCACGATTTTGTATTCAGTTCCAACACATAGCGACCAGTCTGCATGCCCCAGTCGGTGAGAACAAAAGATCCTGTGCCTATGGGCGATAAACCAAATTCGTCTGGCCCCATCTCTGCCCAGGCCCTCGGAGGTACCATTAGAAACATAGATAGGCGATTAGGTAAAATAGCATCAGGCGTTGAAGTCCTTATCTCGAGGGTATAATCATCGATGGCACGGAAAGATTCTATGCCGCGCACTTCAGCAGACAAAAAATACTTTTGAGCTCCACTAGTTTTAAGGTATTTCAACGCCGCGACGACAGCGTATGCATTAAATGGCTCCCCGTTGGAAAACTCCACACCTTCTCGCAGAACAAACATCCAGGTCGTGGGATTAATAGCCTCCCAATAGGTGGCAAGCATTGGAAGAATCTGACCATTGGGAGCAAGCTTTACTAGAGCGTCGAAGGTAAGTTCACTGGGATGAATTCCTCCACTTATTATACTTGCAAAGGGGTTGCCTAGACTAGGTACCCTACTTGCCACGGCAACGCGCAGAGTTCTTGTTTCAGCCAAGGGTGATACTGTTGACCAAAAGAAAACGAGCAGAAGCGGCACCCAAAACATTGGGGGGACTAGAAACTTTATACCCTGTCTAACAAACACCATGTGCCAGCAACCTTAATCCATAGTAACAGTCTGCAAAGCGAAGCCACCGCCTGAAGACCTATTGTACCAACTCTGTACCTTGCAGACACCACAGCAGTTGACGTAGATAACAAAATTCTCAACATATTTTGATTGATCTCAAAGCAGCACTCTGCATACCGCCGTTCTTGAAATGGAAATCAATTATCCAAGCATGAACCTAATGCACCCTTACACCGATACGAATAATGTAACTGCTTGCCCCAGCCTCCCCTATTTTATGTAACCATAATAATCACTGATTTCCTTGGAAGGAAATTAGGAGCAAGTTACCGCCCGGCGGCGTAGCCCTGCATACCACGCGGATTTGCACCAGCCTTTAGTAAACCTGCCTCCCATGTGCAGGCTGACAGCCGACCATATGACCACGGATCTGCTAATTCCAGCTTGTGACCCCTCTCTTTTAGATTCGAGATCGTATCCAATGAGAAGCCTCCCTCTAAAGCGAGATGGCCAGGTAGCGCCTTGCGTGGATAGAATGAACTACAAAAGTGGTTTGTGTGAAATGTCGATGCATCTATGGACTCTTGTAAATTCAACCCGTGATGAACATGTCGCAGAAAAAACACGAGGCTCCACTGATCCTGCTGATCACCGCCGGGTGTACCAAAAGCCATGTATGGCCGTCCGTCTTTTATAGCTAAAGAGGGAGATAGAGTAGTGCGAGGTCGCTTACCCGGCGCCAGACCATTGGGGTGGTCCTGATCTAACCAAAACATCTGCGCTCTTGTTCCTAGGGGAAAACCTAGATCTGGAACAACTGGCGACCCCTGCAACCACCCACCAGACGGGGTCGCTGACACAATGTTTCCGTGGGTATCAATCACATCCAAATGGCACGTATCACCGCGGTTTAGATTAAGCATGGATTGGGTTGGTTCGCCCACACCAGGCATTAAAGAATGCCCAGTCTCGCTGCCAATTCGCAAGGTTTTTCCAAAACCGGGAACTCTCCCCGGCCTATGTTCTACAGATGCATTGTCAGATATCAACGATTGCCTAGCTTTGTTGTAATCTTCACTTAGCAGAGTACTCAGCGGAACACCCGTGAACTTTGGGTCACCAAAAAAAACCTCCCGATCCGCGAACGCTAACTTAGCACACTCCGTAACTGTATGAATGAACTCGGGTCCATATGGGTCCATAGCTTCCAGATTGAATTTTTTTAGGAGAGCCAGCTGTCCCAAAAACACGGGCCCCTGGCTCCAGGGACCGCATTTACATACTGTATAGCCGCAATAGTCGTATTCGACTGGATCGTCAAATGTAGCTTTCCAAGACGCCATGTCCGTGCCGGTAAGAAGGCCTGAATGCCGTCGGCCTGAAGTATCCAACACTTGTGAGTTTTGACAAAATACATCGATAGCTTCAGCAACAAAGCCGCTCGACCACGACGCTCGCGCAGCATCGATCTGCCTGTCTCTGTCTGTCCCGGCTGCCTCAGCCTCAGAGACAATGCGCTTATATGTGTTTGCCAAGGCTGTGTTGCGGAATAACCTGCCTGGCACCGGAGCCTTACGGTTATTTAGGTATACCGCAGCAGATGTGGGCCAATCGTTCTGAAACATGCCCTGCATGCTAGAGACAACCCCACTGGCACCAACCGTGATAGGGTGACCAAACTCCGCGTAACTAATTGCCGGTGCTAGAATGTCCTTTACAGACCAGCTGCCATACTCCTGCAACAATAGCATCCAAGCATCAAAAGCACCGGGCACGCAGGCCGCGAGCAAGCCTGTCCCGGGAATAAGTTCGAGTCCTAGTCCCTCAAAATAGCCGACCGACGCAGCACTAGGAGCTGGTCCCTGGCCACATACGACGCGGACTTTATAAGATTTAGCATCGTAGAAGATTATGGGAACTTCGCCACCGGGCCCATTCATGTGGGGTTCAACAATCTGCAATGTGAAGCCAGCAGCAGCAGCAGCATCAAAGGCATTACCACCGCGCTCCAACACGCTCATGGCAACTCCAGTTGCTATCCAATGCGTAGATGCTGCCACCCCAAAGGTGCCTGAAATTTCTGGACGGCTTGTAAACACTGGGTAACTTTAACTCCTGGGTAATAGGGTTTGCAGGGATGGGACCCCTACTAATACTCCAACTACGCGTGCAATAACCTGACGAGAATTTTCACACCTCACTATCTAGAAACGTTCGAACATGATTCGTTAGAAGTTCCGGTTCCTTGTAGAAACTATGGCGGTTTAGTTTCTGGAGACGGATCAGTTTAGCACCCTGCACCACCTCTGCGCCGCCACTCGCTACGTCGGCCCTTTCTTCATCAAGAACCAGGAATAGGGCCGGTTGTTTTATCAAAGCAAAGCGTTCCATAGCTGGGTACGACAGCGCTGCCATACCACCCTTCAAGTAATCGCGGCCGGGTATGGTACTATCAACAAATTCTGCCACCAGCTCCTCAACCATTTGACCTGATGGGTTGGCAGCCAGCACATCAGCTAATCGTTTAATATAAAATTCGTTACCCAGACGTTCCCAGTCTTGTCGCACGGTTGTCTCAATTTCCTCCTTCAGAGCAAGTCGGCCCTCCGCCGACATAACAAGTGCGTGGACAAAAACTATACGACGAACCAGATCGGGGCGGGATAAAGCCAACTCACAGGCAATTGTAGCACCCGTAAGAAAACCTAAGACATCGACTGGACCGCGTCCATTCGCCCCGTATCCCATGCGATCGAGACCCATCGCCATTGCTTTGGCATAGGTTTCCACATCCGTGCGCCCATCAGGCCCGTCGGAAGCTCCATATCCAGGAGTATCAAAAGCTAGTGAAATGCGGTCGGCCCCCATCAAAGTTAAGAACGAAGTGAATAAACTGGCAGATCGAGGGGTATGGTGAAAACAAAGCAGCGGAGTCTTGCTACTAATTCCAACAGTTGGTTTAGCCTCATAACAGTGAAGTTGGCCGAACAAGCTGTCCAGATAGAACCGGCGCTGGTGAACCTCCTGCCCCCAAACTGGCAAAGCCACAAAAGCAGCGGCTGAGACTAAGAAACCTCGGCGCTCCATTGACAATTTTCCCTCTCAATTCAATCAGTGGGAGTTGGTACCTGCAAGATCACGGATGTACTGACGTATACGCTGTGCATTCTTACCCACGTCGCCTAGACCAATGCGCGAATTGGAACGGATATCCACCCTGGTGCCCCCATGTGCTTCCGTCACACGAATAACTACATCGTCGTAGAACCCAAACCAGGGCGTTTTATCAAATGCTTCTATACGGCCCAATTCGGGTCTAACCGAAATAATAGTCCAGCGCTGCTTCTTCGCAGCCTGTAAGGCCTTTTGAAAAACCTCTTGGTAACCCTTTCCTTCGAACATAACCGGCCTAATATCTTGGAAATGCTTCTTTTGGAGCTCCACAACATTAATCACTCTTGCGTTTTCTCCGTCACCCATTTTCCATTCCCTCTTATATCTATGAGTATTCTTGGCACCCGTAGTCTCACGCAGTGGTAATACCTCAATGAAGGAAGGTGGATTATCAAAATCCGTTGTAACATCATGGATCGGAGGCGGATTACTGATTAAAAGGGAATTTGGAACGTAATACACCACCCCACCGATCAATAGACCTAGAATTGCGACGCCTGAACGACTAACAAAATCTGTTTTGTATTTAATGACGTTGATTAGAAGAGCTACAGCGCAGATTATAGCAGCACCTGCGGCACCATAAACACCAGCAGCAAGAAGCCGGAAGGCAGGAAATAACGGCCAGAAGCCAGCCTGATAACCTAGTCCAGAAACCATCGCCACGAAAGCCCCCGTAACGGCAATCGTCAACCCAATGGCAGCCGCCTTACGCTTAACCCATTCAATAACCCGGGTTGTATTTCCAGCAGTGCGGGTTGGATCTCTTTGCACATCACTCATAACTACACCTCCCTATTTTGGCTTTCCGCAAGCCGCCTTTCCAGCTGGCTCAACCGATCCGCACCCCAAAACGGCTCTTCATCTAGAACCATATATGGTGCACCTATCATACCGTCCGAAATTGCATCATCCAAGGCAGCAACAAGCGCATTTTTAGCATCATCATCTTGTTCAGCAGCATCGATATCTTCCTTCGTTATATCCTCCAAACCTGCACACGCCACCGCTATCTGCCCGGGTGATTCAACCATGCCTCCTTTTCCAAAAATGGCTTTAATTATGGCACGAGCAAAGTCATGTGCCAGGCTTTCGTCCCGACGTTTGATGCGCCAAAATACCCTTCTGGCTAGTTTGACTGTTGGCGGAAATTGAGCTGGAATACAGCATGGAAGATGGGCCAGACGACAACTTCGTTTAAAATCGGTACGGAGATACTTGAACTTAGCAGGATTGGCAGGGGGAGGCACAATTTTCTGGGCTTCGAATAGGTGTGAGATAGAAACGAGTCGCCAATCCACTGCCCGTCCGTAAGTCGAAGCCAACTCGTCTATCTTTAGACTAGCAATATACGAAAACGTCGACGCGAAATCGAAATAAAAGCGAATAGGACTAGTCATACACCGCCCCTCTCAATCACCTAGTGTGCAACTTGCACCCATAATGAGTAAATCATAGGGGGTGAAAGAAACCCCAACCTATATTTAACTGATCTCGTCCACGGCCCTCCGTGTCATCACTTCGACAAGATGTGCTCGGTATTCGGGCGATGCATGAATGTCACCATTCAGTCCATTATTGCTGACTTCCACATCCTTGATTGCGTCAACAGCGAGGCTTGAGGATAAAGCCTCTTCCATAGCCAACTCCCGAAATACACATGGACCTGCACCAGTGACCGCGACGCGCACGCCGTCAACTGTCTTAGCCACCAAAACTCCGACGATTGCATAGCGGGACGCAGGATTGGGAAATTTCTTGTAGACCGCCTTTTCGGGAATAGGAAAACCAACCTTGGTGACTATCTCTCCTTCTTCCAGGGCAGTTTCGAACAGCCCGGAAAAAAATTCGGCAGCGGCTATGGATCGCTTAGACGTGTGGACTGTAGCGTCCAAACCCACAATTGCTGCGGGGTAATCTGCGGCTGGATCGTTGTTGGCGATGGAACCACCAATGGTACCCCGGTTGCGCACCTGTGGATCACCTATTTGGGCCGCAAGATTTGCCAAGGCCGGAATAGCTTTCCGAACATCTGGTGATGCCGCAACATCAGCATGACAAGTTGTAGCCCCAATGCTTACAATGCCCTCTTTCAGGTTAATACCAGAAAGGTCGGATATTCCACCTAGGTCTATTAAGTCGGATGGACTGGCAAGCCTCTGTTTCAGAGTCGGGATGAGAGTCATGCCGCCCGCGAGATAAGATCCATCATCAGAAGCGGCAAACGCCTGTTGAGCCTCTTCAAGGCTGCTGACTTTCTTATATTCGAAACTATACATCATACGCCTCCCTGCATGGCCTTTGCGCCAGCGGCGATGGCTTTAACAATCCCTTGGTAACCCGTACAACGGCAAAGATTACCCTCCAACTCTTTGCGAATAGTTTGTTCACTTAGAGCGTCGCCTTTGTGACTCTCTACAATACCCAGTGCTGTCATAACCATACCAGGTGTACAGAAGCCACACTGCAGGCCATGGTTATCACGAAATGCTTCCTGCATGGGATGCAAGGTATCTCCATCGGCAACTCCCTCAATGGTCGTAACGTCCTGTCCATCAGCCTGAACGGCAAGTAAGGTACAGGACTTAATAGGCGCTCCGTTTAGATGAATAGTGCAAGCACCACATTGACTGGTATCACATCCCACGTGGGTTCCAGTGAGCCCCAATGTGTATCGCAAAAATTCAACTAACAAAGTACGTGATTCGACTTCGCCCGACAGGTCTTCTCCGTTGATCTTAACCGTTATTTTTCTCATGGACATGTGTTCCCTTTATATTAGAAGGATCCAGACCCCTAGGATAACAAGTAGAGCCACCATGATGGTAGCCCAAGCTTTAAATGTGATGGGCTGAAAGTTTTGAATGGGATCGGGACCAGACCCCGAAACAGCAGGTAAAACGGGCGATGACGATTCAAGAGAGTTCGTATGCGGGGGGTCTTGGCCAGCTTGCATCGAACCCAGCTCACCATTTCTTGAAGCCTTGACTGAGCTTGTGGCTATTTCTCCAAACGTCTGAAAGAACTGGTCGGCTAGTTTCTTGGCACTAGAATCTATAAGCCTACTGCCAATCTGGGCCAATTTTCCCCCAACGCTAGCGGTAACCTCATAAGTGAGCAAGGTACCTCCCTCTCGCTCGGCTAGCACCACTTTAGCTCCTCCCCTGGCAAAACCGGCAGCCCCTCCCTTGCCTTCCCCAAAAATAGTATACCCATTGGGTGGATCGAGATCTGACAAAGTAACTGAGCCCCTAAATTTGGCCTTAACAGGCCCAATCTTGGCAGCAACAACTGCCTCAATCTGCGTTTCGGACAGTTTAGTAATGGATTCGCAACCGGGTATGGCCGCCCGCAGCACATCCACGTCGTTCAGGTCCGCCCACACCTCCTCGCGGGAGGCAAAAATGTGGTACTCGCCCCTCATATCCATTCTATGTGTCTCCCTCTCTGCGCTCAGTCGTACGGTTTGCCCTGCCTAGACGCAAAAATCAACCATCGTCAGTAAATTGCCTAAAACAGCATAGTTAATGCACTTTCCAAGATTCGGCTCCGGTAGGGGTGCGGATGTAGTCCACAAGATCTTGTACGCTGCTTGGTGGTGACGAAGTCCCCCGGCTTACCGCCGCAGCCACAACGAAATTAAGGAGGGCCCCAATAAAACCTATCCCCTCCGGTGAAATGCCCAGAAACCAGTGTTCTGGGGTATTTAGTTCGGGAGCGATGAACTTGAAGTACACGATGTAGCTAAACGTAAATACAAGACCGGTCAGCATACCAGCGATAGCACCCTCCTTGTTCATGCGTTTGGAGAAAATCCCCATTAATATCACCGGAAAGAGTGATGCCGCTGCAAGACCAAAGGCAAACGCGACCACCTGTGCGACAAAAGCCGGCGGATAAATACCAAAGACCGCCGCTAGACCAAGCGCTACAGCAATAGCAAAGCGGGCATACAACAATTCCTGGCGGTCGCTTATTCCTGGCATTAGTGTGCGTTTCAATAGATCGTGAGACACCGATGTGGATATAACCAACAACAGACCGGCGGCAGTGGACAAAGCAGCCGCCAAGCCCCCCGCAGCTACCAATGCAATCACCCAATTGGGCAAACCAGCCATCTCCGGGTGAGCCAGTACCATGATGTCACGATCTATGTAGACTTCATTCTCATTTGGACCAAGTGCATTGGCTACGCGCCGCTGACCGGATGGCCCGCGTCCATCCATAAAAACCGGTGAGGTTCCGTCGAGGGCTACGCCCGGTCCATATTGAATGGCACCATCATTATTCTTGTCTACCCACGCCAGCAAACCAGTTTCTTCCCATTTACCAAACCACGACGGCGTTTCAACATAAGAGCGGTTGTGCACGGATTCGATAAATGTGAGTCGAGAAAATACAGCTACCGCCGGTGCGGTCGTGTACAAAATAGCAATGAAAACTAGAGCATAGCCCGCCGATAAGCGCGCGTCGGACACTTTAGGTACAGTAAAGAACCGAACAATGACATGGGGAAGACCGGCAGTGCCTAACATTAGTGCCGCGGTTATTGCAAAAACATCGATGGTAGACCGCACTCCTTCCGTGTACGCGTTGAATCCGAGATCCGTTAGTATCCCATCAAGACGATCCAAAACGTAAAGGCCTGATCCATCAGTAGTTTGTGCACCAAGACCAATCTGAGGGATTGCCCAGCCTGAAACAAGAATTGAGACGAAAATCGCCGGTACCATATAGGCAAAAATCAAAACACAATACTGTGCTGCCTGCGTGTAAGTAATTCCTTTCATACCGCCAAGAACGGCGTAAACAAAAACGATACCCATACCGATCAACACACCAATGGTTATGTCTACCCCTAAGAAGCGGGAGAATACGATCCCCACACCGCGCATTTGCCCAGCGATATAGGTAAAGGAAATAAATATTAGACAGATTACGGCAACAACCCGAGCTACTTTAGAGTAGTAACGCTCGCCAATGAAGTCAGGCACTGTGAACTGCCCGAACTTACGGAGATAAGGCGCCAGTAAAAGGGCGAGAAGTACATAGCCTCCGGTCCAACCCAGCAGATAGACGGAGCCATCCCGTCCCATGAAAGCTATGATACCGGCTACACTGATGAAAGATGCGGCACTCATCCAGTCCGCGGCAGTAGCCATCCCATTGATCACTGGATGCACGCCTCCAGATGCAACATAAAAGTCTCGTGTTGATTGGGCCCTCGACCAAATCGCAATTGCCACGTAGAAGACAAATGTAAGGCCCACAAGAAGGTATGTCAGTGTTTGAACGTCCATAGAATTAATCCCCGTTTTTCGAGGGGACTTCGGCATCAACACCATAACATTTATCGATGGCCTTCATCCGAACGGCATACACAAAAATGAGAACTACAAATACGTAAATTCCACCCTGTTGGGCAAACCAGAAGCCAACCTTGAACCCAAATAGGGAAAACTGATCAAGTGCGTCGACCAATAGTATCCCACAACCAAAGGACACCACGAACCACAGCACTAATAGTTGCAACAGAAGCCTTACATTGGCTTTCCAGTAGCTGTCGATAGCAGTGGCAGATACAAGATTATTTTCGTGGCTAGCAAGGTTCCTTGCATTACCACTATCGCGAACATAAGATTGTTTGCCCGTTGCTGGCTTATTATCCTTGATCATATTTTCCCCTCGGCGCTTAGGGTTCATAGCATGGCTCGACGATGGCATGAATTTCAAGCTTGTCTGCAAGAATAAAAACAGGTTTATACGTCGCTGCGTCCCTTGCGGATTGACTTATGACCGAACTTACCGCGAACCTCATCCATTACATACTCCAATTGGGCACGACGCTGTACAGCCGGATCTAGAAGATCGGGAGGATCTGCAAATGTCCCATCAGAGAGATTGGTAACTCCAACGCCAATCAAACGGAAAGACTGGCAGATCACCTCTTTATCAAGAAGAGCAATCGATGTCAGATATAGGTTTTCAGCAAGTTGCGTAGGTGCCTCAAGCTTTTGGCTGCGAGTCCTTAGCTCGAACCGGTCCGACTTAAGTTTAAGGGTTACAGTATGACCAGCCAAACCCTGCTTTTTAAGACGCCCAGCTACACTTTCACACAATGGCCAGAGACGCTTCTTCAGGGAATTAGTATCAGATATGCTAGTTTCGAAAGTTGTCTCTGATGAGACCCCCTTCGCCGGGCGATTAGAAATAATTCTTCGATGGTCCAATCCGCGACTGAAGAGACTAAGCTGACGGCCAGTATCACCATAGCGACGCTTTAGAACGGCCTCAGTTACCGCCTGCAAATGGCCGATTTTCAACAAACCATCCGCGTTTAGGCGCTTGGCCAGTGCTGGCCCAACACCAGGGATCTTATGGATTGCTAAATCATGAAGGAACGCAACGGCATCGCCGCGACCTATCACTGCGAAACCCTCCGGTTTATCAAGGTCAGATGCCATTTTTGCCAAGAGCTTATTATAACTAAGGCCAACGGAAACAGTTATTCCTTCCTTCATTTCTACTTTCCTAGCTATATTTGCTAGGGTTGCCGCTGCAGTGCGGCGGAATAGTCGCGTGGTTCCAGAAAGGTCGAGATAAGCCTCGTCCAAGAATACTGGCTCAACTAATGGCGTAGCATCTCTGAAAATCTTGCGCATCCGGCGACTAACCTGGCGGTACTTAACCATATTTGGACGCACCACTACAGCGGTGGGACAGAGCTGTAGCGCCTGATACATCGGCATGGCAGATCGAGGCCCATAGGAGCGAGCAACATAACAAGCAGTCATCACCACCCCGCGCCTAGCGTTACCAATAAGAACAGGCTTGTTGGCAAGAAGCGGGTTATCACGTTTTTCTACGGCAGCATAAAACCCATCACAGTCAATGTGAGCCAGAGACAGCTTACCTAACTCAGAATGAGTAACAAACCTATCCGAACCGCAGGTTGGGCAGTAGACAGGCGCAGCCCCGAATTCCCCGAAACAATCGCGGCAGACTGTAGTGATCATAAATGCATTTTAGAGGTGTCACTTGCACTAGGCGAGTCCGAACCGAACGTTTTGAGTTTCTCTTATTGGTTGACAGCCTACCTAGAAGCACAACAATCATATCGACACAAAATGTCTGATCAGAATGGATTTATTTTGACCCTTACACGCAACAATATTGCCCAAGACTTCGTGCGCAGCAACATTCGCAAACTACTCCCAGAAACCAAGGTGTGGACTGACGAACAATTGACGATCTCATTGGATAAAGCGCTAGATGGACACAACACGTCTAGGGGAGTATGGGTTTTCGGATATGGGTCTCTTTTGTGGAATCCAGCCTTTGACTTTGAGGAAAGGCGCACTGCTAAAATATACGGATGGCGAAGACGATTCTGCATGCGCGCACCGACCGGTCGCGGGTCTCCTGAATTTCCGGGATTGCTGCTAGCATTGGAAAGTGGAGGCTCATGTTGGGGTGCTATTTATCGTATTGCCTCAAGGAAAATTAGTTCTGAACTAAGAATTCTTTGGTGGCGAGAAATGGTGGTAGGATCTTACCGACCGATATGGGTCAAAGTGCACAGTAAAAGTGACATCTTCGAGGCGGTTACTTTTGCTATGAACACTAAGCATGCATCATACGTGGCTGGCCAATCCGACGAGGAAATAGCAAACGTAATAGCAAAGGCGGTTGGAGAACTGGGGCCAAATATCGATTACTTGAACACCACTATAGATTACCTAAATAAGCTTGGCTTATCAGACCATCACCTGAAACGCCTCCATCATAGAGCTAATGTTCTAGGTGCAGGACTAGGCCGATGAGTGATCAACGAGGTTATGGTAGCCGTTGGAACGTACCGGACAGACCAAGGAGCAAGAATTACTTCTACTTGCGGCGTCTCGGGCGTTTTCTGAGACCGTACACTGGTGCACTTGCTTGCGCAGGAGTTGCTTTGGTAATCACCGCCCTAGCGACCCTCACAATAGGAGTGGGGGTCAAGTACCTCATCGACGATGGGCTTGGTGCGGGGAACATGGGGTTTTTAAATCAAGGCTTGTATGGGTTGCTGACAATCATAGTGGTGATGTCCGTAGGCACGTATTTTCGCTTCTACTTTATCTCCTGGGTGGGCGAACGGGTAGTAGCAGACATACGCGCTGCCGTCTTCAATCAAGTTCTGAAATTATCTCCAGGATTCTTTGAGGTCACTAGAACAGGCGAGGTTTTATCGCGACTTACAACCGACACCACCTTGCTACAATCGGTCATTGGATCGTCCTTGTCCATTGCTCTGCGTAGCACCCTGACCCTCATTGGCGGTATTATCATGTTGATTATCACTAATGCAAAACTTACAGGGCTCGTGGCTCTTGTTGTACCGTTGGTGATTCTGCCTATCATTTGGTATGGCCGTAAGGTGCGTAGGCTATCACGTGCAAGCCAAGATCGTATCGCTGACGTGGGCGCTTATGCTGAAGAAAATATAAATGCCATACGAACTGTCCAAGCATTTTGTCACGAAGATATCGATAAAGCTCGTTTCGGCGAGGAGGTGGAGAACGCCTTTTTGATAGCCGTAAAGAGGATTGCGGCCCGGGCTGTTTTAGGGGCAATTATCATTTTCTTGGTATTTGGTGCAATCGCACTCATTTTGTGGGCAGGTAGTCAGGACGTGATAGCAGGGCGTATTAGCCCGGGGGAATTGTCAGCATTTATCGTTTACGCCGTGATGGTCGCCACCTCAACGGGCTCTCTTACTGAAGTATTTAGTGAGTTACAGCGGGCTGCCGGGGCTACTGAAAGATTGATAGAGCTCATGGAGACGGAACCGGCGATTGCAGCACCAGCCAATGCAGAACCCTTACCTGAACCAGCTCAGGGGCGCATCACTTTAGATAATGTGACTTTTCACTACCCTTCACGCCCACTTACACCAGCTCTAAATGCCTTGAATCTTGAAATTATAGCCGGCGAGACGGTTGCTCTAGTGGGCCCCTCTGGTGCCGGAAAAACCACCGTTTTCCAACTATTATTAAGATTTTATGACCCAACAGATGGCAATATTAGCGTTGACGGAGTCAATTTGCGCACCACTGACCCCAGGGATGCTAGGGCGCACATGGGCCTTGTGGCACAAGACCCTGTTATTTTTGCAGCGGACGCGATGGAAAACATCCGTTACGGCCGCCCGGAGGCCAGTGATGAAGAAGTATGTGCTGCCGCAAATGCGGCCCAAGCAAGCGAATTTATCAATCGCCTACCGGAGGGCATGAATAGTTTCCTGGGAGAGAAAGGCGTGCGCTTATCTGGCGGACAGAAACAACGTATAGCCATAGCACGGGCTATTTTGCGCGACCCTGCCTTGCTTCTGTTAGATGAGGCCACCAGCGCCCTCGATGCTGAAAGCGAACGCCTGGTCCAAAAAGCACTAGAAGTGCTCATGGATGGCCGTACGACCATGGTTATAGCCCATCGACTAGCCACTGTTGTAAATGCGGACCGCATCGCCGTACTCGACCAAGGCCACTTGGTAGCAACCGGAACACATGAGTCCCTGTTAGCGACCAACAAACTTTATGCGCGACTAGCAGCGTTACAGTTTTCTGCCGAAGCGGGCTCCGCGGCTAGTCAAATTGCAGCCAACGGTTAGGGGACGCGGCGTAGTTTTTTGACGCAAGCTCTGCGGCGCTTTCTGGCAAGACGTTTTTCGCGGGAGCCAGAGGGTGGGCCTCCTGTTATCCGACGTTTCGCCGGCACCGCCGCCCTGCGGATTAATGCCACAAGCCTCCCGACGGCATCCCTTCGGTTATGTTCCTGACTTCGAAATCTCTTAGCCTCGACAATAATTGTTCCGCGCCGGCTAGCCCTATTCCCTGCCAGCTTCAATAGTCTGTTCTTTATAAGGTCGGGCAATGACCTCGATTTAGCAACATCGAACCGCAGCTGCACTGCAGATGATACCTTGTTAACGTTCTGTCCTCCCGGACCACGCCCATGAATAAAGGAAAAATTAAGTTCGGCTGGATCTAATGTATAACGGCCCAATATATAAATTCGTCCGTTGAGTCTACTCATAATCAATGCACTTTGCCTGAACGGTAACTTTTTTAAACGCAATTATTTTTTGTGTGGGAAATCTTCTCCACTGCGCGACGGTAGGGCTTTAACCCAAGGGCAATCAAGATGAAACCAAGAACATTAGCAACACCGTTTACGATAGCGAGGGAATAACGCAGATCCATAGGATCCTTGAACACGTAGTCAGTTATGAGAGCTACGGATGTTGGGCCAACTGTCAAGCCGAAGAAATTAACTATCACCAGATACAATGCACCAGCCTGGGCACGCATGCGATTTGGCGTCATGACCTGGATAGCAGAGGTGATTGGCCCGACCATTGCTTGTCCGAAAAGAAAACTTGCGAACAGAAAGACAAGAGCAAGATTCACATTAGGCATTAAAGGGGCGGCAACTCCTGGCACAATCACACCACCGCAAGCAACCAGCAGAACAACTACTTTACCATTAGCAACACCCCTCCGTTCCAGAAAATCCGCCGCCATACCTCCAGCGAAAGACCCTATTAAACCGGACGCTATAATCACCAAACCAATAAGATATCCAGCCTCTGAAGCCGTCAATCCAAAGGAACGCATGTAAAAGGCCGGTGTCCAAGATAGGATGCCGTAAGCAGTCACCGCCGTAAGCGTAAAGCCGCCAACAATGGTCGCATACGCGCGCCAGTTAGTTCTAAAAAACTTGAACATTTCACGCACCGGAACCCCTGCGCTATCGCCAGTATTTATGGGTCCTACTGACCGGCGCAAGGGCTCTTTGATGGTACACATCAGGCCTATAGGAATGATGCCAATGATCCCTACGGCGATAAAAACTGACTGCCACGGCTGCAAGATCCCAACAATTGGCCAATCCACAGGCCCACTTTCAATTGCGATTTCAATTACATAGCCGCCGGCAAGTAGCGCCAAACCCATTCCTGCGGAGATCCCTGTAGCAAACACACCCAGGGGAAAAGCTAATTTATGTGGTGGAAAAAAATCAGCCACCATTGAATAGGCGGAGGGAGAAAGGGAAGCCTCTCCGACTCCAACGCCAATACGGGCAAGAAACAGATACCAATAGCTCTTAGCCAGACCGCAGGCTGCCGTCATAGCACTCCAAACAGCTATACCAATGATAATAATGATTTTTCTGTTCCGAGAATCGGCGAGTCGAGCAATAGGCAAACCAGCGACGGCGTAGAAAATCACGAATGCAGCACCCTGCAATAGGCTAATTTGAGTGTCACTTAGCCCCCAATCTGCGCGTATCTCCTCCACCAACAGTGAAAGCACTTGCCTATCAATCAGTGATACTGTGTTGGCTAAGGTGAGCACAAGAACCACGTACCAGCCGACCAGAGCTGGAGGCCATGGTTCGTTATTGGCGTAGGATATTGGTGCTTTGTCATTTGAGGGTGACACAAAAGATCTCCTAAAAACCCGCGCAACTGTTCAACCTACGGTGCATCTATGACACAATCCTCGTAGCTAATCATTAAACCTGATGCAGGAGATACACACCATGGGCCGCCCGCACGTTGAATTCGTCCAATCCCAAGTCATTCCGTTCAAGTTAGGCTTGTACGGCGGTGCCCGAGATGACATCGAATGCCGAACCCTCTCTATTGATGAACACGGAGGCGACAGCTCAACCCAGTTGCGTTATCCCGCCGGATGGAAAAGAACTGAGCCACATTATATAGACGTGGACGAGGAATTTTTTGTACTGGAAGGGGCCATCGAGATTAACGGCCACAACTACGGCAAACACAACTACGCTCATTTACCCTCGGGCTATCTGCGCAATTCCACGTCGAGCGCAAGCGGCGCCACCGTGTTAACATTTTTTTCGGGTGAGCCACACGCTATTAGCTCCAGTAACGCGAGTGACGATTACAATGAACGTCTTTTGGTGGAATACATCGATACTCGCACTATGCCAGGCGAGACTGGCAAACGGGAACACATGAAGTCAGGCGACTGGGACACCTCAGGTACTATTCACAAAAAATTATTCCAGAATCCCGATAACGGCGAAATCACTTGGCTTATAGGTATGATGCCGTATTGGTCCACACCCAAGACCGAAGTTCATCCAACTGTTGAGGAAGAGTTTGCAATCCTAGGTGACATTTGTTTTCCGATAGGGGTAATGCGAGATGGTGGATATTTCTGGCGTCCACCTGGGATTGAGCATGGGCCCTTCGCCACCTGGGGTGGAGCTTTACATCTCTGCCGCGCCAAAGGCGGCCCTTATGCAACTATTTGGGGTGAGTCCGACGGACCCAACTGGAACCCAGACTACACTCCAATCCTGCCTGAACCGTATAAAAGTCACGTCGAAATGGGAGAGGATTTCGATCAAGAACCCAACTATTAAGCTGTTGGCTAATTCCCTTTAATCCGCACTCAAACCTATTGTACGGTATAATTTCGCGCCGTCATACAGGCGCCCCAAGCGCGGTTGTAGTTTCCCCTACCCTGACGCACGGCCTGAACTTGGGCTGCAGACTCTTGTTGCTGGGTCTGCTCACGGTCTTTGCTCTTGCGGCGGCTGTCCTTAAATAACCCCTTTAAGGCTCCGACAGCCGCACCGGCCGCTGCGGTACCACCAATTTTGTCCCCGGAAATTACACCTACTAAGGCACCTGTCGCAGCCCCCTCAACAGCACCTGATACAAGCGCTTTTCCAGTTCCTCCACCTTGTACACCTGGGCGCGGACCAGGCGCTACCTGCATCTGATAGGGGTGGGGACCATAGGGATCAAAACCGGTCTGCTGCACAGCCCAAGTATGGCACTCATAACGGTCCATGTTCTGCTGTTCCAGTGCCTGCCCCGCGCTTGGATAAGCAAAAACCTGCTGCGCCATCGTAGCCGCCGCCGCTACTGAAGTGAATATCAACACTAGAAAAATGCCGAAGACGGTTTTCATTTTAGTGTCCTTCCGAGCTACCTCTTGTGCGGTCTAGAATATTATTCGAACAAAACCAAAATAACGATACCTGACTTATGTTAAGAAAATGGAAATCATAGAAACTCTTTACGCAAACTCTTCAATTGGGATCCCTATAATGGGAAAGCCCAACCTCCGCTTAAACAAAGCATTAAACAGCAATTTAGACATCTGTAGAGAGCTACCGGGCACGCCCTTTACCGTCTTTTACTAACTACTTCACAAGAATTTGAGGCTAGGTAGACAAGAATATTTTGGTTAGCAAGCTTTCACCCTCTTCCCCGACTGTCTATTTGCCGTCACAATACCCCCCTTAAGGGTCTGCCTCATCTTGCTATGCGCAGACAACTTCAGTTGGAAGACAAAGGGATCACGATGTCATTTCCCAAGCTATGGCTAATATTGTTAATTGTCTGTTTCTTAGGTTTCATAGTGCCAGGCGTTGTGGATGCACAAAGTCCTGCAGTGCGGAGCACCACACTCCTAGTGGACGACATAGATAAATCAATCGACTTCTACCAGAGAATCGGCATGACAGTGTGGATTGATAAGACAACCTCGGAAAGGGACGAGGAGGGGGTGGTTGGTGCTAGTGACTTGCCACTAACCGCCGATCCCAAGCGGGGTCGAATAGTTATAATGAAGGGAAACGATGAAAGCATAGGCATGATTGGTTTGCTAGCGTATGAAAAGCCGCCCCTCGCTAGCGCTCGTGGTAATCTATTTGGGATAGGGGTAGGTGATTTTATTTTGATGTTAGAGGTAGAGGATATCAATTTTGTATATGGGCGCCTGCAGCAGACAGGTACCCGGTTCCACAGCCCACCGCGACGCTATGATATGGAAGGGCCAGAAGGAAATATAGCAGAATCGGGCCGCCGCATGTTTGCCTATGACCCTGACGGCCACCTAGTCGAAGTCAGAGAGCCGGATTAGAAAAACTTAGAACGCAGTCCGAAGACGAAAACCGATGACCGAAAATCTCTTTTCTCGGCGAGCGGCTACATTTTCAATGTCACCGTTCAACTGCGTTGTCGCAAAAAGCGTGCGCGAACGTGAACTTTTCATTCGTAGTAGATTGCCCCAGAACATGCGCATCACCGTCCCCGCACCAAGGCTTTTCTCTGCAAAGATCCTAACATTGGTCCCGGTTCGTTCTCTGTCGAAATTGCTTAAATCACTCTCCAGCGTTGGACCCTCCTTATCAATCGCGAAGCCATAGGACAAACCGCGCGACTTGATATCGTGCCGACCCTCTACGGATAATATATATTCTGGTTGATTTCCAATTCTTCGTTTATCGCCGGTAAATGCATCAGTCACTTGCGAATCCTGCAGAAGAACGCTGGCGCTTAAGACCGCGTCGACAGGAGTGAAGCGCCCGAAACGAATACTTGCTTCAACATCTACTCCGTAGTGCTTGCCACCGCCCAGGTTGCCCGGCTGGGAATCCAGGGCACCCAGCGGAATTAGATCCTTGACGTCGTTGACCCTGCTATAAAAAACACGGCCATTGAACACGCCCGCACCATTAGTAAAGCGGCGCTCCATGCCTACTTCAAAGTCCCATGACTTTTCCGGTATCAATTCGGGATTGCCAGCAAGAATGTCATCGTCTTCACGGTCAACCGTAGCAGCAAATTCTTCAAAATCTAACTGCCTGACGTCACGACTAAATGAAAACCAAGCCTGGGTTGCATCATCGATATTATACCAGACAGAAAGACTAGGTTTGACAAAGGTCAAAGACCTCTCGGCGCTTACGTCACTTCCTAGTTGTGTTAACCACGAAAATTCAGCAGCGAGGCCAGTCTCAATCTCAAGCCCAGCCATTGGTTTCCAGCTATGCGTTGTAAAGGCCTCTATTCGGTCTTCGGTGATTTCTTGATCGCTATTGGTGATAGGAATGTCCACGGCAACACCGTCAACAATTGCGAAAACATCAAGGTCCTTGTCAAGGGTATTTATAGCACCTTCGACACCTAGCTCTAGTTCATGTTTAGCCGCAAAGTCCCAATCAAATGTTCCTCGCAGAATCTTCTCCGTCGCCCTCCCATTCTTGGTGTCCCCCCCCCTTGGATCAAGGTTTGATCCAAGCAGGAAAAAGTTGTTGCTCGGCCGGTCTACCGTTTCGTTGGAATAGATGAAGAGCCCGGTAAATTTCGCGGTTTTACCAAATGCTTGTGTATAATCGCCACCAATTTCCCAAACGACATCGTCGCCTCCTATTCTGTCGACAATTGTGCCACCTTGGATAAGGGGCCCGTCTCCAACATCAGAAAAGGTTGTCGTAATATCCTGGTTGTTTCTGGGAAAGTATTTTAGAAGTCCATTTACCTGGATGGTGGGCCCCGCAGGCCAGCTATATGTCAACGTTCCTCGCGCGTTATACTGTTCTTGCTCCCTCCGCCTTTTTTCCTCTATGACGACTAAGCGACCCCCACTTTCCGTGGTTATCACATCAGTGACATCCACTAGTTGCAAACCGGGTCGAAGTTGAAACGATGCATTGTAGGAAAGATTTTGGGCACCACCACTGTACGAAAGGTTTCCCATCGGCCTAAACTCTCCGCCCCTGAACATGAATAGCCCCCCCTGCACAAAGCCGCTACCCGTATCCACGTCGTCTTTTAGAACCACGTTTATTACGCGCTTACCTACATCCGTATCCAGCTCCCTCACATTTCCTGTGATCAGCTCTATTTGCTTGACGGACTTCGCTGGAAGCTTGTCTAGAAAACCCGCGCTTTCGTTTTCTTTTCCGGTTATGCGTTTACCATTTATGAGAATCTGGCCAGTATTAGATCTAAGGCCACGGCGTTCATCCTGTTCTGGGCGCCCCCACCGTCCAACGAGTCCCTCCGTCCCGGGTATACGATTCAGCATATCCTCCGCGGTGATGGGATTGTATGGCGCAAAAAACTCCGCCTCGTAAACGACCTTAGACGAGTTTTCTTCAAGTGGTTCTGACGTTTCCTGGCCGTTAGCTATGGATAGCACTGGCATCCACAAAGAAAATATTGCGAGAGAGAAAATGCAAGTAACCAGCTTCATAACTTATTTTCCAACACATAGGGAAGGCCCCGGCGAAACAGACTAGGTCATTTATAGATGTGAACCGATACGAGCCCTCAAGAACAAGTGTCTGACTGTGTCTTAGTCGCGTGACGAATAATTGAGGTTCACTCCCCCATTACCGTGCCTTCCCTGCGGGGGTCAGCGCCACCTTCTAATAATCCATCAGCACGAACTTTGATGGCATGGACGCCGCTTGGAAACGAACTTACACGCACACGGTGACCGCGTTTCTCTAGGTTGCTTTTAACACCCTCGAGCCCCCCTCTACCTTCCAAGAGAACAGTATTGCCGAACATCAAAACATTGGGGAGGTTGGTGGCCTCCTGAGGATCCATACCCCAGTCGAGCATAGCAATCAGCGTCTTTGTTACCAATGGCACAATGGCCATACCACCGGGCGATCCTGTAACAACGTATAGATCACCGTCTTCATCAAAAACTAGCGTGGGCGCCATAGAGCTGCGCGGCCGTTTGCCCCCCGCCACTCTATTAGCAACGAGACGGTCTTTCGCTACTGCCGTATATGAAAAATCAGTCAGCTGGTTGTTGAGCAAAAAGCCGCGCACCATAAGCCTAGAACCGAAGGCGTTTTCTATGGAACTAGTCATCGCCACAGCACTGCCATCCGCATCCACCACAGATATGTGTGTGGTCGAGGGCAATTCAGGCGACACACCTATGCCGTAATTAAAAGTACCTTTCCTGTATGGCTGCCCAGCAGCAGGGCCTGATATTGCAGAGTTCAGCTGAATCAATCCGGAACGCCTCTTTAAGTAATCCGGCGCCACCAAACCCGCTTGGGGCACAGACACCACATCCGGATCGGCGATATAAACGGCGCGATCAGCGTAGACCAGCTTACCCGCTTCGACAAACAAATGCACTGCATCTGCAGACCAGGGTGTCATGGACGGAAAATCAAAGGGCTCCAGCAGACCAAGGGTCTGAATAACACCAATACCCCCTGAAGTGGGTGCAGGCATTCCACAGACAGTCCAACGGCGGTAGGGTTTGCATAGCGGCGTCCGTTCAAGCGCCCTATATCCCGACATATCTTGCAGAGTCATATCGGCTGGGTTGCGTGTCGCAGTTGTTACAGCAGTCACGATATCTTCAGCAATAGGCCCTGAGTAAAACGCCTCAGCACCTTCATGTGCTAGAACATTCAGAGTGTCCGCCATGAGGGAGTTTTTCAGGACCGATCCAACTGGTTTGGCTGTGCCGTCCATCAGATAGTAATGGCTGCGAGCAGGCTCTGTCTGCCTAAGGGCACGGTCATTTGCAAGAAGACTATTGAGCCGGGGCGAGATAACAAAACCATCCGCAGCCACTTTAATAGCGGGTTCGAAAAGCCTTTTCCAAGATAATTGCCCGTGTGCTCCGTGAGCTAGCTCCATCACTCGGAGAAGGCCCGGCACTCCCACAGACTTTCCTCCAACAATAGCTTCCATTCGCTTGAGAACCACACCATCGGCTGAAATGAAACGACCCTCGGTCGCCGCTCCCGGTGCGGTTTCTCGGCCATCAAAAGTATGAAGAATTTTGTTCTTAGCATCCCAATAGACAATGAAGGCACCGCCGCCAATACCCGATGATTGAGGTTCAACAAGATTGAGCACCAACTGCGTAACGAGTGCCGCGTCGAGTGCGTTACCACCATCCAGTAGTGCATCAAACCCCGCCTTGACTGCGATAGGGTTGGCAGCAGCCACCATAAAACGCTCTGCCACATGCGCTCTCTTTTCCGTAATGCCAGTAAAAACTTCAGGTGTTTCAATATCCTGGGCTCTGCCTAGGTAGCCCCCAAATACCAATAGACATAACCCGATGAACAGCCATCGCATTACTGCTAATGATAGTTTTTTGGACATTATGCGATTAGTCATTGGTTACCTCACAGCTCACATAACACAAGGACTCAATAGACAGAAGACCAGCAGCGGGATTGACAACCTCAATGTATGGACGCTCTACTCGATTTAGCGGAACCAATTCTTAGTAGCTATTAAGTGGAGGCCAGATGCAATGGCGGGCACCATAGATATTGTTTGCAATCTATACACCCCTCAGGTGGTTGATGAAAACCGAATCGGCATCGACGACGAGTTTAAGGAGCAGGTGCGTATGCCCGCTGACATGCGTGGTGGAGTTTCTCTGGAACAATATATAAAACGTATGGACCGGGCGGGTGTTGAGCGCTCACTACTAATTGCCGCACGGGCTGGCGACCTGCGTATCAAGGGCTCACACGAAGTACCCTACAAATACGTTTACGATGCCTGCAAAAAATATCCTAATCGCTTTTCCGCTCTTGCTGGCATTGATCCAACCCGGGGTATGGAGCAAATCCGAGAGCTAGAAACAGCAGTTAAAGAATATGGATTCGTGGGTGCGCATTGGTATCCCCATTGGTTCTCGATGCCGCCAGATGCTGCTCAGATCTATCCTGTCTATGCAAAGTGCTGCGAACTCGATATACCAATCATGATGCAAGTTGGCCACAACTTGGTTTATAATCGCGACCGTCGTCTGCCTTCCGTGGGACGGCCTATTCTCCTGGATCAGGTAGCCATCGACTTTCCCGAACTCACCATTATCGGCATCCATATAGGCGTGCCATGGACAGACGAAATGATTTCAATGTGCTGGAAACACGAAAATGTGTTCACCGCAGGCGATGCATATGCCCCTAAGCACTGGCCCAAGCAATATGTGCATTACGCAAACTCGTACGGCCGGCATAAGGTGTTATTTGGCACAGACTGGCCAGTGATCGACCCAGAGCGCGCTGTGAAAGAAATAACTGCTCTCAATTTGCGAGAAGAATCACACGCCATGTTAATGCGGAGCAACGCCCTACGCATTTTCAAGAAACTACCAGGCGTATCGGCAACAACCGAGAAAAACTGAGCATGAGCGACCTTGCGCCCAAAACCGTGGATCTCCCCCATAGTTTCCTCTCGATGACTATGGGCCGGGGATTGAGAGCAACTATGCACCGAAACCCTACCAAAGTAGCCATTAGCCACGGGGGGAAAAGTCGCACATATTCTGAGCTGGTGGCTCGGAGCGATAGGCTGACAGCCGCAGCCATCACCGAATTAAAACTAAAGAAAGGTGACAACGTTGCTATCGTCGCTAAGAACTCAATCGAATACGTTGAGATTGTCTGCGGTTTACCCGAAGCTGGGGCAGCAGTTGCAACCGTCAATCCGCGTCTCACGGCTCCTGAAATTGAGGCCATCTGCAATGATGCCGAGGCCCGAGTCATATTTGTCGATGATAATTCTGCCGATGCCGTAAATGCTGCCTCATTCACCACGGTCGAGCGGGTGGTCCACATAGGCGAAGAGTACGAAGCCTTAGTAGAAAACCCGAAGACGCCGGACACATTTCCACAAATTGATGAATGGGACGTGTGGACTATACCCTACACCTCTGGCACGACCGGAAAACCTAAAGGCGTACTATTGCCACAGCGCTCCCGGCTATTAGCCTTTTATCAAATGGCCCTGGAGTTCGAGTGTTTTAGCCCCGACGATCGCTTTCTCGGCACCACACCCATGAACCATGGTGCTGGTATCGCATTTCCTCTGGCAGCAATCCTGTTCGGTGGGTATACGGAAATATTAGACTCCTTCGATCCTGAGCAGCTTCTACGTAAACTCAGAGACGGAAACTTTTCAGGAGTTTTTACGGTACCTACCCAACACCATGCCATCTTCAATCTGGAGCAACCCATTCTCGACTCACATCGCGACACTCACCTAAAATCCATCATTTCTAATGCCGCGCCACTACCTCAGGCCACAAAAGAGCAAATTGTCGACTACTATGGCGAAGGTCGTCTGCACGAGACCTATGGATCCACAGAAGCGGGGTTTGTGACTAATCTGCGTCCTCCAGATCAGTTGCGCAAAGAACGTTGTGTAGGCACTCCCTTCGCCCACACGATTGTCGAGTTACGAGATGATCAGGGAAATGTAGTTGGGGCCGATGAAGTTGGCGAGCTATGGACACAGTCACCTTCAGCATTCAAAGGCTATTGGAACCGGCCAAAAGCAACGCAGGAAGCCTTTAACGATGGTTGGATTTCTGTCGGAGACCTAGCTAAGCGCGATGAAGAAGGATTCATCTATATCGTCGATCGCAAAAAGGATATGGTTATCACTGGCGGCATCAATGTCTACCCTCGTGAAATTGAGGAAGTTCTGTTTACCCATTCTGCTGTAGCCGATGTAGCTGTAATAGGCGTACCTGACGCCAAATGGGGCGAACGGCTCAAGGCTTTAATTGTAATGAAGGCAGGTGCGGCGCTAGATGTAGAAGAAATGATGGGTTTTTGCGAAGGAAAGTTGGCAGGTTTCAAGGTACCCAAAGACATGACCGCCATCAACACTTTGCCCCGCAACGCTAACGGGAAAGTGCTTAAAACCGAACTGCGCAAAGCATATCTTTAGAGTCACGGGAAGAGCCGTTATGACAAACGCTGCACTCTCAATCCTGGCAAATCTGTTAGGTGAGGACCGAGTCAGCACAAACCCTGCGGACCTGACCTACTACGTTACAGACATTGCTGGTGAAGGACCAAATAAACCACTCTGTGCCGTTCGTCCGCAAAACGTAGACGCCCTTTGCCAGGCTGTGCAAGTTGTTACCGGTATGAATCTCGCGGTTATACCTCGCGGTAGCGGACTATCTTATACTGGCGGTTATCAGCCAAACACTTCCGACGCTGTTTTGTTCGACCTAACAGACATTAACGCTGTAGTTGAAATCAACGAAGCTGATCGGTACGTAATCGTGGAAGCGGGGTGCACCTGGGACAAGCTATATAGCTCCTTAGCAGGGCATGGTCTGCGCACACCCGCGTTTGGCCCCCTGTCGGGCAGTGAGTCCACTGTCGGTGGTTTAGTCAGTAATAACGGCGGTTTTTTTGGAAACGGAGCCTACGGTGCAATAGCGGATAGCGTGTTATCCTTGGATGTAGTTCTAGCCGACGGTTCCCTGGTAGAAACTGGCTCCGCCATAGCCGAAGGCAGAGTGCCCTTTTTTCGGCATTTTGGCCCTGACCTCACCGGTCTTTTTTTAGGGGATACGGGAGCTTTCGGAATTAAGGCCCGCGTAACACTGAAACTTATTGCCATGCCAGCAGCAGAGAACCACCTCTCCTTCGCATATGAAAATATCGAGGACATTGTCGAGATTCAGGCAGCACTAGCTCGTGATAACGTCTGCGCCGACCAATGGGGAATAGATCCCACCGGCAATGAAAACCTTGCAAAGAGAGGGTTTCTCTTCCTGGAGGGACTTAGTTTCGTGCGCGATGTTGCTCACGCCTCTGGTGGGTTTAGCCAAACGGTCTCCAACGTTGCATCAATGCTAGTGGACGGTCGAAGGGCAGTTCTCCGAGGCGGCTGGTCATTGCATATCTCGGTTGAGGGCGATGGAGACAGTGAGATCCAATTAAAAACTGACCGGGTGCGCAAAATAGCGAGACCGTCAGCCCTCAAAGAGCTTCCTGGAACCATTCCTCAAGTAACCCGCGCCAAGCCCTTTCGTCCAATTAAACAATTACTTGGACCAGAAGGACAAAACTGGCTGCCAGTGCACGGCATATTTCCTTTGTCTAGGGCAACAGAAATTTCCGCCATCACGGAGGAGTACTTTGTTCGCCACTTTGAGAAACTCGAGCAGCACGGCATCACAGTGTCGTATCTTACCGGCACAGTCGGGACGGCATTTATAATCGAGCCCATGTTCTTTTGGGTTGATAGGTTGCACGCGCTCCACCAGCGCCGCGTGACCGATGATCAGAAAAAAGCCTACACCGCTACCGCTGCTAACGAAGCAGCCCGCGAGATAGTCATGACGCTGCGTTCGGATCTAGCTGGTCTCTGGGACACCTTTGGCGCCACCCACTTTCAGATGGGACGATTTTATAACTACGGTAACTCTCTATCTTCGGCCGCTCGTGCTATGGTAGACGCAATCAAAGGTGCTGTTGATCCCAAAGGTTTAATGAACCCCGGAGCCCTTCAGCTCGACCGCCCTGCTGAGTCTAAAAGCCGCAAGAGCCAGTTTGCTGAGTTCCCCCATGACCTCACCAAAGACACCCGGAACGTGATATAATGTGCCGAACATCGTTGATAGAATAGCACTACACAGGAGACACACCAATGACCCAACAACTACCCATTGACAAAGTCCGCCGCAACGTGGTCAAAGGCCTCGCGTCAACACCTCTCGCTGGATTGCCTCTAGCCGCAATCCTAGCCGATCCAAATCTCGCCCACGCCGTGGCCAATGAACTTGAAGAAATAACCCTTACAACTACGAGTGGACGCACCGTTAAGGGTGCACTCGCCATGCCCGAGGTTACCCCTGCCCCAACTCTGATCGTTATTCACGAATGGTGGGGTCTCAACGATCATATCAAGACTATGGCGGCAGAACTCGCCAAGGAAGGCTACATAGCACTCGCTGTTGATCTGTACGGTGGAAAAATTGCGACAGAGCCGCCTGTCGCAGCCCAATATGTGGGACAGATTGATCAGGACGTTTCCATCGATATTGTCTCGTCATGGGCCAACTGGCTGCGCACCCACGACAAGGGTACTGGCAGGGTTGGCACTATCGGTTGGTGTTTTGGGGGAGGCTGGTCCCTCAATACCTCTATCGCTACTCCAATCGACGCCACCATCGTCTATTACGGTAATGTCGCCAAGAAGGCTAACGTCCTAGCTAATCTCAAAGGCCCCGTGCTAGGCCACTTTGGCACTGAGGACCGCTTTATCAATAAGAAAATGGTGGAAGGATTCGAAGCTGAAATGGAGGCCGCGGGCAAATTAGAGTCTTTGACAGTTCACTGGTATACGGCCGATCACGGTTTCTCAAACCCTACAGCCGCCATATACGACCAAGAAGATGCCAAAATAGCGTGGGGACGCACCCTGGATTTTTTCAATACTCATCTAAACGAATGAGGGTAATCCACTTATCGAACTGAAAGACAGTGCCTTGCTAGCCGAAATGTGCAGCACAGCTTTTTCAGAACAATTTCTAGAATCCTTAGTGTAAGGAGCAGACAGGTATGGGCTTGCCATTCGGCGACCGCTTTATGTTCATTAATGGTGAGTTCGCTGACTCCTCCAACGACGAATGGATTACCTCCATAAATCCCGCCACAGAGGAGATAATAGGACGCGTTCCAGCCGGCACCGCCGAGGACGTTTGCCGCGCCGTGGAAGCCGCCGCTGCCGCCCAGCCAGCTTGGAATAACCTTTCCATCTGGGAACGGGCCGCATCACTTAGACAGGTGTCAGCAGTATTTCGCACACGTGCTGAAGAAATTCTCATGCTCGAAGCCACGGACACCGGTAACACTATCACCAAGCTCGGTGGAGACGTGCAGATCGCCGCAGCCTATCTCGAATACTTCGCAGGCCTCGGTACAGAAATCAAAGGTAATACCGTGCCTGCCTCACCGGATAATCTCCACATGACTCTGCGCGAACCTTACGGCGTAGTCGCGCGGATTGTGCCCTTCAACCACCCATTCATGTTCGCCAGTGCTCATCTCGCCGCACCGTTGACCGCAGGAAATACGGTGGTGATCAAGACACCAGAGACCAGTCCCCTTTCAGGGTCCTTGCTCGCTGAAGTGTGCAAAGACCTACTACCGCCTGGTGTAGTCAACATTGTTTCCGGCTTAGGCCTCCCTGTGGGAGATACACTGGTGCGCCATCCCATGATCCGACGCATCGGTTTTACTGGCTCGGTCACCACTGGCCTCTCCATCCAGCGGGCAGCGGCAGAAGAGGCAGTCAAGCATGTGTCGCTAGAGCTGGGCGGAAAGAATCCGATGATTGTATTTCCTGATGCAGATCTCGACTCGGTCGTCGACGCCGCTATCGACGGGATGAACTTCGCTTGGGCGGGACAATCTTGCGGCTCTACCAGCCGTATCCTTGCTCAAGAAAATGTCTACGACGAAATAGTCGAACGGGTCGCCGCTCGCGCTGACGCAATAAAAGTGGGCCATCCCCTAGACCCCGACTCGGAAATGGGACCGGTTAACAATATTAATCACCTTGAACGAATCCAGAGCTATATAGCCAGTGCTAACGACGACGGTGCTGCACTTGTGGCGGGCGGAGGGCGACCTGTCGGAAATGTGTTTAAGAAAGGTTATTGGATTCGGCCAACAGTATTTGCCGATGTGTCCGCAGATATGCGCATCGCCAGAGAGGAAATATTTGGGCCGGTGATAGCCATATTCAAATGGTCGTCCCAAAACGACGCAATCGATTTGGCTAACGCCACCGAATACGGCCTTACTGCCACCGTGTGGTCTAAGGACTTAAAAGCTGCACTCACCGTCGCCCGAAGAGTGCAGGCGGGGGTAGTCACCGTCAACGGCAGTAGCACCCATTTTGTGGGGACACCCTTTGGCGGCATAAAGAATTCAGGCCTCGGTGGCGAAGAGGCGCTCGAAGAATTATTGAGCTACACACAGACTAAATCCCTACACATCATGCTTTAGCGGTGGTGATCCATGGTAAGAGACGAGTGCATTCTAATTGTAGGAGCTGGCCCAGTGGGTAGTATCACCGCAGTCGCGCTGGCCCAGGCAGGTATACCAGTCAAATTATTTGATGCCCTAAGTACAACGCCTACCGCTCACCGGGCCGCCACCACGCATTCGTCTACCTTAGACCTTCTTGACGAAATAGGCATGGCTGAGAAAGTAATCGAGCAAGGCTTAAAGGCACGGTATTTTCAATACCGCTACCGAGAAACCAATGAGGTTTTTGCCGAGTTTGACTTCGCCCTTCTCCAGGGAGAGACCAGCCACCCCTATGCGGTCCAGCTGGAACAACACAAGACCGTAGCTATAGCCTTGGGTATGGGCGAGACCTATCCACACTTCAAACTGCACCGTCAACACAAAGTGGTGCAAGTCACCAACGGTGCGGATCACGTTGAAATCGTTACTAAAACCCCAGATGGAACAAAAGAGTCTTGGACGGGCCGTTATCTCATCGGGTGCGATGGCGGCAAAAGCACAGTTCGTAAATCCCAGAATATTAGCTTTCCCGGCTTCACCTGGGAAGAGCGCTTTCTTATTGTTGCTACCTACTTTGATTACGAGGCAGCCGATAACTACCGTTATCGCAATTACATCGCGGATCCTATTCAATGGTGTTCAGTATTCAAGATTCCAGGTCCAGAAGATGAAGGCATGTGGCGCAATCTATTCCCGGTGATGACCGACGAGCCAGAAGAGATTGTAACGTCGGACGATTGGATCCGCTCCCGATTCGACGAAACCCTGCCTTACGCCCGCAATACATCTATTATCCACCGCAATCTTTACGTAGTACATCAGCGGGTGGCCGATTCTTTCCATAAAGGTCGAGTGATGCTAGCAGGAGATGCCGCGCATATTAATAATCCCCTGGGTGGTATGGGAATGAACTCAGGCATTGCCGACGGTCTCAATATCGCTGGAAAAATTATTCAGGTATGGCGACGTGAAGTAACAGAAAAAGATACCCAATTTGCGCTCTACGATCGCCAACGCCGGCCTTTGGCCCAGAAATATGTGCAGGCCCAATCTATCCAGAACAAAGAAACCCTATTGGCGAATGATCCGGAAAAGGCCTCCGCCCGCTTCGAACAATTGCGGCAAATTTCTGAGAATCCAACCAAACACAAAGCATTCTTAATGAACGCTTCCCTCATCAATATGATCCGCGACGCGGCCGTAGTCACCTAGCAGATCACTGGAAGAACGCGAAAGCGTAGCATCTATGTTTTATTCCTTCCATTTGTAACTGATAAACATTTCTGGGTGCAGGTTAATCATCACAAAATACCTAGGGACCATCCTCAGGTTTGAGCAGTAGGCGCTCAACCCGCCCGCCCTTTCTCAGATGCACATCCAAGATTTCGTCTATGTCCGCTTCGGTTTCGTAGTGGTACCACACGCCGTCGGGATAGATGACTAGGTTAGGCCCTAGCTCACAGCGATCAAGACAGCCCGCAGTATTGACACGCACGTTCTCCAAACCCATCTCCTTAGCCTTTAACTTCATGTAATTGCGCAGATTGAGGGAATTTTTGCGGGCACAGGAACCGCGCGGATGGGTTTTAGGTCGGGCGTTAGTGCAACAAAACACATGGATGCGATAGTAGAGCTGCAGATCTGACATGATTAGCCTTTCACGTGATCAACACACTTTTAGTAAGTTACCAATCCCGCCAGTGGTGACATGCGACGGTATGTTGCCCAGCCGTCACTTCCAAATGCGGCGTCTCCTCAGCGCACAAAGATGTTGCTATGGAACAACGTGTACGAAATACACAGCCGGACGGCGGATTGAGAGGAGAAGGCAACTCGCCCTCGAGAACCGAGTGAAGCTTAGTCCGCTCTTTGTCAGGGTCAGGGATAGGAACTGCAGAAATAAGTGCCTTTGTGTACGGGTGTTTGGGTTCAGAGTAAACATCATCACGTGACGCAAGCTCCATCACCTTCCCCAGGTACAACACCATAACCCTGTGGGAAATGTGGCGCACTACTGATAGATCGTGGCTAATGAAAATTAAAGACAGCCCAAATTCCTGTTGCAGCTCCATTAGCAGATTGATGACCTGAGACTGGATAGAAACATCGAGGGCACTAACGGGTTCGTCACAGACCACTAACTTGGGTCGCAGAATCATAGCCCGAGCAATGCCAATACGTTGGCACTGGCCGCCGGAAAACTCGTGAGGATAGCGATTAATCATGTGTGGCAACAATCCAACCTTTTCCATCATAACTTCTACCTGACAACGAACTTCCGATTTTGGCAAGCCCGGGTGAAAGTTGTTTAGCGGCTCAGCAATTATGTTACCCGCAGTCATACGCGGATCCAGGCTAGCCAAGGGATCTTGAAAGATTATCTGCAGGTCCTGCCGAGCTTCTTTCATTTCCGAGCTATCGTACTCGGACAAGGACCGACCAAGCCAACTGACAGTCCCGACTTTCACCGGCAACAATTGCAGAACTGCACGTCCTAAGGTCGACTTGCCGCAACCAGACTCACCAACAATTCCTAGCGTTTCGCCTTCGTCGAGATCAAAACTCACCCCGTCCACGGCTTTAAGCGGTGTGTAATTCGGAAACAGAAATCCGCCGCTGCGGACTGGAAAATGGACTTGAAGATCGCGCACCGATAATAATGCTTTTTTCACTCCTCCGACTCCAATCTCTCCAAATGGCATGCCTTGCGACGACCCCTGGTCAAAACTTCGAGAGAGGGCCGTTCTATTCGGCAACGCTCACTAGAAAATGGGCAGCGCGGGTGAAATGCACAGCCCGAAGGTAGGTTCTGTAGATTAGGGGGTTGCCCAGAAATCGTCCTTAGGGCCCCAATATCAGAATCATCAAGCCGGGGCATGCAGGTTAATAAACCTTTTGTATAGGGATGATAGGGATCGTAAAACACCTGCCTCACATCTCCCTCTTCTACGATGCGACCACCATACATAACTGCCACGCGGTCTGCGAGACCAGCTATTACGCCCAGGTCGTGAGTAATCATAACCACAGCAGAACCGTGACTATCTTTGACCAACCGTAAAAGCTCGAGAATTTGCGCCTGGACCGTCACATCAAGCGCTGTAGTTGGCTCATCAGCTATCACTACTTCCGGCTCACACAATAAAGCCATTGCTATCATCACCCGTTGCCTGAGGCCGCCTGATAGTTCGTGGGGGTACATATTCATGCGCTGCTCAGGCTCAGGGATGTATACCTTGCGCATCATTTCAGTAGCCTGCTCCCAGGCTGTCGACCAGTCCATTTTACGATGTTGCACCAGCACCTCCGCCAGCTGACGGCCGATGCGCATATGAGGTGTGAGCGATGTCATGGGGTCCTGAAAGATCATCGCTATACGGTTCCCACGAATACTGTTTAGAACTGCCTCATTAGCCGTTAAGAGGTTTGTGCCACCAAATGCTATTTCACCTTCGGCGGAGCCGTTCTGAGCGAGAAGTCCCATTGCAGATAGAAATGTCTGACTTTTTCCTGATCCGGACTCACCAACTATTCCGAGACACTCTCCCTTCTCTACCGATAAGGAGACATCACTTACCGCCTCGACCTCGCCCTCAGGCGTATCAAAACGAATATTCAGACCACTGATTTCGAAGGCAGACAAGGCGGGTTAATGATACAAGGGACCGGGCATGGTCTACCGATCCTTCGGGTCCAGAGCATCGCGTAGTCCGTCGCCGATGAAATTAAAACAGAATAGTGTAGTGGTTAGGAACGCTGCTGGCACAATTAACATGCGCGGCGTAATCTCCATTTCCTGCGCCCCTTCATTTATGAGCGCCCCCCAACTAGTCATTGGAGGCTGGATACCAAGACCAAGAAAACTTAGGAAACTCTCTAGAAGTATGACCTGAGGTATTGTCAACGTCACATAGACAGCAACAACGCCAAAGACATTAGGCACTATGTGACGGAGAATAATGCTGAACGTTGATCCGCCTGCCGCTCGCGCCGCCTCTATAAACTCCTTGTTACGCAGAGTTAGTGTCTGACCGCGTACTATGCGCGACATTGTCAACCATTCGACACATCCGATGGCAAGAAACATAAGAATAAAATTACGTCCAAAAATTACTACCAGAATTATAACGAAAAACATTAGCGGTACTGAGTATATGACATCGACAAACCGCATTAATATCTGGTCCGTTCGGCCGCCCACAAACCCTGCAACCGCGCCTACGGTAACACCAATTACCAAAGCTACACTTGTTGCTAAAAGGCCTACTGACAAGGAAATCCGTCCGCCCTGTAGCGCCCGCGCTAGAAGATCCTGGCCGAGCGAATCCGTACCTAACCAATGTCCATTTTCGATGCTGGGCGGGGTGGGCACCCCAATTAGCTCCCAGTCAATCTCCGCATAGGAGTGGGGAACCAAATAGGGGCCCAAGATTGAAGCAACAGCAGTGAAGGCTAGAATTAGCAAGCTAACCAAGGCTGCTCTATTGCTGATAAGACGGTACAAAGCATCCTGCCATAAGCTGCGACCACGAACTTCCGCCGCATAGTCCAGGGCCTGTGAGTGGGGGGTAGGAATATGGACTTCACTCATAGCGTATCTTCGGATCCAAAAGCCCGTATAAAACGTCCACAACCAGGTTCATAAAGATTACCAGGCTAGCACTGAGCACCGTTACTCCCATGACCAACGTGTAGTCCCTATTCAGAGCACCTTGCACAAAATATCGACCTATACCAGGAAGCTGAAAAATAGTCTCTATGACCATAGAGCCAGTCAGCAAGAATGCTGTCGCCGGCCCGAGGAATGTTGCTACCGGAATTAACGCCGTCTTTAGAGCGTGTCGTGTAATCACTAATCGGTATGGAAGACCCTTTGCCCTAGCGGTACGAATGAAGTTGGAGCGGAGCACCTCAATCATGCTAGCCCGAGTGATACGCGCGATATACGCGATGAACGGTAATGCCAAACAAACAGCTGGAAGAATCCTGTTGGGAACAGCACCGTCGTTCCAAGATGCCACCGGCAAAGCAACCATCGTATCCTTCAACCATATTCCAAAAATCAGCACCAGAAGCGGCGCAAATACAAAATTGGGAATTGCAATGCCGGTCATAGCAACGGTCATCACTGAATAGTCAGTTGCTGAATTTTGCCGCAAAGCGGCTATCGTCCCTAACGGTATACCAAAGGCAATAGCTAACAAAAGCGCCGTTAGTCCATTTTGTATACTCACCGGGAAACCTTGAGCAATGAGCTCAGTAACCGTGAAGTCCTTGTATTTGAATGAAGGACCAAAATCTCCATGCAGTAAATTGTCAATGTAATCCACGTACTGCCACCACATGGACTTATCCAGATTATAAGCAGCTCGCAAGTTAGCTTCGATTTCTGGTGGCAAGGCAGCTTCGAAATCGAATGGTCCGCCAGGCGCCAGGCGCATTAAGAAAAAGACGACTGTAATAATCACCCACAGAGTGGGCACGGCAATCATTACACGACGGATGATGTAAGACAGCATGGCAACAGCTTTAATGAATCTATTTTATTCGAATCTCTCTAATTGATGGACAATAACCCGCCCCCACGGTACAGACCAGACACCTTTGTGCAAAGCAGGAACAATATTGTACCTCGGGGAAAAATTTCTAGTTGAAAGGAGTGTAGAATGAGAACTTGTGGTTGCGAGCTACTAATGTCCTTTTCCTCGCGATCTTTTGCTTAAGTAACGACTGCACTTTGCCTAAATGTATGGTGTTACAATCTCTACAAAAACAAGAATTGTCTCTATTCCCTATCAAGAATAGCTCAGTCTGAGGAATATGCCAGGCTAAGGACGGACAGTGGATGAATGTCACGACTATTGCCCTGCCAGCCTTTCACCTCGCGCGCAACTAATTTAGCTGGCGTATAATGAAATAATGAAATGATTACTTGGTCTTCGATTGCCAACCTCTCAGCTTCCCGCAGATACGCGTATCGACGTTTTTCGTTGGAGGTGCCGTCCGCTTGTGTGAATCTTCGATCAAACTCCGGAAAATTGTACCGCGCATAGTTGTTTGGTCCTGCGGCTTGAGTCAGCGACATTAGGTGACCCGCGGGATTAAGGCGGTCGCTCCCTACCGGTTCGCTGAATGCAACGTCAAAGTTGCCTCCCCTTAATGCCTGCCAGTGCTCATCAAACGGTCTTTGTATAATCGTCGTCTGTATCCCCACTTCAGCCCAGTGTTTCGACACTACTTCAGCCACTGCTCTGTGGGCTTGGCCGGACGGAATAGCTAACCTTACATGAAGTGGGTTATCGTAACCAATGCCAAGCTCATTAAGCAAAGCGATTGCAATAGCCTCTCTTTCTTCGGCGTTTAGGAGGGCAAAGGGCGCCACATATGAACGCTCATCTAACATCACATCTGGAGGAACCACACTGAAGGCAACAACTCCGTCGATCACCCGCACCTGTGTTAATGCAATTAGCCGTTTTACGCTCATGGAGAGGGCATGACGCACTTCGCGCTTATCGAACGGAGGTCGGGTAATGTTAACGGTATACCCATATAGGGCAGTCCCAATTTCCGAGCGTACAAGTGAACTAAGATTGTCTAAATCGCGCGGCAAAGAAAGTGGCAGCGCCATCGTTAAGTGAGCTCGGCCGGATCTAATCAGATTTATAGATTCTTCCGCGGTCCTTGCCTCTATGATAGTAAGTCGGTCCGGTTTTACATCCTTAGGCGCAAAGTAGAATGGATTCCGTTTCAAAATCAGGGCAACTGGTAAGGTAGTATTGTTGTTTGAGGCCGCCCCCCCCAGTATAAATGGGCCACTGCCCACGAGAGTTTCCGACGAAGCCCAATTTACTCCCCATTTTGCGATTACGTGGCGCGGCACCGGATATGATACAGGCGATGCTAGGGTGTCCAGGAAACTTTCTGATGGGGATTTCAGGCGAATCTCTAATGTCGTTTTATCAATCGCCCTGATACCAAGCTCAGCATAATCTGGCACAATGCCGAGCCTAAATTCCTGGGCGTAATCAATGGACAGAAGACGAGCAATAAATGGTGCCCCAACCTCTGGATCTAGTGCGCGGCGAAAGGAATAGACAAAATCTTCTGCTGTGAGCTCTGTACCGTCCGACCATCGGGCATCACTGCGCAACCTAAAAACATAGATCCTGTCCAAGATACCTTTGGTGCGCCACGATCTTGCTAGAGCGGGAACGATTCTTCCATCGGCATCGACCGCAACTAAGCCGCTAAAAAGTTCTGATGCAATCGCCTGGTCACCTGGAGCAAATGCTAAATGGGGATCAAACGTCAAGGGCGCACCCCCTATAGCTACCCCGACTTCAATCTCGGCGGCATAAACCCCAAGTCTAAAGATTAAAAAAATCACTATCGTGGCTATATTAAGGCTCACCTGTATCATTCTCCGTCACATCATATAGCTCACACTTGTGATTCAGTAATTACGCGATTGACAAGAACTCCAATCCCCTCAATTTCGACCTCGACCACATCCCCCGGCTGCATCCAAAGTGGGGGCAACTGCGCTGCGCCAACACCAGAAGGAGTGCCCGTTGCTATCACATCGCCCGGTTCTAGATGTGTGAAGGTCGAAATGTACGCTATCAATCTTGGAATGTGAAAAATCATTTCCCCGGTAGATGCGCGCTGCTGAATTTTACCATTGAGCCGCGTAGTAAGTGTGAGACTGTGCGGATCCAGTATCTCCCTAGCCGGCACAAGCCAAGGTCCACAAGAACCAGAAGAGTCAAAATTCTTGCCGGCGGTAAATGAGTGTGCTTGAAAATCCCTGATTGATCCATCCATAAAACAAGTATACCCAGCAACATAATCCATAGCCTCATCTTCAGTTATACGACGACCACCTCGCCCTAGAATAATGGCAAGTTCCCCTTCATAGTCATATTGGTTACTTGCCTCCGGCCGAACAATTGATTGATTATGGCCTACTAAAGATTGCACGGTACGGATAAACAAAGGCGGGTGAAGAGGCGCCTCCGCACCCATTTCTTTGGCGTGGTTAGTATAGTTCCTGCCAACACAGATAACGCGTGTTGCGTCTGGTATCACCTGATGAAAAACCACATGATCGAGATCAACAGTGGGTTCGCGTGTCTCAGCAACCGCCAATAGGTTATCTAGTGGACCCGTCGAGAGTACTGTCTTGAGGCTTGGTCCCGCATCGGTCAGATCAATAATTGTATTATTCTTAATTGCTCCGATCGCCGGGCCCTCAGCATATTCATAGGATACGAGGTTCATTATTAGGTCGCAGACACTCTTTAAGGTGCTTCAAATATAGCTACGTCGTAAATACCAGTGTTGTCGCGAAAAGGTTTTATCTCCGCCTGATATTCGGTTGAATTCCAAAAGGATTTGGCAGCATCCACGGATGGCCATTTGGAAATTACCAAAACGCGGTCATTAAAAAGTTCACCCTCGCAGTTAGTATTTGGCTCTCCGCGAATCACATAATCAGCCCCGAGTTTAGCCGTTAGATCCGCGGCGCGGTCCGCGTATTTCTGAAAGTCATCGGACCAATCATCAACCCTAGCGATAGCAACCAGATAAGCAGCCATAATTTTCTCCCTAGATAATTGTTAGAGGCAGCAGAACCCAACAAGTCCGCAACCTAACCTAACACAATGATTCCAAACTTGTTTTCTTTAAAGTCAATAGTGCTCAGCAAGCAATCCAAAGCCCGGGAAATGATCGTCAAAGCCTAGTCGGCGCAAAGTGTGCCAATAGGTTGCAACGTTAACTGAAATAACCGGCTTACCAGTCCGTGCTTCCATATCTGAGACTAAATGAGCCATGGAGGAGTTTGTGCCCGCCTTAACAAACACCTCTATATCAGGGCTGTTTAGCTCATCGATGGCTGCATTGAGTCTGGCCGGCGTGGCTGCAGCAATATCTAGGGGTGTCTTGTGTTTAAGACCTATGACAGATTTCACCTGGTATCCCGCATCTGCGAAAAACGCTTCAACAGTCTCATCGCCCGGCGGCATATACGGTGTTAATGCCGCAATGTTTCGTGGTTGCCCAAGTACATCGAGGGCCGAAAGAATTGCTAGAGAAGGGACAACAACCTCGATACCTCCAGCAAGGCCCGATAGGCGACTCTGAAAAGCTGCGGCTCCAGCAACACCGCCGGCAAACGAATCAATTGAATGGCCTAGTGCAATAATGTCCGGCTCACAGGCAACCATAACATCAAGGCAGCCCGTTAGATCACCAGGATCGCCAATTACCGATCTATAGGCATCCATGTTCTCCGTATCGCGCTTGCGCGGTGGCATACGACTAACGTGATTAGTAACACCTGGAACCTGCATAGCAGCAAATTCCGGTTCAACAATCGTGTTCGTCGCAGGCGTCAAAACCCCAATTTTAGCTCGGTAGCCGAGTGCGTCGCGCATAGCGGAGCTACCAGAGTTCAATGTTTTTCAACCAGGGTCCCGTACCCAGGTATGTTATCTTCGATACCTAAGGCGCGGAGACCCGCCCAATATGTAACCACATTAACTGTTAGGACAGGTTTCCCTAGACGAGCCTCCATATCAGCCACTAGACGCGCCATAGATGAATTTGTGCCAACTTTTATGATGCATTCCACCCCCACAACGTTAATTTCGTCAACAGTGGCATTAAGCAGCTCCGGTGTCGCCGTTGCAATGTCAAGGGGGGTTGGATGTTGAAGGCCTTTGATAGCTAATACCTCGTAACCCGCCTCTTCGAAGAAAGTTTTACACCTCTCATCGGCAGGAGGCATCCAAGGTGTTAGAATGGCAATGCCCTTGATTTTTCCTAATGTCGTTAGTGCTTTAAGGATAGCATGTGCCGGCAGCATAACAGGAATTCCACCCGATGTTTGTTCCATGCGTGCTTTCATTTTGTCAGCACCAGATAGGCCCTGTGAAAGGCTATCGACAGAATGACCGTGAACTATAATGTCTGGTTCGCAAGCAACTAAAACATCAATGGCCGCTCTCATGTCCAACGAGTGTCCCAGAGCGGCTTTGTACTTTTTCAAATCGTGGGCTGGTCTATTAACACGACTCATGCGCGAGGTGTGATTGGTAACCCCCGGCGGCTGCAAGGCGGCCATTTCCGGTTCCACGATCGTGTTTGTGGCTGGTACTAGAATGCCTACTTTGGCTCGGTAGCCCAAAACATCCCTTGAATTCTGCGCCATACAAAACGTCCTTCTCTTTACAAAGTCTGTTTAACCCAAGCGCTCTGTTAATTACATTCTAACACAGCGGTCTTTTTTGAGTACGCCCTGAGGGTAGGTCTTTCTCAAAGCTAGTACAAAAGTAAATCAGTCGGTATTGCAGCGGTCAAGACACCTGGTCATAGTGCAGGCTCGTAGACTGCAAATTCTGGGAACTAGGATACTCAAGGATTAAATCATGCGGCTCTCCCTTATTGGCAATGGTGCAATTGCTACTCTTCTAGCCCGCTTCTGTGCAAATCATCAGGATCGTTTTGACTTGGTAGGCGCCCTTGCACTTCCCCATGAAACTGTGTCTGTTGGTACACATCCACTTGTACAGAACATCGACTCTTTGTTGGACTTAAACGCCGATATCATAGTGGAGTGTGCAAGTCATTCAGCGGTAACAGAATACACGGAGAAGATCCTAGCTACGGATGTTGACCTGATCATTGTCTCCGTTGGTAGCCTCGCGGACCCGCTATTGCTAGAACATGTCAAAAAGGCCGCATCGGAATCAAAAGGCCAAGTAAAGCTGTCTGCAGGTGCATTACCAGGTATTGATGGCCTAGCGGCAGCTAAACAAGTAGGAATCAATGTTGTTACTCTAACATCTACAAAACCCCCCAAAGCTTGGCAAGGAACACCTGCCGCCAGCAGGTCTGAGTTGAGTTTGTTACAACGCCGGACGGTCATATTCGAGGGCACTGCTCGTGAAGCAGCGCTCGCCTATCCCAAGAATGCTAATGTAGCGGCTACGGTGGCTCTTGCAGGAATTGGCTTTGAAGATACCCATGTTACTTTGGTTGCCGATCCAAAGACTCAGCTCAACTCACACCTATTAGATGCTGAGGGAGCCTTTGGATCTATGAGCGTCAAGGTTGAAAACACGCCGGCGGCGGATAATCCAAGAACATCGATGTTGGCTGCACTATCTATTTTGCGGCTTCTGAATAATGAAACTGCAGCACTTGTGATATAATCAGTGAGCCGCAGCGATTGAGGGTGATGGTGCGCAATTTCAGTGTCAATACGGTACCCCCCAGGTGTGAGGGCCCTAACACATCTAATTAACTGTACAGACTTGGACTGACGGAGTTGTCCTTATGCAAGCGCCAGAAAAAGAAACACGAGAGATGTTCGTAGAACTGAGCTCACTCATGGTGCAGATTGCAAGATCATTGGGTCTTAGAGAGAGGGAAGTCGCAGACTTATTCGATGAAGACCAGCTAAAATTGCACCTTGGTACCGATCCGGACGGCAAGCACTTTGTCTCTGTGCGTTATGGTGAAAAATCAATCCGCATATATAAGAGTAGTATGTAAGATTTACCTAGTAATCCTTTGTTGAGCTGTTCAAAACCAGTTTAATTTTGTAGGACGCCTAGTGTTGACCGGTTAATCATATAGATGTATATACACCTTTATGATTGATACTAGCTCAACGGATCGTATTGCGGCCAACGCCTTACATGTGTGTTTATGTTTTGGCGCCCGTAAGGCCGCGCGCAGTGTGACACAACACTATGATAGGTTCTTCGACCCGATCGGCCTAAAATCAACGCAATTCAGTCTTTTACTCTCCATATACGTGCTGGCACCCGTTAAAATGACGGAGCTTGCTCATACTATGGTTATGGACCGCACAACGCTCAGTCGAAATCTTAAGCCATTGAACAACGCCGGATATGTGGAAAGTTCCATTGGCAGAGACAAAAGGGTCCGGGAGCTCTCGGTTTCGGATAATGGGAGGGCCATTTTATTGGCAGCTATGCCGGTTTGGCAACAGGCTCAGGAGCGACTAGTAAGACGCATTGGCGAAGCCCGTGCTACTGGACTCCTGAGTGCTTTCGAGACATTGGGGGAAATACAAAACCCGCGTACTTAGGACTTCCCGGCCTTAATTAGACAACCCCAACCCAGAAAAATAATTAGTTGTATATGCAATATATTGTACTAATGCATCGGTTCCTCCAGCGCAGTTGGCCTCAGACCGAACAAAGGATATATAAGTAAGAAAGCTTTTGTTACGTCAGAAAAATGTAGGTAGTGGCCTAGTTTGAGTATTTTAAGATCTGCAGCGCACGTCTCGAGAATAAATTTAATTCCCAATAACCAATGAGAGATTTCTAAAGGTTTTTTTTTTCATGTTTTAAAAGCCGTTGACCGGGCTTCTGCAGAGCACCATGCTTCCTGCATGGTAACTAGGATTGAACCGGCAAGGCATACCGCAGGCTTAATTCTTGCTGGCGGTGGCGGGAGAAGATTCGGGGGACAGAACAAGGCCCTGCTCCAACTGGGCAACGGCACCCTGCTTGATAGGGCCATCAACACCCTATCGCCACAGTGCGTGACCGTTGGATTAAGTTGCGGCGCTACAACTAGTTGGGCAAAATCCCTTAGTCTTCCTCTTATTACTGACGCAGTCCTAGAAGTGGGTCCACTGGGTGGAATTGCTTCCGGCCTCTTATGGGCTAGGGATGAAAATCCAGAGATTACCCATGTTTTGTCGGTGCCGGTGGATTGTCCTTTTTTACCAGCCGATCTGACTAAACGATTGTCAGCGGCGGTGTCTGATTCTGACAGCTTGATTGCAGTCTGTGTGTCAGGTAATAGGCGTCATTCGGCGGCTGCGCTTTGGCCAGTAACTATGGCTAATGAACTCCATACAGCAATAAAGACTCGCACCGATAGAGCAGTGCATGAGTGGCAGGATCAGCGCGGCACTGTGGAAGTAAAATGGCACATAGAAGGGCCGGACCCCTTTTTCAATGTTAATAGCCTGGAAGACCTATCGGAAGCCGCCAAGTTGCTGGGAGTGGCATGCAGTTCTGACACTAAGCTGCCCTAGCCAACTTAGGCACCAACGAATCTGCTTCGCTTATCCACACTGCACCGACGGAAGACTTTCACGCAATAGAACCTCTGTCACTTCTACAAGATTCGCGCACTAACTGATAACTTCTGCAGAATTTAGCCATTTGATGGACCCACCCGACTTGCGATTGCGCACAAAAAGAAATAAAGGTCATTTCTAAGAACCACTAACGGAGTCGGCTGAAACAGTTTCGCGTAAAGTTACCCAGGCCCGTTTCCAAAAACCCTAGTCGATTGATTTTATAATAGTTTGTTGACCTAGGTTTGTACCATCCCAGAGATTCAACTATAATTAGAGCTTGGAAAGGTTTGTAGGCACGAGGTCATTACATACCTATGGAATCGTCAGCACCTCCTAATCCCTCCACCCCTGGCACTGTCGCCACGGTCAAGTGGTTTAATCCGGCCAAGGGCTTCGGATTCGTGGCACCAAGCGATGAATCCCTCGACGCCTTTTTACATGTATCCGTTGTCCACAAGGCGGGCTTTAAGACCTTGAGACAAGGCGCAACTATCGTCTGTACTATTGTGGACGGGCCGAAAGGCCCCCAGGTGTCAGAAATCAGCGATGTTGATAATTCCACCGTAGTGGATGACCTGCCCGAAGCCGTCGGTAACACACTTATCGGGGAAGTAAAGTTTTTCACCGGAGACAAAGGCTATGGCTTTGCTGTTACAGAGGAGAGCAGTGAGGACGTTTTCATTGGGATAGCAGCACTTCAGCGATCCAATCTTGACAGACTGGAATCAAACCAGCGAGTGCGCATGGAAGTTCGTGACGGACCAAAGGGACCCACTGCGGTTAAGGTCGAGATTTTAGATAATTATGATGCTGATCAGAGCCTACCTCCTGGTGATAGCGAGAACACAGACGAAACGAACCAATCAGCTGAGGAAAGCAACGTAGATGAAACCACGGCTGAAAACACCTAAATTTCTCTACACACGCTGCCTGGACAAACCGACCTTCGAATTTTTCTAGATCCATTCGCGTATGTGTTACCTAGGCCAGGCTTGTATTCTCTTTTTCGTGACAAACCAGAGAATCGCTGAAAAGGCGATAGCCAATGGAAATACCATGACAGCATTTACAGCCGACCATCCCATCGTGCTATGCAATGCACCTGAGGAAAAGGTAGCCAAGGAAATGGTCGCAAACGTTAGAAAATCGTTAATAGCTTGAACTTTCTCTTTCTCCTCCGGACGGTAAGTCTCAGTCAGTAATGAAGTCCCACCCACAAACATAAAGTTCCACCCAAGCCCGAGTGCTGCTAGAGCTATCCAATAATTTAGTAGATCCGTTCCGGATAGATTTACTGCCAAACATACAATGTTGAGAGCAAGGCCAAGGGAAATAACAGGCACCGCTCCAAATCGCTTCACAAAAGAACCAGTAAGAAAGCTAGGCCCAAACATAGCAAGCGCATGCCACTCAATAACAAACGCCGCGTCTTCAAACGTTAAGCCACGATCAACCATAGATAGCGGGGTCACTGACATGATGTGGATCATTACCCCGTATCCGACCATCGCCGAGAGTGCTGCAACCACAAACTTTGGCTGGCGCATGATTTCAGGTAAATCGCGAGGTTTTCCATTATGCAAACTAACAGTCGGTTTTGGTAGGCGAGCGAATTGAAGCAAGACAAAGGCAACAAAACTTATTATCGCCATACCGGTGTAGCATCCAGCGAAGAGAACGGGTGCAAAAGACTCGCGTGTGAGTATTGAAAGTTCTGGACCAACAACGGCAGCAACAACACCGCCCGCCAGAACATAGGAAATTGCTCTACTTCTATATGCTGAACTCGTGGCTTCGGCTGCTGCAAAACGATAGTAGCTCCAGAAGGCGTTGTGGAATCCTATAACTATGGCTCCGACAATGAACATTGAAAAATTGTTGTCAAACAATGAATACGTAGACAGAGCTCCACCGATTAATCCTAGGATCTGACCGAGAGAAAACCCAAGGTGTCTTCCAAACCTTCGCATAAATAAAGCAGCAGGAATTGTGGCACACATGGTTCCAACAAATTGCATTGCTAGGGGAAGAGTCGCTAGTTGAGGATCATTAGAAAGATAGGCACCCGCGAGCGCAGTTATCATCATCACTAAGGAAACACCGGTCATAGACAAGGCTTGGCAACCCGCCAGCACGGCGACAGTCCGGAATCCAGAGTGAAAGAATGTGGAGCTTGATAGCATCATCGTTACAACGGAGTGTTCCTGTTACCTTTTAGGAGGGGGGCTAAATCCCCACACAACAGTCACTAATGCCAATGAGGTTGAACCCAACATAAGGATAACCATTGGATAAGGAGTCCCGTCATGAAAAATTCCTGCCGCTTGAATAACAACGGCACCAAACATCATTTGTAAGAAGCCTGCTACACCGGACGCTGCTCCCACAGTTCGGAGATCACCACTAACCACACCGGCCTGACTATTGGGTGTTGCAATACCAGTGGCAATGGCCATTGCCGCCACCGGCGCAGTTAATGCGATAGGTGTCCACAACCCCGCCACAACATTAAATACACAAATACAAGCTGCGGCGAATGCTAGGACCGTGCCGATGACAATCATACGGTTCATACCTACAGACATAGACAGCTTCGCGGCAAGAAAATAGCCGACGAGAAAACCAATTATAGTGGTCATGTAGTAAAACCCATATTCAGAATGACTTAGCCCTAGGACTTGAATGTATACAAACGGGGCCGCAGTCATAAACGCGAAAAAAGCAGCCATCGAAAACGTACCTTGGAAGGCATATGTCCTAAAAGACCGGGAATATAATAACCGCAGGGAACCCAATAGTATTATTGAAGACGGAATACTGCGACCAACTTTCCGCAGTGTTTCAGGCAGCCAAAACAGCACAACAAAGACCGAAACAAACCCGGTAACAGTCACAAAAACAAAAAGTGCACGCCATCCTATAAATTCTGTTAGAACCCCACCTATTAGAGGAGCCGCGATTGGGGACAATGTCGCCACCATTGCAATTCTTGCCATGACGCCAGCTGTTCTCTCGGTTGGAAACACATCCCTAACAACTGCGCGGACCAGAGTAATAGTGACCGAGGCACCAGCCGCCGCAACGACGCGTGCAATTATCAATAGCCATAATGTTGGGGCCAGCGCTGAGGCAAAGTTACCAATGGTGTAAATGATGCAGCCAAAGAGGAACACAGGCCGACGTCCAAAAATATCGGACAACGGACCATAAATTAGCATGGCCAGACCAAACACCACAAAAGACAAACTTATCATCAGTTGCGTTTCGCCAGCACTTGCTCCAAAAGTTTCCTGAATGGCTGGCATCGCCGGCAGAAAGATCTGCAGAGACAAATTATTCAAGAATGTCAACGCAGTCAGAAGCAATATAATCTTGTTGGGGCCAAAGGGCAGAAATGGACGCATTGCTCAGCGCATCAAACCGTCTCGGCTAAGGCTTTCGCGCGCGCCCTGGTCCGGACTCTGGGCCGTTTGGGGTAGAAACTTCTGGAACCACTGGAGAATTGGGTCGCCACTTTCCGGCGGGTCAGAACAATTAATGACCACCCCCGTTTCGACAACGTCTTTAGCCGCGGTGCTAATATCTTCGTTAAAATAACAACGGGTTGCCTTAAGAGGCTGGTCCTCGGAAATAATGAAGCCATTCATCCAGGCAACTATAACACCAAGAAAAAATGTCACGACAATAGCGGCAAGCCCGCTCAAAATTAAGCGCAGAAAATAAGGCATATCCCGACTTACACCCGATACTGCATCATTGACAAGTCAAGCCTTAGTAGGAGTGTAAGGGCTGCATCAAATCGTTGGGCGTTTTTATAAAGATTTTCTAGTATGCGTACTTTGGAACAGTTATAAGGAGATAGCCTTTTGTTTGACTGCCCAGGAGTCAGCTATTGTCGGCTGTAACTAACAGTTTAATGGTCCCTCGATTCGCCAAAAGCATATTGGATGATCTGAGAACAGCGGGTTTGCGACCGACCCGACAGCGCATAGCTTTAGCACGACTTCTCTTTAGCCAAGGTAACCGGCATGTAACTGCTGAAAGCTTATACCAAGAAGCCATGGCGACTGGCTCCACGGTATCTTTGGCCACGGTGTACAACGCCTTACATGATTTTACTAACAAAGGACTCCTACACGAAATAACAATCGATCCCACAAGATCCTACTTTGACACCAATACAACCGAGCATCATCACTTCTATTTCGAGAAGAGCGGTCGTCTTGAAGATATAGACCTTAAACAAATAAAGATTGAAACAATCCCTGAGGCACCCTCAGGCGCTACAATCGCCCGCGTTGATATAATCATTCGTGTTGATAATTGAGCAAGAAACTTCCATTTACTGTTGGGTCCACATTAGTTTAGAATTATTCTAAGCTTTCTTGACTCTTGCAAGGTTTGAGTATAAGTAAATCTGCGCTCCAGTAGTTTTTGGAGACACCTCAAGCGGCCAAACAGTGGATAGATTTTCACTTGCCGCTCGTGATAAGATTTGGCTTTGTTGAGGAGGGAAAAATGGCAGGCCTCAAAGGTTCTAAAACAGAAGAAAACTTAAAGGCAGCTTTCGCTGGAGAAAGCCAAGCCAATCGTCGTTACTTATACTTTGCCCAGAAGGCAGATGTAGAGGGCCAGAACGAAGTATCAGCCCTTTTCCGCTCCACCGCGGAAGGTGAGACAGGTCATGCTTTCGGTCACCTAGAGTTTCTAGAGCCTGTTGGAGACCCCGCCACCGGTGAACCGATCGGTGATACCGCCGCTAATTTAAAAGCCGCCGTCGCAGGGGAGACCCACGAGTACACCGACATGTATCCAGGCATGACGAAATCAGCTCGCGAAGAAGGCTTTGACGAGATTGCTGACTGGTTTGAAACGCTTGCGAAAGCTGAAAAATCCCATGCCGGGCGGTTTCAAAAAGCATTAGACGGCCTGGACTGAGTCCAACACAGATAGGATACGGTCGGTTCGTTCATACCAACTGAAACCGTTAAGTTTTCAGGCGATAGGGGATTCCGCAGTAGTATCATGCGTGAAGGTAGCGTCGACTCCCCAACACGAAATGTAATTGATTGGGACAGTCCTGATTTCATAGATAAAAAAAAGCTAGATGCCGAAATGCGGCGTCAGTTCGACATATGCCATGGCTGCAGGAGGTGTTTTAACCTCTGCGAATCTTTCCCTCGATTATTTGATTTGATCGACGACGCAGGTGACGACGAGCTTGACGGCGTAGACAGTAAGAATTTCAAAGGCGTGGTGGACGCCTGCACCCTTTGTGATATGTGTTTTCTGACTAAGTGTCCCTATGTGCCTCCGCACGAGTTCAACATCGACTTTCCTCATATGATGCTACGATACCGCGCTGCGGAGACAGCCAAGAAAAAAGTCGGCTTTATAGAGAAACAACTTACGGAGACTGATCGTAACGGTAAGATTGCCGGCATAGCGCCGCGCCTCGCTAATTGGGGAACACGGCGAAGCAACATTCTTACCCGCCCGACCCTCGAACTAGTGGCAGGAATTCATAGGAACGCCGAACTGCCAAGATTCGTTACAAGGGTTTTTCTTGAGCAATCCAAACTGAACCCTCCGAAAACTAATACCGACGCGCCCGCTTTTGGCCGAAAAGCTGTGATCTTTGCAACTTGTTTTACCAACTACAATGACCACGCTGTCGGCTCTGCAGCACTCAATGTGCTGGCCAAGAATGGTGTCGAGACCGAGGTTGTATATCCACAATGCTGTGGAATGCCTCAGCTAGAGCAAGGCGATATCGGTAGAGTAGCCCGCAATGCAATTGCAACAGCATCTACATTGCGACCCTACATAGAACAAGGGAAGGACGTAATAGCTCTCATGCCTTCATGTGCACTCATGATGAAGTCAGAGTGGCCACTCATTGCTGCAGATGACGAAAATGTCAAAAAGTTGTCCACCGCAGCCTATGACATAACTGAGTATATAGTTGATATAGCCGAAAACGAAGGACTAGCAGAAGGACTTGGGTCAATTGAGGGTGGCATAGCCTTGCATTTTGCTTGCCATGCAAGGGCTCAAAACATGGGCCCAAAGGCGGCTGAAATGTTACGAGCTATCCCTGATACGGACGTTGAAGTTGTTGCGCGCTGCTCCGGACACGGTGGTTCTTGGGGCATTAAGAAGGAAAATTTTGACCTTGCAACAAAATATGCACGCGTCACGTCACGGCGTACAATAGAAACCAATAAGAAACTATTCGCATCCGAGTGCCCCCTAGCTGCTAAGCACCTTGCCCAAACTATGGAAGAGTACGCTAATAATACGAACGGGAACCATGCGGTGCATCATCCGGTGCAAATCCTAGCACAAGCATACGGTCTAGATCCCTCGAAGGAGGGTAGCAAACAGAAATGACCAAACCTGAAAAGCAAAAGAGAGCAATCACGAGGGCTGATATCATTCCAATTTCGGAATATCGGAAGATTCGAAAGGGTCACCGACTGAAACTGATCGAAGTTAAGCGGCGGCGAAGAATGGTAATCGGTCCATTTATGACACTATCATTTGAGAACTACGACACGATGTGGATGCAAGTTCATGAAATGCTATTGATAGAACAGGGTGGAAATGACCAAATTGATGGAGAACTAGATGCATATAATCCACTGATCCCCAATGGCAGTGAGCTAGTTGCAACAATGATGCTCGAAATTGAAGATGAAAAGCGGAGACAACGTGTGTTGCCTGCCCTGGGTCATATTGAGGATATGATTACGATAAGTTTTGATGGAGAAGTTGTGAAAGGACTACCTGATAAAGACGTGGACCGAACCACCGAAGAGGGCAAAACTTCAAGCGTTCACTTTCTCCATTTCCCCTTTACACCCGTTCACATAGAAAAGTTCCAAGCGGGTGCATCTCAAGTTATAATTGGCTGCAGCCATCAGAACTACAGGCACATGGCAGTAATGGCGGATGATGTTTATGCATCTTTGTCAGGGGACTTGGCCTAATTGATAAATCAAACTCTGTAGTGCTCGTGAAAGCTCCACATCATTCAATCATTTCTCCTTTATAGGTTCCCCAAAAGTGATCGCGCTGGATCCATCCATCCAGACCATTGGTGGCAACACGACAATACGACGACCTAGGCGGACAGCGCTTTACCTCGACGATCACCCCGTGTTCCAGAGTCGCAACTATTTTAGATGTGTCAAAACCCGCTCGCATGAGACGACGATGTGTGCCAATAACATATCCAGTGCGTCTACCGGATAGCATATTTTGGTGAACCCAGCCCTCCACTCCCTCTGGATCCCGCACGCGTCGCCAATTATCGAATTCCAGAATAATTTCCATTGGCAAGTTTCGGCGTAGATATACCCAATCAACCGGATATCTGATGCCAGGCCCAACCCGCATGTTAATTGGATCGGTCCGCAAAGAGACGAATCGTGGCAGGGGAAGGCCACTATTATTAATTGTCAGTGAAGGTTCCGTTTGGGAACCAGCGCGAGTCGCTAGAAGACATGAATACAAAACAATAATGGTCAGTAGAAAAATTTTCTGTCTGCCAAGAGATCTATTCATATCTGTCTGTCTACCCGCCAGCCGAAATCCGCTAGCTCGTAATTTCTGACTCACGTCCTAGGACCATATGTTTGACTGTCAGTTGATAAATCCTCGCTTAAGATTGGGAAAGAATATCACGCCGATATAAACAGTGAGTTAACTAGCCCATAAGAAACTAATTTACGTTGCAGGACATGGATATAGTTTTGTGTGCGGCAGTGAATCCACGCAATGAATAAGTATCCGTAGTCAACGTACCTCGGCTGGACGTACCTTTTATGATCATGGTGTTGCCACGGATCATGCTCTGAACCATAGCCTTATCGGTTGCAACATCTCTAGCCCATGCACGTTCACCGTGTGTAAAAAGTTCATATATTCTGGATCCAACGCTTATTGAGACATCAGAATTATTCTTATAGGGGTACCCTGCGACAACGCTCACTACGTCAAAGGCATTCTCAGCAGGGCGGTGTGTAACAAGCATAAAAATATCCCCCCGGCGCGTGTAGTTACCTTCTGCCTTAGTAGGCCCGCTAGCCATATAACAAACCGCTGCCGAATCTTCCTGGTACATATAGGCAGTCCAGACGCCATGAGTCCCGATTACGGTAACGTCTTGCGCTGCAAATGTACTTGTCCAGCTAAAAAATATGCAGCTCAGACCCAACACTCCGAACCGGATCGTAAAACTCATGTCGTTTTTTCCTTACAAATTTCTTGTTATGTACCCGCGACCAGAGCCGTTAGCCGCTTGGCTTGTTAAGGAATCCCAGGGGAAATCCCAGAATGCTTGAAATGTTAATATACGTGTGAAAGTTAAATCCCAGTAAAGGAAATGTGAAAATTTCTACAGCTTATTGTCTGCTGCAGCTGTAGCAATTTCAGCCAATGGCGGTGTGCTGCGGTAATCATCCATGCTCGTTGCGCGCAATATAGGACCCCCACTCACATGATCCTGAAGCTCAACGGATTCTCCACCCGCAACAACAGGCCTGGGAGGAAATCTCCCCATACTAACGAGACGATCATACATCACCACCACACCAGCAATACCTACATTTAGACAAAACTTCGTAGGTATGCGGATAATATGCTTACAGCGCTCCATCATTTCCGAAGACAGACTGCCCCTCTCCGGACCAAGAACATAAGCCGCTCGATGGGGGTGACGAAAACTTGGTAAATCGCACGCTTCCGCGGTGAGTTCAACTCCTACAACCTCACAACCCTCAGGCAACACCAAATCCTCGACCGATGGAAACGAGTAGAAGGGAACGTGAGCAACGCTGTCCGAAGTATCTGTCTTGCCGCCAACATCCCGCTTATAGCTCGCCGCAATAGTGAACACAAATGATGCACCAAAAGCATGTGCTGATCGGAACAAATTTCCTACGTTAAAGGGTTTTGAAATCCGCTCAACACCCACACCCCAGTAACCACGCGTCGACGTATGGTAAGAGCGAGCTGTTGCTGAGCGTTGGGATCTCAACTTCTCCGGCCTAGATAGTTCCGACAAGAAAATCTCCGTACAAGGTATGCGAAGGAATTAAAAAGTTTATCTTGCCCAAATGCTTCCACTTAGTAAACGCCCCAAGAGGCTCAGCCCTGTAATTGGGTAAGATCTTGGTATTGATGTAACGCATCCGGATTCGCCAAAGCTTCAACATTTCGCACAGCCCGGCCATGAATAACGTCCCGCACTGCTAATTCCGTAATCTTACCTGACTTGGTGCGGGGTATATCCGTGACTTGGATTATGATTGAAGGCACGTGATGAGCGGTGCAGTTATTGCGAATCTGCTTCTTAATCTTATTGATAAGCCTCTGATTCAGTGAGACGCCGTTACACAGTACGAGGAACAGGACGATGCGCACATCACCTTGCCACTCCTGCCCTACAGTGAGCGCCTCCATAACTTCCGAAAAACCCTCAACTTGCCTGTAAATTTCTGCCGTACCAATTCTCACCCCGCCCGGATTTAATGTCGCGTCGGAGCGACCATAGATTATAAAACCACCATCTCGCGTTTCTTCTACCCAATCACCCTGAGTCCACACGCCGGGAAAGGATTCAAAATAAGCTGCCCTATACTTTGAACCGTCCCTATCATTCAAGAACTCAACCGGCATTGAAGGAAACGGGTTACAGCAAACCAGGTCCCCAGCTTCACCAATCACTCGATTCCCATCTTTATCGAGCACCGCAACGTCCATCGCCAAAGCCTTACATTGAATCTCACCTCGGCGTACTGGCAAAGCTGCATTGCCAGACACAAAACATGAGATAATGTCGGTGCCACCGGATATAGAGGCCAGTTGCACATCCGCTTTGATCGAGCCATAGGAGAAGTCAAATGATTCTGGAACCAGTGGTGAACCTGTTGAAGTAATAGTCCGCAATGATTCTAATCTATGTGTTTTTATTGGTTCTAGGCGGGCATTTCTGATGGCAGAAATAAATTTTGCCGAGGTTCCAAATAACGTAATTTTTTCTTGATCAACATAATCGAACAAGACATCCGCGCTCGGATGAAAGGGAGAACCATCGTACAAAAATATAGCGGCATCCGAGGCTAACACACTTACTAGCCAGTTCCACATCATCCATCCACAAGTAGTATAATAGAAGACCCTGTCTTTCGGTTTAATGTCACAATGATAGCGATGCTCTTTCAGATGTTGCAAGAGAGTGCCACCATGACCATGGATAATACATTTTGGCGCTCCGGTTGTACCCGATGAATAAAGAATGCAAAGGGGATGGTCAAAAGGCAGGGGCTCGAAATTGATGGGACGGGGCGCATAATCAGCCAGGAAGAATTCCCACGTTTCACCAACAGAGGTGTCACCTCTGTCACCTTCTCGGAGAAATGGAACAATCACTACTTTTTCTATGCCAGGCAGATGTTTTCTAGCCTCCAAGACTTTTGGCAAGCAATCATAGGGCTTGCCATTATAGTAATAGCCATCTGTCGCAAAGAGGATCTTAGGCTGAATCTGTCCAAACCGGTCGATCAAACCTTTTACTCCGAAATCTGGAGACGCTGAGGAAAATACTGCACCCAGGGATGCCGCTCCTAGCATGATTATGACTGTTTCCGGGATATTGGGCAGATAAGCTGCAACGCGGTCACCTTTTCGGATCCCACTCGCACGTAGTGCAGCGACCGCACGGGACACCTCTGAATAGAGGTCACCGTAGCTAAGCCGGCGTCCAGATCCGTCTTCTCCGCGGAAAACTATCACTTCAGTGTTATTAGGCCTCGTGTGTAAAACGTTTTCTGCGTAGTTAATTCGAGCGTCCGGAAACCAGCGGGCACCGGGCATTAAGTCGGGAAAAGATAGAACCTCTTCACCGCGCATACCAATAACGTCGCAGGTTTCCCAAATAAACGCCCAAAACTCATTGATGTGGTCTACTGTCCAGGCATGAAATGCAGCGTAGTCTTTGAAAGAAACTTCGAAGTGCTCCTCAATAGCACGCTGCAGAAGCATCATATTGGTTCTGGATGCATTCTTGGCTAAAGGTGTCCATAAGATTTCCGACACGGCCCGTGTTTCCTGCTGTATATAAATGCCAGCGCTACTGAACAAAAAGTTGATCTGGTAAAACTATCCCACTTATCCCCAGTGTGGTAGCGCAAGCGCTAAGCTCCCGCAAGCTTATCGGAGATTGAGATGACCACAAGCCCTGAGCCTAACCACAAAAACAACATGCGTGGGGCAGCTTGGATGATTGTGGCTGTTGTTTTCTTTTCTGCGACAGCTATCGGCGTCAAAACCGTGGGTACTAGCCTAAATACATTCCAGATCGTTTTTTTTCGATCTCTATTTGGTTTAATAGTAGTAGTACCGCTTCTGGCAATCGAGGGAAGAAAAGTTCTAAAATTTAATCGAAAAGAACTCCATATTCTTCGAGTGGTCTTAGCAGTAATAGGCATGAGTGCAGGATTCTATGCCATCACTAACCTAGAATTGGCTATGGCTACCTCCCTATCATTCACGCGCCCCCTATTCATGATCATTCTAGCAGTTTTGTTCCTGGGCGAAACTGTCCGCTGGAGGCGCGGGGTTGCTACTGCAATCGGATTCTTTGGGGTTCTGGTAATGCTTAGACCAGGTCAAATAGAATTCGAATTTGCTTTCATCGCATCTCTAATCTCGGCCCTAGCTACGGCTGCCGCAATGGCAACCATTAAAGCAATGGCACCGACGGACAGTCCGGTTTCTATCATGGTATCATTTGCAATAGGCACCGCGTTTCTGACAGCTATTCCAGCACTGTTCTTTTGGCAGACCCCAACAGCCTTACAGTTAGGGTGGCTGATCTTTGTTGGCATTGTGTCTACTACCGGGCAGTATTGTTTGATCCGTGCATTCTTTTACGGTGAGGCGACAGTCATGAATCCCATCGACTACTTGCAAATACTTATTGCCACAACCGCGGGATTTTTCTTATTTAGCGAGCTCCCCAGTCTATGGACATTTGCAGGCGCAGGCGTAATTGTTGCAGCAACGCTTTACATCCTCTTCCGTGAAGCAAAAGTGCAGGTGGATCCGGATGAACCGGTAATACCGCCTCTCAAAGAATAGAACTATCCGCCAGCCAACATATCCATGAACTTAGCAAGGTTAACATCACGCTGGCTAAGTCCCCCACATTCGTGGGTAGACAGTGTTACATCCACCCTACTGTACACATTGAACCATTCGGGATGGTGATCAATCTTCTCAGCCATCATCGCCACCCTGGACATAAACCCAAAGGCCGTGTTGAAGTCCGGAAATTGAAAGGACCTTGCAATGGCATCACGCCCTTCTACCTCGGACCAAACCGTGAGCTCTGCGAGTGCTGTGTTGCGTGCATTTCCCGAAAGTTTTTCAACCATGACATTCCCCTTAGTAATATTCTTCTCCAACCCTCAACATGAGCTTGATATGGTTCTCAATCAAGTCAACAAGAGACGAACAGTGTCCAATTATTCACTCCCAATTTCATAGACGTATATGAGATGAGAGCTGGCCCCTTGTCATGGCACACAAGTTGTAACGCCTGGTTGCCGATACAATCATCCAGCTGAGAGATATACCGAGAAAAACATAACGATAATCAAACGCGGTCTTCAGCCTGGATGTGATGAAAGTTGTGGCGATTTTGAGAGGGGGATCGCAAATACTTTGTATGGTGGAAGCTTTGATCATAGTTCTTGGCACCGCCAGAAACCATCCCCATGCTGACAATGGGATGGCTTGTGATAAGAATACCTAATGATTAACGTACTATTCGTTTGCACTGGTAATATTTGTCGTTCTCCAACAGCAGAGGGAGTATTTCGGCACCTACTGCTGCAGGAGGGTTTGGCTGACAAAATTACGGCGGATTCAGCGGGTACGCATAACTACCATATCGGAGAAGCTCCAGATCCACGGTCCATAGCGACCGCCCAGGCCCGGGGTATTTCTCTGGATGGTCAGTATTCGCGATTATTACAAGAGAGTGACTTTTGCACTTTTGATCTCATCCTGGCTATGGACCGGGACCACCTCGAACACCTAAATGGTCGAGCTCCTTCTGATCGCCGCCAACGTGTTAAGTTATTTCTAGATTATAATCCGTCCATTGAAATACGCGATGTCCCCGACCCCTATTATGGTGGGCAGCATGGGTTTGAGCTAGTGCTAGACCTCTTGGAGGAAGGGAGCCGAGGTTTATTAGCATGTATCCGGCGCGACTACCTATAAGCTGTGATGCTTTGCCTTCAAAATCGGGTTTCTGGGTTGCTTAAGACAAAGGTAATCGGAACCACCGCACTAAATGGCGGCTGTGTTGGCGATGTCCACCGGTTACGCTTAGCCGATGGCAGCGACGTCGTGGCCAAGACGAGCCAAGGGGATGATCACTCGTTATGTATAGAAGGATGGATGCTTTCATACCTGAAAAACCATTCCTCCTTACCGGTACCCGACGTTTTGCATTCAGACGACCACCTTCTTATTATGAATTATTTGGACAACAGCGGGTATATCAGTACAGCCGCGGAGCACGATGCTGCGGACCACCTGGCCGCCCTCCATTGCGTGACTACACCAACTTTTGGACTGCAACGAAATACCGCAATCGGGGGACTACCGCAGCCTAACCAAGCATCCTGCAATTGGCTGGAATTTTTTCGGGATCAACGCTTGATGCATATGGGCCACCACGCTCACAGGGTAGGCCGCTTACCGTTAGAAATTCTAGCTCAGCTCGAGTCGTTCTGTAATCATCTTGATCGTTGGATAGAAGAACCGGCACAACCGTCTCTAATCCACGGTGATATTTGGAAAGGTAATGTGATATGCAAAGGTAATAAAATCTCCGGTTTTATTGATCCTGCCATCTACTACGCTGACTCGGAAATTGAAATAGCTTTCACAACGCTTTTCGACACATTCAGCGATTCCTTCTTTTCACGCTATAAGGAACACAGACCTACGAGACCCGGTTTTTTCAGTACCCGGAAAGATATATATAATCTTTATCCACTCTTGGTGCACGCGCACCTATTTGGCGGCGGTTACGTGGACAGGATAAGGGAAACCCTCAGTAGATTTGGGTTTTGACTAGGTTCACACTTCAGCCCTAATTCAGGCTGTTTTCTCCGGCCATCCAAACTGTAATTCCGCAAATAAGGTCGCCTGCGAAGGATAGGAGAGTTAGATTATCCATCTCATCCTCATCTCCAGCTGCATTTGTACGTTTTACTGCTAAGCGAATAGCCAGCCTGCCTTCAACCTCATCGGACATAAACTCGAAATTACCGTGCCAAGATTTTCTTATGTTCTTAGCACGCTCAATATAGGTCTGGCGCACGGCTTCGATGCCCTCCTTGCGCACGCCGTGCGTGGGCACTTCCAAAACCACATCTTCCGTTACATAGGACATAATCGCCTTAGTATCGAACTTGTCTACATCCCGGAAGTAAGTCTCAGCCCTATCGACCATCGCCTGAGTACGGTCATTCATGTGCGTAAACCTCTATGAGAGAAACTAAAGGATCAGGAGTAATACTAAACGCTGAGAATTGTTATGTCACATATTGTGGGTAAATTCCCTGACACTGGTCTCGATCCACTTTGTAAAATCCGGATGAACTGACAAGCCCTTTTCATTAAAGGTGAAGCTAAGACCGTGAAAATCTTCCGGGATCTTGTGCTGAATGCCGCGTGTGGACAACAAATACCCGACCATTACAACCCTTTTGCCCTCAGCCACAGCCTCTTCTATCCAACCACGGATGGTTTTGACATTGTTACTACGATATGGTTCCGGCGCATCATCCTGAAGATTGTGACCTTTCACGTCAGAAAACACTCCCTTCTCCTTTATGCGGTCCACATGCTTGGCCATCTGCTTCAAATCGATGGCGTTGTCCTGTGCTTCCGACGGTCCATGACCAATAATAATAAGAAGTTCATTGTCCGGTTTATTACTGATTTCGATAGCGTGATCGAATAGCATTTCCGAAGCCATGGGATGATCGGTCATGGGTTTGCCCAGAGAAATAGGTACGTTTGAGCTCACACGAGGGGCTGAAAGATAAGCGGCTTCTGCCCTCTTTCCCAAATAATACGCCCATTGCTCGTAGACAGTGCCCGTAGCTGAAACTGCGGCCGGCACGACAACGATAGATTTTACTCCAGCTGATTCTAGTTTATCGATGGCAATTTGAATGTGGTTGCCGTTCATCATAGCCATGCCAAAACCTATACTAACGGGATAATCTTTAGCGAGGCCGCTCAGGGCACGAGAGAAATACGTGTCGCCGGGTTCGCCGGCGCCATGAGCTAGAACAATTACTCCTACATCACCACTGATCGAAGCATCGCTGATATACCGCTCATAAGTAGGTGGCATGAACATCATATTCTGCATTATCTCGGCATTACTGAAGTTTCGATAGCTAATAACCCGTTCGCGAAGTGTATCGAAATCATCGTTGGTCATATCGGCATGAGCAGAGTGGTCCATTTTGGAATGATCTATCGCCTGGGCATACGCTGGAGAAAAAATACTTCCAATTTGTAGTAACGCAGCTGCGAGGCACACATATACCTTTGTCATGTCACAAGCTCTCATAAAGAAAAACCAAGGCTATCAAATATGCCATAACCATATCATCCCTCGTAAACTTGTCGAAGCTAGACTTTTGTTTAAGGACAATATTCTTAGACAAAAATTCAGAACGCCGATTGATTAATTAGGACAATGAATCGGTGCCCATACGTAATCAGTCGTTAGATCGGAAACAAATGTAGTTCGCGGCAGCCCCGCAAACATAGGGATTAAAGAAAGCAGCCGCAATTTTCACCTTGGTCTTTATCGGCGTGTTCTCAAAGCAAGGTCGTACGAAGCTAAATGGTTATACACTGATCCACCCTTACCCAATTGACTGCGAAACATAGCAAATCGCTCAACGGGAAAGGGGCCCGCACGAAACAAAGCGTTAGCCTCGACAAATTGCATAATTCGACGGGGTAGAGCATTGCGAAAACGTGCCAGGGTGATATGCGGAGTGAATTTGCGGTGTTCAGGGGGAAAGCCGGCACGAACTAGAGAAGTTTCAATCTTGGACTGCAGATGACGCAAATCCGGAGATGTCTCAACACCAACCCAAATGGCCCTGGTACGATGGCCCTGACCAAAGGTTCCAATTCCATCTAAGACTAGCGAAAAAGAAGGCACCTCTATTAGCCGCAAACTAGATTGCACACTATCCATATCAGCTTCAGATGTTTCGCCGAGAAAGCGCAAGGTGAGATGCATGTTTTCTGGCGGTAACCACCTAGCACCGGGTAAACCGGTACACAACCGAGTCAATCTATCCTTTATCTGGGGTGGCATTGAAATAGCTACGAACACGCGTATCATGTTTGTCTTATTGCACAAAATGAGGTCAAGACATCGGCCTAGCTGCTAAACCAACCGCGGACCGTTTCACCAACATATTTGAGTGCAGACAAATAGAGGAATTTTCACGGTCCCAACGCACCACTAGCTTCACTCGTGGCTTGCTTTTTCCGCTTATCATTAACCTGTTCGATCAACTTCTCCACATAAGGCAATATCTGTCTTACTATGACCTCAACACCTAAGTTGTTGGGATGTATTTGGTCGTCCTGATTGAGGTGGGCCACGGCCGCAACGTCTGTGAGAAAAAACGGATAAAACAGAACATCAAATTCAATGGCCAGCTTAGGAAATATGCTGTTAAAACGCTGCCCATAATCCTTACCGAGATTGGGTGGTGCTAACATTCCGGTAAGCAATACCGGTATTTCATCCGCTTTTAGACGAGTGAGAATCGCAGATAGATTATTGTAGGTAACCTCCGGATTCAGTGCACGCAGCCCGTCGTTACCACCTAGCTCAACAATTACCGCGTCCGGGTAATCAGCAAGCATCCAATCGAGCCGTGCACGGCCACCAGCGGTTGTGTCGCCGGAAATACCACCCGGAATAATTGTCGTATTGTGGCCAACAGCCCTAAGACCCACCTGAAGGCGCGCAGGAAATGCATCCTCCAGGTCATCAAGACCGTATCCGGCGATAAGGCTGTCGCCTAAAGCTAATATTCGTAACGGATCCTGCAGGTGGTCGATTGCCAGAGCAGGACCGTGTAGCAACACATTGATAACAATTCCAAGCTTAAAAAAAACACGCAGGGTTAACAATGTTGATCGTAGCGTGGTAAGCAATGTCGATAAAATCATGACTCTATCACCCGAACCGAATACTCCTGGCCAACAGCCGCCAGTCATAATGCTTAATAACGTCCACCTTACTTTGGATGGGCCGGCCGGCGCCGTCAATATACTGCGCGGCCTGGACCTCGAAGTTCAAGCGGGCTCTGCCCTTGGCGTTGTTGGGCCCTCGGGTTCAGGCAAAACGACAATGTTGATGGTAATTGCTGGCCTGGAAATGGTGACACGGGGTCAGGTAGCCGTGGCAGGAACCGATTACGCATCGCTAGACGAAGATGGTCTTGCGCTATTCCGACGCGATAACATTGGCATTGTCTTCCAGTCATTTCATCTTATCCCAACTATGACGGCTTTGGAGAATGTAGCCGTTCCCTTAGAGTTTGCAGGACTAAGTGACGCATTTGATAGAGCCCAAGCACAGTTAAAAGAAATCGGATTAGAGCACAGACTGGAACACTATCCCGGACAACTTTCCGGCGGTGAGCAGCAGCGCGTAGCCTTAGCCCGGGCGTTCGCAGTAAAGCCTAAACTGTTGTTAGCGGATGAGCCAACCGGAAATCTTGACGGTGGCACCGGCCAACAAATAATCGATCTCTTGTTTGAACTCCATGATCATCACGACACTACCCTTATGTTAATCACCCATGACCTTAATCTCGCCAACCGTTGTGACCGAGTGGTTCAAATCATCGACGGCCTAATCGCAGGCGAAGGTCTCTCCGATGCCGCCGAGTAAAAAAGGGCGGGGTATGGGCACAAAAAACAACTTTCCTCTTGCACTACGGTTTGCTCTCCGAGAACTACGCGGCGGCGTATCAGGTTTTTGGATCTTTTTAGCCTGCCTGGCCCTAGGTGTTGCAGCCATTGCCGGTGCTGGTTCCCTCAATGAAGCATTTCAAACCGGAATTACTGAGGATGCCCAGTTCCTGTTGGGAGGTGACGCCCAAGCTCAGCTCAGTTATCGCCAAGCAACCAGCGAAGAAATGGCGGTATTGAGCTCGGTAGGAGAGGTTTCCCATGTGATGCGCATGCGCTCTATGGCACGATCAACCGATCAAGAAACCGGAAACGTTCGAGCCCGCACTCTTATCGGGCTTAAGGCCATTGATGATTACTATCCATTGTATGGCGAGTTAGAGTTGGATCCCCCCATAGAGCTTAGAGATGCATTAGCTTTAAAAAATGGTATTTGGGGAGCGGCAATTGATCCCCACCTTCTGTCAAGGCTAGGTGTCCAAGTCGGTGAAACAATCAGCGTTGGGGAGTCACAATTAGAAGTTAGGGCTGTTGTACAGCATGAACCAGATCGGGTAATCACCTTTGCCACGTCAGGGCCTAGAGTAATGATTGCATTAGAGGCCATGGGAGAAACCGAACTTGTCCAGGAAGGCAGCTTAATTACCCGCATTTACAATGTCCGTCTCAATGGAAATGACACGGCAGCTTCCCTGAGATCGCGGCTCCACGAACAATTCCCTGATGCCGGCTTTAGGGTGCGCGGTCTAAACCAAGCTGCGCAAGGTTTGCAGAGCTTTCTTGACAACGTCACTTTGTTCCTGACTCTCGTGGGTTTGACAGCACTTCTCACCGGCGGAATCGGTGTTGCGAATGCTGTAAAGGCATATCTGGACGGCCGCATCAACACCATCGCAACCCTAAAATGCCTAGGCGCCCCCGGGGACCTAATATTCACGATATATATGGTTCAGTTGGTAGCCTTGGCAGGCTTGGGCATTGTGATAGGACTTTTTGTCGGCAGCCTGATTCCCTTCACTGCAGCGCAGATCATCGGAGACATGCTGCCGATCGAAGCAAGGTTCGGATTTTATGTCAAACCGACAATCAAAGCCGCGGTGTTTGGATTACTAATAGCAGCAGTGTTTGCGCTATGGCCATTGGCGCGAGCACGGGAAGTGCCAGCCGTGGCTCTTTTCCGCAGTCTTTTGGCCCACACAAAGCCCTGGCCACAGAATAAATATCTGTTTGTGTTGGCCGGGATGGCTGCCGTTCTAGCCGCATTTACAATCTTAACTGCAGAACATCCTCGATTTGCTATGTTCTTCGTTTTGGGAGCCGCGGCGGCATTATTGTTGTTTCGCTTTGCGGCTAGTTTTATCATGAAATTAGCCGCTCGACTGACAGCCAAACAGGGCGGTGTCTCATCGGGCCGACCAACCCTTCGATTGGCTTTGGTAAATCTATACAGGCCCGGATCACCCACAACGTCGGTCGTGCTATCTCTGGGGCTGGGTTTGTCAGTTCTCGTAACCATTGCACTTCTGGAGGCAAATCTAAATGCCCAGATCAATGGAAGGTTGCCCGACGAAGTTCCTTCGATGTTCTTTATTGATATACAACCACATCAAACAGGACAGTTTGAAACAGCTGTCAAAGCCGTGCCAGGTGTAGAGAAGGTTCGACTAGCATCCATGATACGCGGCCGCATTTCTAAGATTGGTGGGGTGCCCACAGACCAAGTAGAGATAGACCCGGATGCACGTTGGATCGTCCGGGGAGAACGCGGCATCTCCACATCATCTGGCATTCCTGAAAATTCCAGAATTGTTAAGGGAGAATGGTGGAGTCCGGACCACAATGGAGAGAATCTAGTATCCCTCGATGCGCGGGCTGCGGACGGGATGGGGTTGGATGTAGGTGACACCCTATCTATCACGATCCTTGGCCGCGAAATCACCGCCCGTATTGCAAATTTAAGAGATATAAGATGGCAACAGGGGACCATGAATTTTTCCCTGATTTATTCCCCAAATTCGCTGCGCGGAGCACCCGGTATGTACATCGGCACGGTGCATTGCGCTGCCGGCGCTGAGGAAATAATCGAAGCTGTTGTGGTCGATGCCATGCCCAATATCACAATTATACAGGTGCGAGAGGCCTTAGAGGTTTTGAAGGAAGTTCTGCAGGCCCTGGGGGTTGCGGTTCGGATTACTGCGTCGGTAGCCCTAGCCGCCGGCGTCCTGGTCTTATCTGGCGCTATCGCTGCAGGGCATGCAAGACGCATATACGAATCTGTAGTTTTGAAAGTACTTGGCGCCACACGAGCTGACGTGTTGAAAGCATTTGTTTTTGAATACTGCCTTCTGGGGTTCGCCACAGGCATTATAGCTGCGGTCGTGGGGTCGGTGGCGGCGTGGACGGTAATCACCTATGTTATGGATGCTACTTGGCTGATGTTCCCAATGATTGTTTCAAATGTGATTATTGCGTGCATTTTAGTAACGCTGATAGCTGGTTTTTCTGGGACCTGGCGAGCCCTGGGAATCAAAGCGGCACCCATGTTGCGCAACGAATAGCACCCAATTAAAAGAAAAATCGGCTAAATCCGAACGGAATTGTTATAATTCGTATTGAATACACGGACCAATAGTCCAATATTAGGGAAATCGGTTTGATGAAAACCACCTAGAAACATTACAAAGAGGAAAACTATGGTTTCGGAAACAGAACGCAGAACAATGACATACGCTCAGGCGGACGCCGCGGAGATTGATGCGGGACTGCGTAACTATATGCTCCGCGTTTACAACTATATGGCTTCCGGACTTCTGTTATCGGGAATAGTAGCTTATGTAATCGCCAACACCACTCTCAGTAACCTATTCTTCCAAGTAGTTGAAGGACGGCTAGGATACACGGGGCTTGGCTTTGTCGCCATGTTAGCCCCGCTAGGGTTGATTTTCTTTATGAGCTTTACCTGGCAGAAACGGTCTGCGACTTCCCTGCAATTTATGTATTGGCTTTTTGTAGGACTTATGGGTATCGGGCTATCTATTTCGCTGATTGCCTATACTGGTGCCAGTGTAACGCGCGTGTTTTTCATTACTGCAGCCTCATTCTCTGGGCTTTCCCTCGTCGGCTATACCACCAAGAAAAATCTATCCGGCATGGGAACCTTTTTGCTCATGGGGCTAATTGGTCTCATTGTCGCATCCATCGTCAATGTGTTCCTCGCTAGCTCAATGATGCATTTCCTCATCTCGGTTATTGGTGTACTTATATTTGCCGGTCTTACCGTTTATGATACCCAGCGCATCAAGAATACCTACTTTGCTGTGAGTGGCAGTGGGGTTGAAGAACACACCGCCGTGATGGGTGCCGTAGCGCTATACCTGAACTTCATTAATCTATTCCACTTCCTGATGATGTTATTCGGATCCCGCGAGTAGACAAAATCTTAATAGGCCATAACAAAACCCGGGCTCTGACAGCCCGGGTTTTATTTTAATATAATCTAGAGTTCCCCCCCCTGTTCGGCGCGTACCCCTGCATAACCAATCTTAATGTTCGCAGCTTGGGCAATCCAATGGACAAACAGATACACTACCATGGACACTATCAGACCCATCAGTGATGAAACCATCCAATCAGGGGTGTAACCAACGTAAATATTGGCGACACCAAGTCCATAAGCAATCACGGCTGCAATATTGAATTTATGCAGCTTTTCGATATGGCGAGCATCATAATGGCGGCGATTGATCCAGTAGTAGTCAACAATCACGGGTCCGATCAGCGGTGGCACGATGTTGCCCAGTGTAGAGATAAATTCATAAAAATGCTGGTACAGACCAAGACCCAAAATAGTGCCAATAATTCCGCATATCACCACCATAACTCGCTTCGGCTTTTTGAGAACACTCGAGGTCTGGATCACTGGTAGATAAAGGTTGGCATCCCCTGTAGTCCATAAAGCGAGACTCATTCCGATGAGACCAAGCATCGCGATCACAAACCCCTGTTCCAGCATATAGGTGGTAAAATCTGCAGTGCCTGAAACAACGCCGCCCATAGCGCCAAGAAACTGAAGTGACCACTGGGCGATAATCAAGACAATGAACGGAATCGCAATGGCGACCCAAGCCTTCTTAGCGAAGCGAGTATATTCAGCCATAACGATAGCCCCTAGGATCCAGGAGCCAACGACCAGGTTAATCGCTTCGACGAACGTGATGGGATTTTCTGCTGCAGTCAATCGTGACATCTCAAGAAATCCGCCCCAACCACCGGCTTCATCCACATTAATATAACCAGCTACCAAGCCCGCAGCTAAAAGCACCGCAACTGATGGAATACTTACGTACTCCAGGCCCTTAACACCAAAGTAGGTTGTAGCTGTAAAAGCAATGCCACCAGCAATAGCCACTACATAAAAGGTTGCACTGTCAAAATCCTGTGCCCAAGC
>Ga0315336_1000776_pt1 | contig 77077 bp, 73 predicted proteins | sample ASW5metaG_FD_204512 | JGI IMG/M metagenome (GOLD analysis project Ga0315336, IMG submission 204512) | Ammonia-oxidizing marine archaeal communities from Monterey Bay, California, United States - ASW #5 | ecosystem: Environmental > Aquatic > Marine > Intertidal zone | place: USA: California... | reverse complement strand
AGGTGGATGACCGGCACTCCGGATGCCCTCAAACGCCGCTCAAGCCGCAGGTTAAAGTCCGGCGAATCGATGCCCAGGAAAATGTCCGGCGGGTCTGAGACGAATTCCCGATACAGCCGACGGCGGATCCCCAAGGCATGTGGGAGTTTACGAACAAGATCCTCGACCCCCATAACGGACAGATCATGTATGTCGCAAATAGACTGCAAACCATGAGCGGCAAGCTCCGGTCCGCCCACACCACGGAGTTCTACTGACGGCAATCGTGCTCGAAGTGCGGATACCACACCACCGCCGAGTCGGTCGCCGGACGGTTCAGCCGCCACCACTCCGAGTCGAAAGGTCGAGGCCAAACCGTGCTCTCAGCGAGTAACGCCCCGTTCTGACTGAGACAGAAACTGGAGCAAGGTGTCGACTTCTTTGCAGTTTTTCTGCTTCGACGCATCCTCTGGCTCACCGTCGTGACCGCCGTTACCGTTGCTTGGGCGAAAGCGTTGCCGGTACACATTGCGCAGTTGGGCGATGGCGTCCTCACTGAACTCGCGTCGGCGCAGGCCCCGAACATTGATGCCGTAGGTTTTCGCCGGATTTCCGGAAACGATAAGGTATGGCGCTACATCCTGTAGACACACCGTCCCAATGCCGGTTAAGGAGTGTTCCCCGACGCGGCAGAACTGATGGACTAAGGTAAACCCCCCCAAAATAGCGTAGTCACCCACCTCAACATGCCCGGCGAGACTAGCCCCGTTGGCAAAGATGATATGGTCGCCAAGGGTGCTGTCATGAGCAATGTGACTATAGGCCATGAGGAAATTGTTGCTGCCGACCTTCGTGACACCGGTTCCCCGGGAAGAGCTCGAACCGCGGTTTAGCGTTACGTACTCACGGATCACGTTGGCATCTCCGATCTTAAGTTGCGTTGGCTCGCCTTGATAACCGGCGAACTGGGGATCCTCTCCGATCGAGGCGAATGAATAGATGTGGTTATCACGGCCGATGCGGGACCCCGACCGGACGATCACATGCGAGTCAATCGCAGTTCCTGCTCCAATGGTGACATCTTGCTCGATGACAGAAAACGGACCTACGGTAACGTCATCGTCCAGTTCGGCGCCAGGGTCAACGACTGCCCGGTTGTCGATCACTCGATGGGCCTGTGGGTAAACAGGACGTCCGATGCACAAACGACCTTTCCCTGGACGGAAATCGTTCCCGAGCATCTCCAAAGCGCGCTACGGTGCCCTTCGAGAGACACATCGATGATCAGCTGATCACCCGGCTCAACGGGAGCCTTGAAACGCGCCTTGTCCACCCCGGCAAAAAGGTAGACGTTTTTCCGGTTGGCCTTTGCATCGATAATCAGGCTGACGAGGATAGCCGAAGCCTGGGCAATACTCTCGAGCATCAGTACACCCGGAAACACCGGCCGGTGCGGGAAATGGCCGTCGAAGAAGGGTTCGTTTGCCGTAACGTTCTTCAGTGCCCGAAGGCGTTCTCCGGGCGTGATCGCGACAACACGATCAACCAGCAGGAAGGGATAACGATGAGGCAGAATTTCCCGAATTCGGTGAATATCGATTTCTGTTTCCACAATCTAAGCCTTGTTGGATTTTCAAGTACAGTCGTGAGAAAGCGCGTCCGCACTTCGGACCGCACAAACCCCTGGAGGCGGCTTCAACGCAACTCGGCCAGGCGTTCAAGCACGAGATCGGTAATATTAATCGCCTCGCTGACGTAGACCGCCTGTTCAACAACCAAGTCATAGTCTCCTGCTCTCGCGAGTTCAACGATCACCTCTCGAACCAAGGTCTGCAGTTTTGCCAGTTCCTCGTTACGGCGAAGGTTGTAGTCTTCCCGGGTTTCCTGCTGGGAACGCACCAGGCGCCGCTTCAGGCTCTCAATTTCCCGCTGACGGGCCTGAGCCGACGTTGCATCCATAACCAGAATGTTTTTCTCCAGATCTGCCTCCATCTCTTGAATCTGACTATGACGCTGTTTGAGTTCGGCATCACGAGAGCGGAATTCATCCTCAAGACTCGCCAAGGCCCTGGCCCCCTGCGGCGCCTGTTCGATGAGGCGAACGGGATCGACAAAACCGATTTTAAAAGTCGTCTGGGCCAAGCCCGGCTGGGAGAAGGACAGGAAAAGGCCTAAGGTACAACCGGCAATTCTGGGCAGGGCTCGTGAGAAATTAACCATAGGTTTGATTGGAGTGGCAACAAATTGCCTGTTTTGTGCTACCTTAAAAGCGAGCCCAGCGTAAACTGTAACCGCTTCACATCATCCCCCGCCTCGTCGTTGAGGGGCTGTGCCATTGTGAGGGAGATAGGCCCCACCGGCGAGAACCAGTGGAACCCTGCTCCAACGCTGATTCGTATTTCGCCGAAGTCGAAGTCACTGCTTGAGGAAAATACCTGGCCGGAATCTGCAAACAGACTGAGACGTTTGTCGTTGCTCTCCACAAGACCGAAGACAGGAAAAAACATCTCTACATTCGCTACGGTCCTAATACCGCCACCCAGGGGTGATGCATCGGCGTTGGTGCTCGTTGGTCCTAACGAGCGCGACTCAAAGCCTCGTACGCTGCTGGAACCACCGGCATAATAGTTTTTAAAGAAAGGTAATTCCTGTAGATCGCCGTAGCCATCCCCATAGCCGACGTCTCCGCGGATATTCAGCGTGAGTCGACCGACAAGCTGCTGATACCAGCTGGCCCGAGCGGTCAACTTATAGTATTCCAGGTCGCTCCCAGGGACCCCGACTTCTGCTGCAACCCTGCGAAAAAACCCCCTGCGCGGAAAAAAGATGCTGTCGCGCGTGTCCTTGGAAAAACCGCTGGAGAGATTGAGATTAAGATTGTCGGGATATCGATCGATAAATGATCGGTATTCCGGCGGCGTTGAGGTGGTCGATTGCAGATTAATTTCCTCGACCGCGACACTGAAACTCAGCGCGTTGTATTCTGACATTGGAATCTTGTACCGGATGCCGCCTCCGGTTGTCTCGGAGGTATAGTCCGCGGTGATTACTGCGTCGGTATCAACCTTTTCCCGCTGGATAAAGAGCGCACGACTGACCCCTTCGGCAGTGTGATAAGGGTTGCGGTATTCAACGTCGAAAGTCTGATCAATTTTGGAGACTTCGGCGGCGACGTTGAGCTCGCGCCCGGTGCCGAGCAGATTCCCCCGGTGGACTTCCGCAATGAGGAAGATCCCATCCGAGTCATCGTAACCCGCGCCAAACATGAAGTTACCTGTAGCCCGCTCTTTAACCACAACAGCAAGATCGACCTGATCGACAGCGCCTGGGACCGCGGTGAGGTCGATGTTGACGTCGTCAAAAAGACCCAGCCGGGCAATCCGCTCCCGGGATCGGCGAAGTTTCTCCGCAGAAAAGACCGAGGTTTCAAGCTGCCTCATCTCGCGACGAATGACCTCGTCAAGGGTTGATTGATTTCCGCTGATGTTGATCTGCCGGACATAGACCAGGGGTCCTGGATCGACCGCAAAAACAAAATCGACACGGTGAGCGGCTTCGTCAATATCAGTAATTGCATTGACATTGGCAAAGGCGTATCCATGATCGGCGAGTTTGCTTTCAATTGCCGACCGCGACGCGACCAGATCCGTCTGGGAGAAGGGTTTCCCGGCAGGAATGGAGATCAAGTCGAGAAGATCGCTCGCGGAAAACCCTCCCCCTCCTTCGACATCAATGCTGCCGACCGTAAATTGGCCTCCCTCGTGCAGCGAGAAGGTGATGAAGATATCCTGCTTGTTCTGGCTGATGGTCACATCTGACGACAGAAGCTCAAAGCTCATGTAACCCCGGTCGAGGTAGAAACTTCTGAGAGCTTCAACATCCGCCAGGAGCTGCTCTTTTGAATATCTTCCGATCTGGGAGAGAAAACTGTGCCAACGCTCCTCACCGAGGGAAATCTCCGAGAGCAGTTCTTTGTCGCTGAATATCTCGTTCCCAACGATATTGATTTCCCGGATTCTGGCGATCCTGCCTTCGTCAATAGTGAGCGAGATCGAAACCCGGTTGAGGTCGACCGGTGTAACGACAGCGTCCACGTTTGCCGAGTAGCGGCCTTTTGCAAAATATCGTTCCTCAATCGCCTGAACCAGTTGTTCCAGCAACGGCTCCCGGAAAATCCGCCCTTCGGCCACCCCAACCTGGGCAAGCGCGGTCTCTATCGCTTCGTCGTCAATGTCTTTGTTGCCGCTGTACTCAACCCCCGCAATTGCCGGGCGTTCGGCGACAATGACGATCAGGGTATTTTCCCGCCGACGAATCTCGACATCCTGGAAAAACCCAGTTGCAAAAAGTGCTTTGATGGACTGGTCGATAAGACCCTCATCGGCGACGTCACCCACCTTAACAGGCAGGTAATTGAAAATGGTTCCAACTTCAATATTCTGCGCCCCCTCAACCCGGATATCGTCCACGACGAAATCTGCGGCCGCCGGTAGGGAGAACAAGATAGCGTTAGACGCAAAAATTAAAGCCGCCAGGCGCCGAAATAAATGTGTCGTCAGGCTCATCCTCAAATCACCGCAGCAAACTTAGGAAGTCATTATAAAGCGCCAACGCCATGAGCAGCACTATAAACGCAATTCCAAACTGCTGGCCCCAGTGAAAAACCTGATCCGGTAACGGCCGCCCGAGAATGCCTTCGGCGGCAAAATAGACAAGATGTCCGCCGTCGAGAACCGGAATCGGAAGCAGATTGATAATGCCGAGACTGACGCTCAGCACTGCCAGGAAGGCCAGGAACTGAACCAAGCCGAGGTTCGCCGATTGCCCCGCAAACCGCGCAATTGAGATAGGTCCGCTCAGGTGTTCACGGGAGGCGCTACCGGTAACCATCTGCCAGAAAACCCGGACCGTCAGAGTCGACATCAGCCAGGTTGTCTCGACCGCTCGCACCAGTCCCACGTCCACCGGATAGCGCACATGAACGAGGTGTTCGCTAAGATCGGGACTACCCGGCCCATAGATGCCTATACGCCGAACCCTGTTACCGTCGACAATGCTGACCTCCGAGGCAACCGGAATCTCCAGCGTGATACCTTTGCGCTCGATCGCCACCGTCAGGTCGTTGCCGTGTACCTGTGAAATCTGCTCGACCAGATCAAACCAGTGATCAACACGCTGCCCGTCGATCGACAGGATGTGGTCGCCAACCTTGAGTCCAGCCTCATCCGCTGGACCACCGGCTACCAGCCCGGCTACCGTGGCTTGCGGCTCCGGCACGTTCGGGGTGATTCCAATCACTCTCGAAAGCACTGCCGGGTCAAAGCGTGCGCTCTGGGATTGGTCTAAATCGACAGTCAGTGAATCTGTGTCCGGGCCGCCTCTGGCAACCTGGAACGAAATATTGTTTCTGCCGGCAACCCGGCCGAGCAGGTAGAGACGGTGTTCAGACCAGCCTTTCGTAGCACGTCCATCAATAGAGATGATCCTGTCTCCTGGCACAAATCCGGCTTGCTCCGCGGGGCTCCCGGGCACCACCGAGCCCACAACGGGTTTGAGGTCCTCGTTTCCGATGAGCCCAATACACCAGTAGATCAACACTGCGAGCAGAAGATTAGCTGCAGGCCCTGCCAGCACAATGAGTGACCGTTTTAACAGGGATTTGTGGTTAAAAGCCTGCCCTCGCTGGTCGGGGCTAACGTCCCCCTCACGCTCGTCCAGCATACGGACATAACCGCCAAGGGGGATCATGCCCAGTGCGTATTCTGTTCCAGAAGGTGTCTTCTGCCAACGCCATACTGTCTTGCCGAACCCAACGGAAAACTTCAGGACGCGCACGCCCATCCAGCGCGCCACAATGAAATGACCGAATTCGTGAAAGCTCACGAGAATGGCCACCGCCACAAGGAAAAAGAGAATGTTGTTGAGAAAATCCATTTCGAATCAAGAGCGGCTTACGGCGGTCTAACTTGCAGATATGCCCGCCGCGAGCATTTTACCGGCTCTTTGCCGCACTTCCCGGTCGATTTCCAGTACCTGGTCGAGTTCTTTTACCGAAACCTTGTTGTGCTGATCCATGATCTGGCGGATCAGGACCGGAATTTGGCAAAAACCCATCTTGCCGGCGAGAAACGCTTTCACGGCAATTTCGTTTGCGGCGTTCAACGCCGTTGGAACGCTGCCCCCCTCGCGGGCCGCACACCGAGCGAGCTCAAGACACGGAAACCGTTTGGTGTCCGGAGCCTCGAATTCCAGTCGACCTAATGCGATGAGGTCCAAGCCGCAAACGCCGGAAGCGATCCGCTCGGGGTAGGCAAGCCCATAGGTAATCGGTACCCGCATGTCCGGGTTTGCCATTTGACCGATCAACGAACCATCGGAGAAAAGTACTACGGAATGTAGTGCGCTTTGAGGATGGATCACGACCTCGACTTGAGCTTCATCCAGCCCGAACAGGGTACACGCCTCGATAAGCTCTAGACCCTTATTCATCAACGTCGCTGAATCGACTGAAATCTTTGGCCCCATATCCCAAGTGGGATGCTGTAGCGCAGCGTTGGGGGTGGCCTGTCGCAGATCGGCCGCGGTGCTCCTTAGGAAAGGGCCCCCTGAGGCCGTCAGGGTCAGCCGCTCCACCCCTTTCCTATCATCTGCCCCACCCACACCAAAGCCGTTTGCTACGCGCTGCTGAAGCGCCTCTGGAAGGCATTGGAAGATGGCATTGTGCTCGCTATCAATCGGAAGCAGGCAGGCACCGGAGCGCCTGGCCTCCTTTCGCAGAAGTCGTCCACACATGACCAGAGGCTCCTTATTAGCGATGAGAATCCGCTTTCCCGCACGGACAGCGGCAAAAATGGATTCCAGTCCGGCAGCTCCGGATATTCCGGCGACAACCGCGTCGGCCTTGGGATATTCAGCAACCGCCTTCAGGCCAGCTGAGCCGCCGAGCAAGGTCACATCAACGCCGGCACCTCGGCATTGCGCGCGGACCGTATCTTCATGATCCATCGAGACCGCTGCAATGTGGGGAGATAACTCACCGACCAACGCCGCAAGAGCCTCAGTCTGATGCCAGGCACTCAGCCCGACCAGTTTAAAACGGTCAGGATGCAGGCGAATCACGCTCAGCGCACTGGACCCGATAGAACCAGTTGCTCCCAGGATCGCGACATGTGTGATATCCGACATAGGTTTCTTAGTGGCCGCCCAGGAAAAGAATGCTGAGGCCGGAGTACAAGGGAACCGCACCGAGCATACTGTCAATACGATCGAGCACCCCGCCATGGCCGGGCAATAGCCTCCCACTGTCCTTTTTCCCGACACCACGCTTAACCATACTCTCCAACAAGTCCGAAAGAATTCCGGCAATCCCAACCACAATGAGTGCCCCCGAAAGCAGCCAGAGCGAGGAAATAGGCATTGAAAACATATACGCGCTCACGAGTCCCGTGGGTACTGCGAATAGGAGCCCAATCCAGACGCCTTCCTGCGTCTTTCCTGGGCTGATCGCCGGCGCCAGGGCAGTCTTTCCGAAGCGCCGACCCCCAAGATAAGCACCAATATCACCGACCCAGATCACCAACAGCACCGTTAACAGCAGACTCGGCCCGAAAATCGGCTTGCTGTGCAGGTATGGAGCAAGTCCTAGTGCGGGGACCAGAATCAGTAGTCCGAGGCCTGGATGAGTCGGTACACGCCCTGATTTACCCACCCAGGCTTTCCCGGCCACCCAGGCTAAAACGAGGGTCCATAACACTGCAGCGCTGACAACCAGCAAGTCGCTAAATTCGAACGCCTTCCATGAGAGGAGCACCCCTAGGGCCACGATCAACCCGTAAAACCAGCGCCGGGGCCCCTTTGAGTCCAGGTGGGTCAGCCCGATCCATTCTGCCCCCGCGGCGAACCCGACCAGTGCCGCCAAGCCTGAGACGGCTTCCGTGGGCAGAAAAAGAATCGCTCCGATCGACACTGACCCGAGCACGATTGCTGTGACGAAACGCTGACGCAGCATCGGTCAACTAGTTTTGGGAGGCAATTTGGTCGCCGGTACGGCCAAACCGGCGTTGTCGACCCTGATAGGTCGAAATTGCCTCGTCGAAGATAGTCTTGTCAAAATCCGGCCAGAGCACATCTGAAAAGATCAACTCAGCGTATGCCAACTGCCAAAGAAGAAAATTACTCAGCCGAACTTCGCCTCCCGTACGGATCAAGAGGTCAGGATCAGGCAGCCCGTAGGTGCCCAGTGACCGGTCAAGGCGGCTCTCATCGATCTCCTCTGGGCGAAGCCGCCCTTCGACGCAAGACTGAGCCAGATTCCGGGCTGCCGTTACGAGCTCGAGCCGCGATCCGTAGTTAAGCGCAATGGTCAACGTCATTGCTCTATTGCCGGCAGTTTTTTCCTGTGCTTTTTGAATCGTGCGCTCGATCTTCCCCCCAAAAGACCCCACTTCACCAATCACGTTCAGCTTCACGCCGTTAGCGTCGAGGCGGTCGAGTTCCTTCTCCAGGGAAAGGGCCAGCAGTTGCGTCAAAAACCGGACTTCTTCATCCGGCCTTTTCCAATTCTCACTGCTGAATGCAAACAGAGTGAGGTAGGGAATTCCGGCATCGCCGCACAAGGATGTCGCAGTACGGGCAGCCTCTACACCGCGACGATGGCCTTGAACACGCGCCTGGCCACGGGCCTTTGCCCAGCGCCCGTTGCCGTCCATAATGATTGCAATGTGTCTGGGAAGGCGGCCAGCAGCAGACGCAGGATCCCCTTCGGTTGAATCGCTGAATGACGGCGTCTTCAAGCTCAGACCTCCATCACTTCGGCTTCCTTGTCCGCCACCAGGGCGTCGATCTTGGCGACAGAATGATCGGTAAGTTCCTGCATGTGAGTTTCTGCACGTTTTTCTTCGTCTTCTCCAATCAGCTTTTCTTTTACCAATTCCCGAAGATCCCCTAGAGCGTCACGACGAATATTTCGAACCGCAACCTTTCCGTTCTCACCCTCATGGCGGACTATTTTCGTCATCTCCTTCCGGCGCTCCTCCGTCAGCACTGGCAAGGGGATCCGGATGACTTCGCCGGCAGTCACCGGATTCAGGCCAAGATCCGATTCCATGATGGCTTTTTCGATCACAGGAATCATGGTTTTCTCCCACGCCTGAATGACCAAGGTCCGTGCATCTCCAACACTGACAGTCGCCGCCTGTCCAATAGGTACTTGACTCCCGTAATAATCAACCTGAATGTGGTCAAGCAGTGCGGTGCTGGCCCGCCCTGTTCGAATTCTTGAGAACTCTGCTGCGACGGATTGGACACTCTTTTGCATCCGTACTTTTGCGTCTGCGAGAATTTCTTCAATCATGATGATCCTCCTGCTAAGTCCACTAGGGTACCAACAGATGCCCCTTTGACTGCTAGTTCGAGGTTCCCCTCGATGCCAAGATCAATGACCCGTAGCGCGAGCCCGTTGTCCCGGCATAAAGTGAATGCGGTCGCATCCATGACCTGTAATTGGTTCGCCAGTGCGAAGTCATAGTTGATGTGATCATAACGCACGGCGCAGGGGTGAATCTCGGGATCCTGATCATAGATTCCGTCAACCCGGGTTGCCTTGATCACCATTCCCGCATTCAATTCCAGCGCTCTGAGGCAGGCCGTTGTGTCGGTTGTGAAAAACGGGTTTCCCGTACCGCCCGCAAGGATGACGAGCGCGCCCTGATCGAGACTCCTCTGGACAGTATGTGGGTCATAGGGTGCGATAAACCCTCCAACCTCAAATGCACAGACACAGTCGGCGTCGACGCCCTGGCCGATCAGCGAATCCCGAAGCGCCAATGCATTCATCACTGTGGCGAGCATGCCTATCTGGTCACCCGTGACACGATTGAGCGATTCCGGCAGGGCCGCGCCCCCGCGAAAGAAGTTCCCCCCACCCACGACCACCGCCAAACCCGCGCATGCGGCATGGGCACGTTTTAGTTCGCTGCAGACACGCTTTAGACGGTCATCGCTAAGCCCCGCCCCAGAGGTTCCTCCCAGGTACTCGCCAGAGAGTTTGACGAGAAAACGGCCTCGTGAAACACCACCGTCCTCGCTCATGACTCAGCTTCCCTGGGCCTGCGCCATGACCTCCGCGACAAAGTCGTCAGTGCGTTTCTCAAGGCCTTCTCCGACCTCAAAACGGTACATCGACAGGACAGAGGCTTGATGAGTTGATAGGAGCTCGCCGACCGATTGCTCGGGGTTCTTTACGAACGGCTGCCCGACCAGGGTATTTTCCTTCAAAAACTTTTTAACACGTCCGGTCACCATCTTCTGAACAATCTCCGGGGCTTTGCCACTTTCGGCAGCCTGAGCGGAATAAATCTCACGTTCTTTTTGCAATGTGTCTTCCGGCATCTCGTTCTCATCGATGCACAGCGGTCGGCTGGCTGCCACGTGCATTGCGATATCCCGGCCGAGCTCCGGGTGGCCCGACAGATCCATCCTGATGATCACGCCAATTCTTGACCCGTGGACATAACCCGAAATTTCACCGGTGCCCGCCTGAACGAGTTCGAAACGACGCAGCGAGATGTTCTCACCAATCTTGGCGATCAATTCCTGACGTGTCGCGTCGACAGTTTCTCCGGTGGACAACTGCAACTGAGATGCGTCGTTTACGGAATTGGGGTGATGAAGAAGGACGGCTTGTGCCAGATCCGCGGAAAAGGTCCGAAAGGAGTCGTCTTTAGCCACGAAGTCGGTTTCGCAGTTGACCTCCACCAGCACGCCTTCAGACGCAGCGTCGTCCACGGCCAGTTCCACGATACCCTCAGCAGCGATGCGGGCTGACTTTTTCTCGGCGCTGGCGGCGCCCTTTTTCCTCAGCAACGCAATCGCTTCCTCGAGGTCTCCATCGGTCTCGGTCAGGGCTTTCTTGCACTCCATCATCCCCGCTCCGGTCCGTTCTCGAAGGGCTTTCACCTCGCTCGCAGTTACTGGCATGTTTTGTCCTCGATTAGCTCAGTGATCTACTTCAGTTGCCCGAAGCTGTGGTGATGTCGGACTTGCTGTCGTCGACAGCGGCCTCATCAGGCGTCGTTGGTATGGTGGATGCTGCATCAGCAGTTTTGCTTTCGTCTTTTGGCGGCTCAGGAGTCTCCATTGTGGGACCCTCGGTTGGTGTATCCGCCTCGCTGTGAGTTTTCGGAATATCTGCCGATCCTGCAGTGGTCTCTTCCGACACCTCAACGTAGTCATCCGCGTCTCCCTGAAGTACCGGTGCAGCAGCCGCTCTCGCCTCCAGGATGGCATCGGCCGCGCCCTGAAGATACAACTGGATGGCGCGGATCGCATCATCATTGCCCGGTATCAGGTAATCGATCCCCTCGGGGGAGCTGTTGGTGTCACAAACGCCCACAACGGGGAGTCCCAGCTTCCGGGCCTCTGACACCGCGATCCGTTCGTGATTAACGTCAATGATAAACAACGCATCCGGCAGGCCTTTCATGTCTCGAATCCCTGACAGGCTCCGATCCAGTTTTGCTCGTTCCCGCTCGAGCATCAGAGTCTCTTTTTTCGTCAATCCCGCCGCTGCACCTGTGGATACCATCTCGTCGAGCTCAACCAGACGGGCGATAGAATTTTTCACCGTCTTGAAATTGGTGAGCATACCTCCCAGCCAACGATGATCGACATACGAACAATTGCATCGCTGTGCCTGCTCACGAACAATCTTGCCAGCTTGACGCTTTGTCCCAACAAACAGAATCTTCCCGCGGCCTGCGGCCACACTTCCGAGAAAATTGAGCGCCTCACGGTACATCGGGAGGGTTTTTTCCAGATTAATGATGTGAATCTTGTTGCGGGCGCCGAAAATATACGGACTCATCTTGGGCGACCAAAAACGGGTTTGATGTCCGAAATGGACTCCAGCCTCTAACATCTGGCGCATTGACACGTCAGTCATGATGTACTCCTGCGGGGTTGTTGTTCAGTGCAGTCGGGAACGCCGACCCGGCAATCGAGTTGCCTGGCACCCGGGCGTTCTTCGAAGGTACTGCACCAGGAATTGGGCGCGATATTCTACTGGAACGGCGATCTCTCTGCCACCCGGAACCCGGAACCCGGAACCCGGAACCCAGAACCCGGGAACAGAAACAATGCGGGCGCGAAGGGCAATAAACCCCGGTTCGTCTAAAATTCCAGCAAAACCACTGAGGCCCCTATGACTATCCATCTCAAGAGCGAGGAAGACCTCTCGCGAATGCGTACCGCGGGACTACTAACCCGTCAGGTTCTGGACATGATTGGTCCCCACGTCCGGCCGGGTGTCACCACGGGTGAACTCAATGACATCTGCCACGACTTCATCGTCAATACACTGGATGCTGTCCCGGCGCCCCTTAACTATCGGGGCTTTCCTCGGTCAATCTGTACCAGCGTCAATCACGTGGTCTGCCACGGCATTCCAGGAGATAAGCGCCTTAAGGGTGGGGACATCATAAATATCGACATCACCGTGATTAAAGAAGGTTTTCACGGCGACGCAAGCCGGATGTTTGTGGCTGGAAAGGCACCGGTATTGGCGCAGCGACTCATCGAAACCGCGAAAGAGTGCCTCGACCTTGGTATCGCGGCAGTTTCTCCGGGAGCGCGGCTTGGCGATATCGGCGCAACAATTCAGGCCTGTGCAGAAGCAAGGGGATTTTCGGTCGTCCGGGAGTATTGCGGGCACGGCATTGGGCGTGGGTTTCACGAAGACCCTCAGGTTTTACACTACGGGACCGCGGGCCAAGGTCTAGAACTGGTGCCGGGAATGACTTTCACGATTGAGCCGATGATCAATGCCGGAAAACAGCATACACGGCTTCTTTCTGACGGATGGACGGTGGTCACCAAGGACCACTCGCTGAGTGCACAGTGGGAGCACACCATCGCCCTCACCGAGTCGGGGGTCGAGATCCTGACCGGGGAGATGGAATGACCTGCAGCTTAATCTGAGGCCTTCAATATGGCTGAGCGCCCTTTAACACTCGAGTGTGGCTTGCAGAGCCCCAGTTCCGTTGATGACTGCAAACGCCAACTGGAGATTGCACGGAAGCGGTTGGCCGCTGCTCATGCCGCCAGGGGTCGGCCGAGCCGGATCATCAGCGCCTACAGCGGGTTTATAGACACCTTTCTCGAGTGTGTCTGGGGCGACATCGTTGATGCTGGAACCGATCAGTCCGCAATTTCGTTGATCGCGGTAGGCGGATACGGGCGTCAAGAGCTGCATCCGGGGTCCGACATCGACCTGCTGATACTCCTCGCCCGGGATGCCTCTCAGGAGGAGATCGAACGAATCGAACGTTTTATTCGTTTTCTCTGGGACGTCGGACTGCAGGTCGGACACAGCACCCGGACCCTAGAGGAATGTGTACGTCAGGCGCAGGTCGACATCACGGTGGTGACCAACCTCATGGAAGCTCGGTATCTTTCCGGTGCGGCGGGTCTGATATCTGGTCTCACAAAGAAAATCGCACCGTCGAGAATGTGGCCTCCACGAAAGTTCTTTGCGGCCAAACGCGAGGAGCAGCTCAACCGCCATGCGCGCTACGGGGATACTGCCTACAACCTCGAACCCCATATCAAGGAGGGTCCCGGAGGGTTGCGTGATATTCAGACCGTTCAATGGGTCGGACATCGTTACTTTGGGACACCCGATCTGCAAAAACTGTCGGAGGAAGGTTTCTTGACCGAGGCTGAGGTCAAGGAGTTCATTAATGGCCGTGACTTTTTGTGGCGCCTGCGCAACGGCCTGCACTTTGTAACGAACCGATGTGAAGACCGGCTGCTGTTTGATTACCAGCGGGAAATTGCAAATCAGTTCGGCTATCGAGATGGGGCGCAGCTAGCCGTCGAGAAACTGATGAAGCGATACTTCCGAACAGTAAAGCAACTACGCGTGCTCAACGAGATTCTGCTTCAGCATTTTGAGGAAGCGATTCTGCACCCCGGGAGAAAGCGGACCATCATCATCAACCGGCGCTTCCGAACCGTTGATGGAATGCTCGAAGTTTCCCATCCGGAAGTCTTCACCCGGCAGCCGTTTGCGCTCATTGAGGCTTTTCTGCTCCTGACTCAGGAATCCGGGGTCAGGGGCTTCAGAGGTAACACGGTTCGGCTGATCCGGGCTAATCTGAACCTCATTGACGGCGCTTTCCGGAAGGATATCCGTTGCCGATCACTGTTTATGGAGATTATGAAATCGAGGTCCGGGCAAACGCGGGCACTTCGAAAAATGGATGCTTATGGAGTCCTTGGCGCCTATCTCCCGGCTTTTGGAAAGATCGTCGGACAAATGCAGCACGATCTCTTCCATGTCTACACGGTCGATGCGCACCTTCTTTTCGTTGTGAGAAATCTCAGAAGGATGGATATCCCCGAGCACGACGATGAACTACCGGAGTGCAGCGGACTGATGCAGACGCTTTTTAAGAAGCACCGGCTCTATCTGGCTGCCCTTTTCCATGATGTCGCAAAGGGGCGCGGCGGTGACCACTCCACGCTAGGCGAGCGGGATGCGCTCCGCTTCTGCAAATCACACGACCTCAGTGACTACGACGCCAAGTTCGTAGCCTGGCTGGTCAAGACGCATCTTTTGATGTCGTGGGTCGCACAACGCCAGGATATTTCTGACCCCGAGATTATCGGCCATTTCGCCTCCCAGGTTGGAGACCAGGAGCGACTGGACAATCTCTATCTCCTGACTGTGGCCGACATGCGCGGCACCAGTCCAAAAGTCTGGAACGACTGGAAGGGCAAACTCCTGAGCGATCTGTATCACGAGACGAGTCGTGCGCTTCGGCGCGGCAAAGGCCAACCCCTTCAGGTTGAAGACAAGATCCGAGACGTCCAACAGGAGACCTTACAGATTATGGGTCATGCGCGCGCCGGCGTCCTGAGTGGCCTGTGGGAACAGTTTGATCAGGACTATTTTCTGCGCAACGTTCCCGAGTCTCTGGCATGGCATGCGACCCTGTTGCTTGAACGAAGTGCCGCGGACTTCCCACTGGTCGATCTTCGTCTTGACGTCGACTCCGGGACTGCTCGGTTTCTCATCTGTAGCCCAGACTCCGAGGACCTCCTCTGCCGGGCAACCGCAGGTCTCGATCAATTCAATTTGAATATCGTCGACGCCCGAGTACACAGGCTCGCCTCCAATCTTGTGATCATGGTGTTTGTCGTTCTGGCCGCAGAGCACGAGGGAACACGGGCATTTGAACTCGGCCGGACCGTTGAGCGGCTACGTAAGCATTTGCTCTCCGCCGAACAGGACTTAACGGCAAGGCGAACCCTGGTTCCCCGGGCGCTGAAGCATTTCCCGATTGATACGACTGTCCGTTTCTCCGATTCTGAAATCGGGGAGAGCGTTACGGTTATGGAGGTCATCGCACAGGATCGGCCTGGACTACTCCTGCAGGTTGCAAAGGCATTGCTTTCCTGCAAAATACGGCTGGTCAATGCGAAAGTCGGCACCTTTGGCGCACGGGCAGAAGATATCTTCTATGTCACCGACCGCGACGGGATGCCCGTAACGGACCGGTCACAACGCGCCTGTGTCGAAGAACAAATTCGCTCCGCATTACCCTAACTGACGGTAATCCTTCGGGGCACCTCAAAACCGGAACCCTCCATGAGCATAACTCAAGAAATTATTGAATCTGCGTTTGAACAACGATCCGACCCGGCTGTGACCGGGATGTCTGGGTTACGGGAAGCAGTCGAAGACGTCATGGCGCAACTCGATGTGGGAACCCTGCGGGTCGCCGAACCCAGTGGCAGCGAATGGGTGGTTCACCAGTGGGTAAAAAAGGCGGTCCTGCTGTCCTTTCTGCTTCAGGAAAACCAGGTGATCGACAGCGGCGACACACGTTATTTTGATAAAGTGCCCGGCAAGTTCGCCAATTTCAGCCGTGCGCATTTTGAGGCGGGAGGCTACCGGGTGGTACCCCCCGCGATGGTCCGGCAGGGCGTCTATCTTGGCCAACGCGTCGTTCTGATGCCGAGCTACGTCAATATTGGTGCTTATGTCGACGATGGAACCATGGTCGATACCTGGGCGACGGTAGGATCCTGTGCGCAGATCGGCAAAAACGTACACCTTTCTGGGGGCGTTGGTATTGGCGGCGTTCTCGAACCCCTGCAGGCCTCCCCCACCATTATTGAAGATGACTGTTTTATCGGGGCCCGAAGCGAGGTGGTTGAGGGCGTGATCATTGAACGGGGTTCGGTGCTTTCGATGGGCGTTTACATCGGGCAAAGCACCCGGATATTAAACCGCGCCACAGGAGAAGTTACATATGGAAGAGTGCCTGCCGGGTCGGTCGTAGTCTCTGGGTCGCTCCCTGCCAAGGACGGAACCCACAGTCTTTATTGTGCTGTGATTGTGAAGCAGGTTGACGAAAAGACCCGGGCGAAAATCGGGATCAATGAACTGCTGCGCGACGTTTAGACGCTAGCGCCGATACAACTTCACCGCATCCGGGGGGCTAAGATCTTCCTTTGTCCCCGGAAATCGCCGCGCAAAGGTCTGCAGCGGTATGTAGCGATGTCACCCTCAGCCGTTTTTCTGCACGGCCCGAGTCCAGTTTGTTCGCAGCAGGTGCATACAGCTGTTTGAACCCGAGTTTCGCTGACTCGGCCGCGCGTTCTTCCCCACGAGGAACGGGGCGGATCTCTCCTGACAGTCCTAGTTCACCGAAGAACACGTTTTTTCGATCGATTGGCTGATCCATGTAACTTGAGATCAGCGCCGCGGCGACCGCAAGATCGGCAGCAGTCTCGACCACCCTCAAGCCTCCGGCAATATTGACGAAAACATCCTGATCGAGAAGATCGACTTTGGCGTGACGGTGAAGAATAGCGAGCAACATGTTGAGACGATGGCCCTCATAACCGACGCTGAGACGGCGTGGATTTCCGAGCGAACTTTGATCTACCAGCGCCTGAACCTCAATCAACATCGGCCTTGTACCGTCCTGGCTCGCGAAAATGGCAGTCCCAGCGGAAAGTGCCTTCGTTCCCGATAGAAAGATCGCGGAGGGATTCTTGACCTCTTTCAGTCCGGACTTTGTCATTGCGAACACGCCTACTTCATTGACCGCACCAAAACGGTTCTTCCACGCCCGGACCAGACGGTACCGACTGCTCGCGTCACCTTCAAAATACAGGACCGTATCCACGAGATGCTCCAGGGTCTTGGGGCCTGCAAGCGCGCCCTCTTTGGTTACGTGGCCGATGAGGACAAAGGCAATGCCCAAGCGTTTGGCGGCGGTCACCAGTTTTTCCGCACATTCTCTTACCTGCCCTACGCTGCCAGGTCCGGAATCGAGCGCACGGGTGCTCAAGGTCTGGATCGAGTCGATCACCAGTATCTGGTAATCCGCCCGGTCAAGCTCCTCAAGGATATCCTCTAACTGGCCCTCAGCAAGCGCCTGAAGGCTCTGGACATCGAGACCAAGGCGTTGGTAACGAATTGCAAGCTGTTCCAGAGATTCCTCCGCACTGACATAAAGAGCGGGGTGTGCGGCAGAGAGCATGGCAAGCGCCTGTAACGCCAGGGTACTTTTACCAATCCCCGGTTCACCCCCTAGAAGCACAACAGAGCCCGGAACGATGCCCCCACCAAGGACCCGGTCGAGCTCGGTCAGTCCGGTCTGGTAGCGTTTATCGTCCGTCGCCTCGATTTCCGAAAGGGCTCTGGCCCCCTGGGTGTCACGTTGACCGCCCCTGGTGGATCGAATTGTTGTCGACGATATCTGATCCAGGGAATTCCAAGATCCGCAAGTCCCACACTGGCCGACCCACTTATGACTCCTTGCGCTGCAGTCACTGCAGACGTACATAGCCTCAGGCCGCGATTTCGCCATAATCGGAAAATAGTGTGACGCTGGTGTCCCCGCCTTTCAATTGGAACAAGGCCTGTAGCGGCAGCCCAATGGCTGAAGCGGGTCGATGATAAGTCAGTACTCCTAATCCTCAAACGCGGGAGCGTAGCTCTCAAAGCGCGTGTACTCACCAAGGAAGGTCAGCCGGACGGTACCGATCGGGCCGTTGCGTTGTTTCGCCACAATAATCTCCGCTGTACCCTTTTCGGGACTATCCTCGTTATAAACCTCGTCACGGTAGATAAAAAGGATAAGATCGGCGTCCTGTTCGATCGCTCCTGATTCGCGCAAATCGGACATGATGGGCCGTTTATTCGGCCTTTGCTCGAGACCACGATTCAACTGCGAAAGAACCACCACGGGAACCCGTGACTCTTTCGCAATCACCTTCAGGGCTCGGGTAATATTCGCAACCTCTACCGCCCGGTTTTCATTATTTTCCCCCGTCTGCATCAACTGAAGGTAATCCACGATGACCATGCCCAGTTGACCGTGCTCCCGCATTAGCCGACGTATTCGGGCCCGCAATTCCAGAGGGGTTAAGGCGGGCGTATCGTCTACATAAATCGGCGCCTCATCTAGAAGTCCCATAGCTGAGGTGAGCCGGGGCCAATCCTCCTGATGCAGTTGGCCCGTGCGGACGCGATGGGCGTTAATGCGTCCGAGTGAAGCCAGCATTCGCATTGCAAGCTGTTGACCCGGCATTTCCATACTGAATACCGCGACTGGCAATTTAGCGCCGACCGCCGCACTCTCGGCGACGTTCATCGCTAGGGAGGTCTTCCCCATTGATGGCCGGCCAGCGATGACGACGAGGTCGGCCTCCTGCAATCCCGAGGTCATTTTGTCGAGATCCCTGAAGCCGCTCGCAACCCCAGTGATTCCCTCTTTGGATTCGTAGAGTTCCTCTATGCGGTCTACCGCCTGAGTCAGCAACCCCTGGATTGGCTGAAATCCGAACGATGCTCTTCGGTCCGAATCTGATATCTCAAAAACCGCCTTCTCCGCAAAATCAATCAATGCCCCGATGTCGAGACCCTCGGGCTGGTAGGCTTTCTCGGAAATATCACTTGCTGCGTCGATCAGTGAGCGCAAAACTGATCGCTCCCTGACGATCCTCGCATAGGCTGCGAGGTTGGTGGTCCCAGGCGTACGGTTGGCCAGTTCGCCGAGGTAGGCGAGGCCGCCCGCAGACTCGAGCGTCCCTTTGTTCTTCAACCACTCGGAGGCCGTCACCACGTCTACTGCATGGCCGACCTCGTGCAGCGCATGAATCGCCGAGAAAATTTCTCGGTGTGCCCGCGCGTAGAAATCCTCAGCCCGCACGGTCTCGGCGACTTCATCCCACCGCCGGGAGTCAACAAGCAGGCCACCGAGGACAGACTGTTCCGCCTCAGGCGCTTGTGGCGGGACACGAGGGGCAGAGGAGACTGCGCTGAGACTGGGCGTGGTCTGTGCCATAGGGAATAGATCCGGGATTAAAGAATCCGCTGAGGTCCTTAGAGGTAACTATTGTAGACAAGCGCTGGACGCTTTTACAGCGATCGAGGGTCTCTGTTCAGAACCCCCGCTGTTTAAACACTGCGGGGCCTAAACACCAGATGAATCTGAACTCGTGATTCCAGGCCCTATTCACCTGGGATTTGGACCGGGGTTTCCTGATCGCTGTTATCGGGTACCGGGGTGGCGGGTTCCTCGGGTTCGTTCTCGGCTTCAACGACAACCTGGATACTGGACTGCACCTCGGGGTGCAGAATGATGGAAACCGTGTGTTCGCCGAGGGTTTTGATCGGACCATCAGGCATCGAGATCTCCGCTCGCTGAACGGCAATCTCCACCGCCTGCAGCAGTTCTGCGATATCAACCGGGCTGACCGAACCAAACAGTCTGCCCTCCTCGGCTACGAGTCGCTTCACCGTAAGCCGTTCAGGCAGCAGTGTCGCTTTCGCCTCGGCGGACTCTCGACGTTCGGAGTCCAACTTGGCGAGGTCCCGCCGGCGCGCCTCGACCTGCTTTTTCGCCTGCTCGCTCGCGGGCACTGCCTTGCCCTGAGGAATCAGGTAATTCCGCCCATAACCGGACTTGACCTTAACGATATCTCCAAGCTCACCGAGGTTCTGGATTTTTTCAAGAAGGATGAGTTCCATGGTGAACCCTCAATGCTGATCGGTGTACGGCAGTAACGCCAGAAACCGTGCACGTTTAATGGCCGTGGCCAGTTGCCGCTGGTATCGCGCCTTGGTACCAGTGTTTCGGCTGGGCATAATCTTTCCGGTCTCGGTGATATATGCTTTCAGGGTGTCGAGATCCTTGTAGTCGATCTCCTCGACCCCGAGCGCGGTGAACCGGCAGAATTTTCGTCTCTTGCTTACACGATTCATGCTGTTTTTTCCTCGGAGGTCTCTTGCGTTTCAGCCGTTTCTGATGGTGCTTGCGGCACCTCGCCAGTGGTAGTATCAGCCTCACTAGCGCTTTCCGCTTCTACATCAGAATCAGGGATTTCAGCGGAAGGAGATTTGGACTCGGCCACGGGCGCTTCGGTGGCATCTGACTCCCCCCTTAAGGGCTCATCCGAGCTCTGGGAATTGTCATCACCGGCCGATTGATCATCCGCGAGCGGGGATCTCTCCGTGACAGCGGCATTTCGACGAATAACGAGGTTTCTCAGGACGGCATCACTGAACTTGAACATACTTGTGATTTCGTCGACTGTCGGCTGATCGCACTCGATATTCATGAGCACGTAGTGCGCCTTGTGCACTTTGTCAATATTGTAGGCGAGGTGGCGACGGCCCCAGTCCTCGCAACGGTGAACATGTCCGCCGTTGTTTTCGATTAGAGCCTGATACTTGTCGACCATAGCGCCGACCTGTTCGCTCTGGTCTGGATGAACCAGAAAAACGACCTCATAGTGTCGCATAGTGTTCTCCCTTTGGTTTAAAGCCCCCCAAATATGTTGGTGGGGCAAGGAGCATGCGCTGATGCGCTGCGGGAGCGCGATTTTAGCCGGGTCAGCGCCCTCCCGCAACCCGGGCGCCGCCCCACTGGCAGGGCCCGATCATTTCACCGCCCGGTTCTCGATCAGTTCCTCTACCACCGCAGGCTCAGCAAGAGTCGAGGTATCCCCGAGATTCTCGAGCTCATTGGCGGCAATCTTTCTTAAAATTCGACGCATGATTTTTCCGGATCGGGTCTTTGGTAGGCCGGGCGCCCATTGGATGATATCGGGACTCGCTATGGCGCCGATCTCTTTTCGCACCAGCTGAATTAGCTCGGTTCGGAGTTCTTCTGTTGGCGTCGTCCCGGCCATGGGCGTGACGTACGCGTAGATACCCTGCCCCTTGATATCGTGTGGGCATCCTACGACTGCCGCTTCCGCAACCTGCGGGTGCAACACCAGCGCGCTTTCTACTTCGGCAGTTCCCATCCGGTGACCGGAAACATTGATCACGTCGTCAACCCGGCCGGTGATCCAGTAATAGCCGTCCTCATCACGCCGGGCGCCGTCGCCCGTCATGTAGTAACCCGGGTAGGTGGAAAAATAAGTCTCTAGAAAGCGGTCATGATCCCCATAGACCGTGCGCATCTGGCCCGGCCAAGATCCGGTGATCACCAGATTTCCGGACGTCGCACCCTCCAGTTCATTTCCGTCTGCATCCAAAAGCGCGGGTGAGATTCCGAAGAAAGGCCTTGTGGCGGACCCTGGCTTGAGATCAGTGGCCCCCGGAAGCGGCGTAATCAGAATCCCACCGGTCTCAGTTTGCCACCAGGTATCCACTATAGGACACCGTTTGTCCCCAACGATCTGGAAATACCATTCCCACGCTTCCGGGTTGATCGGCTCTCCGACCGTGCCGAGCAGTCTCAGGCTGGTACGCTGGGTCGCGCTAACAGGATCATCTCCCTGACTCATCAGGGCTCGGATCGCCGTCGGGGCGGTGTAGAAGATATTCACCTGATGTTTATCGACCACCTGCCAGAAGCGCGATGCATCCGGATAGGTGGGAACGCCCTCAAACATCAGTGTGGTCGCACCGTTAGCCAATGGACCATAAAGGATATAACTGTGCCCGGTGATCCAGCCGACATCTGCTGTGCACCAGTAAGTGTCACCATCGTGATAGTCAAACACATAGCGATGCGTCATCGCTGCATACAACTGGTACCCCCCGGTCGTGTGTAACACACCCTTTGGCTTTCCGGTCGATCCGGACGTATAGAGGATGAACAGCGGGTCTTCGGCCTTCATCGGCTCAGGCTCACACTCCGCCGACGCCGACGCGACCGCTTCGTGGTACCAGACATCGCGCTCACCACCGGAAGGGACGTCGTTCCCAGTGCGTCTGACGACGATCGTCGTATGCACCTCAGGACACCCCTTGAGGGCCTTCTCGACATTGGCCTTAAGCGGGACCGGTTTTCCGCCTCGGGGGCCCTCATCCGCGGTGATAACAACCCGACAGTCAGAGTCCAGAATCCGATCCCGTAACGCTTCAGGCGAGAATCCGCCAAACACGACCGAATGGACTGCACCAATCCTCGCACAGGCCAGCATCGCGACCGCCGCCTCTGGAATCATGGGCATATAGATTGAAACCCGCTCTCCCTTGCTTACACCACGCGCCTTCAGAACATTGGAGAACCGGCAGACCTCTTGATGGAGTTCATTAAACGACAGTTTCCTGTCAATGGAGGGGTCGTCAGACTCCCAGATAATCGCAGTCTGCTCACCTCGCGTAGCCAGATGCCGATCAATACAGTTGTATGCGACGTTGAGCGTTGCTCCATCAAACCACCTGATCTCGCCGGTGTGGTAGTCCCACTGGCTGACGGTATGCCAGGGTGTGAACCAGTCCACGTATTTCTCAGCCTGCTCCGCCCAGAAAGACTCCGGATCGGCGACCGACCGCCGGTACATCTCTTCATATCCTTCCAGGTCGATGTGGGAATTAGCCGCAAATTCCGGGTCGACCTTATATAGAACGGGCTCGCTCATCTCATTACTCCTTCTTTCACGTTAGGTTGTCACGCTAAGACCTTGAATTGCACGCCTATTTTAGAGCTTGCGAAGAACGCCCTCCAGTCTCGTACAAATTCTTTCCTGCGTCGCCGCCGGCTGGGCGGGGTATTTCGCCCCTCAGTGGAGATCGTCAGCCTGATCGATGTTGTGCCAGGGACTTTGGGGATCGAGCAACTCGAGCCAACGTCGATGCTCGACCCGTTCCTCTTCGTTCATCCGAATCACTGGAAATTCAAAATCACCGTGTTGGCTGGCTGCGTCGGCGTCTATCCCTGCATCCCTTGAAGTCCCAGCCTCTAATGCCAACGCCGTCTGTCCGCCGGTCATCGCCAGGTAAACGTCCGCCAGAATCTCGGCATCCAGGAGGGCACCATGGAGCTGCCTGGCGCTATTGTCTACGTTATATCGTCGGCAAAGCGCATCAAGGCTGTTCCGCTGACCCGGATGCATCTTTCGTGCAAGTTCCAGCGAATCCGTGATCTCGCAGAACGCTTCCAGTCGGGATGGACTGCCTGCCAGTTCCAATTCTTGGTTAAGGAACCCGAGGTCAAAAGGGGCGTTATGGATGACCAGTTCCGATCCCCTAACGAAGTCGAGAAATTTATCCATCACCTCAGGAAACGAGGGCTTACCATCGAGAAAGTTTTCGGTGATGCCGTGGATCTCCTGTGCCTGAGGATCAATAGCGCGGCCTGGGTTGAGGTAGGTATGAAACCGCATGTCGGTGTGTTTGCGGTTACTGAGGAGTACACACCCGAGTTCGATGACGCGATGTCCTTGCGTCGCATCGAGACCGGTCGTTTCCGTATCCAGCACAATCAGGTTCATGCTGTTTTATCTCCAGCGTAGATATTGTTGGCGAGCATAAGATCAATCGCCCGATTTGCCAGCGCATCCGCCCGTTCATTCTCCGCGTGTCCGCTGTGACCCCGAACCCAGTGCCAACTGACACGTCGACGCTCGGCAGCGCTATCCAGCTGTTTCCAGAGGTCCTGATTCTTGACGGGCTTTCTAGCAGCGGTTTTCCAGCCATTCGCCCTCCACTTGGAGATCCACTGCGTAACCCCGTTACGGACATATTGTGAGTCCGTGTAAACGGCTACCGGATGCTCAGGACTAACAGCTTCGAGAGCCCGGATTGCCGCGACAAGCTCCATACGATTATTGGTTGTGTGGCGTTCCGAGCCCAAAAGTTCCGTTTCTTGTGAGCCGTCCCGAATCAGAACACCCCAGCCCCCGGGTCCCGGGTTTCCCCGACAGGCGCCGTCGGTGAAAAGCGTCAGTGCCTTCTGATCGGCTAACTCAGTCATCTAGACCCGCACTTTCCCTTCGGCGACATGCCTCGGCATTGCAGAGACGAAAGGCTCCGATACACGGCCCCGTGAAGCGCGAACCGGCTCTAGCATGACGGATTTGCCAAACCCCCTTTTCTTGACGACAACCACATAAGCCCCGGAGAGCAAAGACCACCACCGCTCACCGACGGCCTCAAGAAACGCCGTCTTGGCTAGCAGTCGCGCACTGGCGATGGGGGGGCGATAAAACACAGGGGCAGCAGATGTGAGTTCCAGTCCCAGTAAGCAGGTCCAGTCCTGGACTTGACCTAGCGACAGGAAACTTCCAGCCCAGGGACCGCGGCGTGGGCGCAGCGTCAGGCCTCGGCGTAGCCCCCAAAGGCCCCAACGGTTAAACCCGCAGATCACCATACAACCCTCTGGGGCGAGTACGCCGTACGCCTCTCTCAGGACCGCATGTGGATTAGCTGAAAAATCGAGAACGAAAGGCAATGCCAGTAGGTCGATTGAGCGGGCACCAAACGGCAAATTCTCAGGGTCGCACACGAGCAATGTACGCTCATCATCGTTATTATTAACGCTCACGCTGCCTTGACAAGGGCCTCCCCAATACACGTGTTCAGCCTTTTGCAAAAGGTCGGCATTACGAAAACCAACTTGAAATCCGGTACGGTAGTAGCCAGAGGGAATCAGCCGCGACACGCACCGGTAGACTGTATCGCAGATCTCACGGCCCAGTGCAGTTTGAAACCAAGCCTCAATATCGGTATCGCCCCTGCGCCCGCTGGTCCAGCTCACCTCAGACGGCGGTTCCAGTTTGAGACCAGTCCCCAGGCGGCGGAATCTCATTCGACTCACCTTTTCTTGCTCGGCATACTTGCTTTGTGAAACTCAGGAGATTTTACCCGGTGCATCCCCCGGTTGGTATAACTACCTAAGAGAGCGTCAGCAGAATTCCAGGGCATAGACCAGCGCATCCTCCTTTTGCGGGGGGCCGTAATATCTGGGCCGCCGGCTCAGCAGTTGAAAACCGACTTTTCGATAGATTGCCTGGGCTCTAAGGTTGCTGGGTCGCACCTCCAACAAGAGGCGCTCGGCGTCCCGCTCCTGGGCTACCCGGATAATTTCTCTCAGTAATTGCCTCCCGAATCCACGCCCCTGCTGACCCGGTGCAACCGCGATGTTCAACAAGTGGGCATCGCCCGGGCCAAGAGCCGCAATCACATAGCCGAGCACATCATCTGAACGCAGCACCCAGCACTCATAATCCGCCTTTAGACAATCGAGAAACACCCCCGGACTCCATGGTGCCGGGGAGACGACCTGTTCAAGTTCTGCAACCTGACCGAGGTCATCGGTCATCATGGGGTGAATCCCCGCAGCTTCGGTGCCAGAATCCATCAAATCGGGTTAATTCATAACTGAACACGCGAGCCGAAGGTCATTCCAGCTTTTGCCTTTGGCCAACGGCGAGCGGAGAAGGTAAGCCGGATGGTAGGTAACTACCAGCGGAAGCTGGTTAATCTTGTATTGGTGTACCCGGCCGCGAAGTTGCGCCAGACTCTGATCCGTTTCCAGCAGTGCCTGTGCCGCGAAGCGACCCATCGCCACAATAATTTCCGGATGGACAAGGGAAATCTGCTGGTGAAGATAAGGACTGCATTGCTGAACTTCATGCCCGAACGGGTCCCGGTTGTTTGGAGGACGACACTTAAGTACGTTAGCGATGAACACCTCATCACGCGATAAACCGATACTCAAAAGCATTCCATTCAGAAGACTTCCCGCCCGTCCAACGAACGGCAATCCCAGCTTGTCTTCTTCAGCACCCGGCGCCTCGCCGACAAAAAGCCAACGCGCACTGACCTCTCCTGCGCCGAAGACAGCGTTCTTCCGAACGCTGTGAAGATCGCACCGCTCACAGCGTGCCACCTCATCGCTAAGACGGGTAAGGTCCGTGCGCACCCCTTGAGATTGAAGCCCCGTCGTGGGGGCGGAACCGTCGGCGACCCTTCGATCGCCCTCTGGCGCCGGCGATGAATACCTCCACCGAACCAGCCCCATCTCACGAAAGTAGGGGGCATACCGACTCATTAATGTAGCTTAAACTGTCTCACCGCTCTGCGGATTAAATCGATGCGGTGTGCCCTGGAGCTTGTTCAGCCCGTTGATATACGCTTTAACAGACGCCACAACGATATCGGTATCGGCGCCCTGGCCGTTCACGATTCGGCCTTCCTCCTGAAGTCGAACACTAACCTCTCCTTGGGAGTCCGAACCCGCGGTAATCGCATTCACGGAGTAAAGCAGCAGGGTGCGGGACCCTGGAACAATTTCCTCTACTGCCTTGAAAGCCGCATCCACAAGGCCGTCGCCGCTTGCGCTGCTCGTCTGGTGGCGTCCCTCAAATTGGAGAGAAAGATCAGCAACCGGAACGCTTCCGGTTTCCGCCACCGTCTTCAAACTCACAAACCGTAGCCCTTCATTCTCTTCTTTCCCTGCGTCCTCGCTCACAAGCACCTGAAGATCGTCATCAAATATCTCATGCTTCTTGTCCGCAAGATCTTTGAAGCGTGTAAACGCCGCATTCAGTTCGGCGTCACTCGTAAATTCGATTCCCAGAGCCGACATCCGCTCACGAAACGCCGTACGGCCGGAGTGTTTTCCGAGCACGATCTGATTGGCTGACCAGCCCACATCCTCGGCCCGCATGATTTCATAGGTATCACGCTGTTTCAGCACGCCGTCCTGATGGATTCCGGCCTCATGGGCAAAAGCATTTGCACCAACGATTGCCTTGTTGGGCTGCACCGGAAATCCGGTGACGCTCGCCACCAACCGGCTTGCCGGAAGGATCTGGGTGGTGTCGATCGCTGTGTCGCATGAGAAAATATCATGTCTTGTGCGAACCGCCATCACCACCTCTTCCAGTGACGCGTTGCCAGCCCGTTCGCCCAAGCCATTGATCGTGCACTCAACCTGTCGGGCACCACTCTGTACAGCCGCGAGGGAATTTGCGACCGCAACCCCAAGATCATTGTGGCAGTGGACCGAGAACACCGCTTTGTCAGCGTTCGGAATTCGATGCATCAACCTGGTAAACATCTCTCCGAACTGATGAGGCATCGTGTAACCTACCGTATCGGGGATATTCACGGTCTGCGCCCCCGCGTCAATCACGGCCTCAAACACCCTGCAAAGAAAGTCCTCCTCAGAGCGTCCGGCATCCTCCGCTGAGAACTCGACATCGTCAACCGAATCACGTGCCTGGCGAACAGACTGCACCGCCTTCTCAAGGACGTCCTCGGGCGACATCCTGAGCTTCGCCTGCATATGAATGGGAGAGGTTGCGATGAATGTATGAATTCGTGGGGCATTTGCATCCTTAACAGCCTCTGCCGCCTTTGCAACATCGCCGGGATTTGCCCTTGCTAGAGCACAAATGCGGCTGTCGGAAATCTCTTTTGCGACCATCCGGACGGCGTTAGAGTCTCCAACACTGGCGGCCGGAAAGCCTGCTTCAATGATATCCACCCGCATTTTCTCGAGCTGGCGTGCGATTCGGAGCTTCTCAGCTGCGGTCATAGATGCCCCGGGACTCTGCTCACCGTCACGCAAAGTGGTATCAAATATATAAAGCCGATCGTTCATGCTTGTTCTCCGCGAATCAAGACTTGATGAAATCAACCTGTCCGTCCCGCGAGGGACTGGTCAAGGTAGGGTGGTAGTAGTGAGGAAATTAAGGGATTATTGCGCCGGCAGGCGCAGCAGATCCAGCAGTACGCGAAGATGACGCGTCTGCGGGGGTCCGGACAGAACGTAACCGGAGCGGGGCTCAGAAGCAGTGTGTTGTCTCGCCATGCCGGCGAGTATAACGCCGGACCGAAGGTCAGGCAAAAACGTCTGTCTGGCGATTCCCCCGGTGGAAATCAGTCTTCCGATTGTCCCGATGCCTGGCGCACGGCGGGAGCAGCAGGTGTCTGTCCTGATTCCTCACCAACCACCTGAAAAACGTTCTGACCCTCCAAGCGGAGCCAGAACCAGCCGACCGGGCCCGAAATGGCATAAACGGTAAACATAGTAAACAGCACCGCTGGGGGATCGAAGGAAATCAGCACAAAGACTAGGACAAGGGCCAGAACCGCGACAAACGGAACCCGGTGTTTCAGATCGAGGTCCTTGAAACTGCGATAGGGCATTCCAGTCACCATTGAAAAAGCAAGGAGTGCCATCAGGACGAACCCGGTGATCTGATAGGCAGCACCGGACAAGAGGTAACTCTCCGCTGTCCACACGCCGGCGGCGAGCAGGACAGCCGCAGCCGGACACGGGAGTCCCTGGAAATAGCGTTTGCTGGGACTCTCCTGCGTGTTAAAGCGGGCGAGACGCAGCGCCGTCGTGGCAACATAGGTAAATGCCACCAGCCATCCACTCTTTCCAAGCGCTTGCAGGCCCCACTCGAACAGAATCAAGGCCGGCGCCAGCCCAAACGCGACGAGATCGACCAGTGAGTCGTATTCCTTCCCAAAGTCGCTCGCGGTATTTGTCATTCGGGCGACCCGCCCGTCCAGCGAATCAAGGACAGCCGCGACGATGACCGCGATAGCCGCGTTTGAAAAGTTTCCGATGGTGGATTGAATAATCGCGTAGAACGCCGCGAACAGACTTGCCGTAGTAAACAGGTTCGGCAAGATGTAAATGCCCTTGGGCGGCTTATCGCGATGCTCCAATGGGGTAACTCTGTGAATCGTGGACATCCTATTCCGGCAACGGCTTCAACCGCGCAATAATATCACTTCCAGACATCACCCACTTTCCGGCCTTTGCAACGACCTCAAAATTGGGGGGCAAGTAAACGTCAACCCGGGAGCCGAAACGAATAAACCCGTAACGTTCACCCCGCTCAACCAAATCGCCGACCTCTACGTAGGTCAGTATTCTGCGTGCTACCCACCCCGCAATCTGTACGCAACTAACGCGGTGGTCATCTTCGGTCTCGATCTGGATTGCACAGCGTTCGTTTTTGATGGAAGCTTTTTCAAGTGCCGCATTCAGGAACTGGCCCTGATGATACTGCCGATCAACAACACGCCCTGTGACCGGGACCCGGTTCGAATGTACCGAGAAAATATTCATGAAGATACTGATGCGGGTGACGGGTGCACCAGAAAAGGGGTCGTGATCCGGGTGGATTCCGACGACCCGACCGTGAGCGGGTGCTACCACACCCCCTGGCAGATCAGGAACAGATCGCGGTGGGTCCCGAAAGAATTGCAGTACCAGAAAACACAAAATCCAGAAAGGGAGCGCAATCCAGAAGCCGGCAACCACATGCACGGTGCCAGCAAGTCCAAGGACCAGCAGGATTCGGCTCCAGCCCTCGCGGGCAATAAGTGGATAGGTCACGGGCGACTGCAGCCCTCTTAGGAGCGCTCAACCACAATCCGTCATTAGTTACGTGACTTGTCGACGAGTTTGCCCTTCTGAATCCAAGGCATCATTGCCCTGAGCCCTTCTCCGACAGCCTCAATCTGATGTTCCCGTCCTTTCTGACGCAGTCCCTGGAAATTTGCACCACCCGAACGACTTTCCTCCATCCATTCGCGGGCAAACTGACCGGACTGGATTTCGCTCAGAATCTTTTTCATCTGCGCCTTAACCTCTGGGGTGATCACCCTCGGCCCGCGGGTCACATCCCCGTACTCTGCCGTATTTGAAATCGAATACCGCATATTGGCAATCCCACCCTCGTAGATCAGGTCCACAATCAACTTGGTTTCATGCAGGCATTCGAAATACGCCATTTCTGGGGCATATCCGGCTTCGACCAGCGTCTCGAAGCCAGCCTGAATCAGAGAAGTCAGTCCGCCACAGAGGACTGTCTGCTCTCCAAAGAGATCTGTCTCGGTTTCTTCCTTATAGGTCGTTTCGATAACTCCGGCTCTTCCCCCGCCGATGGCGCTCGCGTATGACAACGCGGTATCCCGGGCAGTACCACTCGCATCTTGCTCGATCGCTATCAGGCACGGGACACCACCCCCTTCTGTGTAGGTTGACCGCACCAGATGACCCGGCCCTTTGGGTGCAATCATAATGACATCAACGGAACTGTCCGGCTCGATGAAACCAAAATGCACATTGAAGCCATGGGCAAATGCCAGCGCCGAGCCCGGTTTCAAGTGGGGTGCCACCGAACTTTCGTACAGATCCGCGGCCAACTCGTCAGGCACGAGCATCATCACGACCTCGGCTGCCGCGACAGCATTAGCGACCGTATCAACGCGAAGGCCCGAGTTCACCGCCTTGTCCCGGGAGGAGGAGTCCTCCCTCAAGCCAACCACAACATCCACCCCGCTGTCGCGAAGATTGTTCGCATGGGCGTGACCTTGTGAACCATAACCGATCACGGCCACAGTCTTTCCCGCAATGATGCCAAGGTCAGCATCGTCATCATAATGGACTTTCATAGTGGTTACTCCAACGCGCCGGATAGGCGCCGATTAAACGTTGCAAATTCCGTGTCTGAGAAACTAAAGGCGCAGCGTCCGTTCTCCGCGGGCAATCCCCGAGACGCCCGATCGGACGACTTCCAGAATATCCGCCGGTGGCATCGTCCCAAGGAAGGCGTTCAGTTTGTCTCCGGGCCCGGTGAGTTCAATCGTATACGCTTCACCATCAACATCAATGATTCGGCCCCGGAAGATGTCGACCAGCCGCTTGATTTCTTCCCGTTCGGCACCTTGGGCAGCTACTTTTAGCAAGAGCAGTTCCCGTTCGATGTGCCGTCCTTCTGTCAGGTCCATCAGTCGAACAACGTCGATCAGTTTGTTTAGCTGTTTGGTGATCTGCTCGATGATCTGCTCCGAGCCATGTGTAACGATGGTCATTCTGGAGAGCGAGTCGTCGTCCGTCGGCGCCACTGTGAGAGATTCGATGTTATACCCGCGTGCCGAGAACAAGCCCGCGATACGGGACAACGCTCCAGACTCATTTTCTACCAGCAAGGAAAGTATTCGCCGCATTACTCAGGCCAGCTCTCTTTCGGCTGGAGCGGAACCGTCGGGCAATGGCTTTAGAACCATTTCATTATGCCCCGCGCCGGCCGCTATCATCGGATAGACGTTCTCTGTTTGGTCGGTCACGAAATCCAGGAAGAAGAGCCGATCCTTCTGCGCGAAAGCGTCACGTAATGCACCTTCGACATCCCCGGGCTTTTCCACCCGAATTCCGGTATGTCCGAAACTGGAGGCAAGATCTACGAAATCCGGAAGTGAATCCATATAGGAGTGGGAATACCGGCGGTCATAAAAGAATTCCTGCCACTGCCGCACCATGCCCATATAACGATTATTGAGGTTCACGATTTTGATCGGCAGGTCGTACTGTTTGCAGGTCGATAACTCCTGGATACACATAATAATGCTGGCCTCTCCCGTCACACAGGCGACTGCCGCCTCCGGGTGTGCGAGTTGCACCCCCATGGCTGCGGGAAGGCCGAAACCCATCGTTCCAAGGCCTCCGGAGTTGATCCAGCGACGAGGTTTGTTGAAGCCGTAATACTGAGCTGCCCACATCTGGTGCTGGCCGACATCCGAGGTTACGAAAGCATCCCCTAACGTCACCTCGTGCAGTTTTTGAACCACAAATTGCGGCTTGATTACCTCGTCGTTTGAGTCGTAGCCCAATGAATCACGGCTTCGCCAGGATTCGATCTGCTCCCACCACTTCGACAGGCTTTCTTCGTCCTGTGTCACACTGCTGTGGTCAAGGGCATCAAGGAGCTGTTCTAGGGCGGCAGCGGCGTCTCCAACGATTGGCACTTCTACCTGAACGTTTTTACCAATGGAGGCGGGGTCGATATCGATGTGGATAATTTTTGCGTCCGGCGAAAACTTTTTGAGGTCGCCTGTCACCCGATCGTCGAACCGAGCACCCACAGCGAGCATGACGTCACATTCGTACATCGCCATGTTAGCCTCGTAAGTGCCGTGCATTCCCAACATCCCTAAAAAACGCGGATCGTTAGATGCCAAGGCGCCAAGGCCCATCAGGGTGTTGGTGCAGGGGTGACCGAGCCGCTCCACCAGCGCCGTCAGTTGCCTGGCCGCTCCTGAAAGCACGACACCGCCACCGGTATAAATGATCGGCCTGTGTGCTTTGAGCAAAAGCTTAGCTGCTCGGGAGATCTGCTTTGAGTGCGCCTTACGAACCGGAGCGTATGAGCGGATCCGGACACTCTCGGGGTAACTGTACGTGCTGGTCTGTGCCGTAACGTCTTTCGGTATATCTACCACTACCGGTCCGGGCCGGCCGGAATTAGCAATAAAAAAGGCTTTCTTGATTGTCTCGGCAAGACTCCCAACATCCTTCACAAGGAAGTTGTGTTTGACACAGGGCCGGGTGATTCCGATGGTATCGACCTCCTGGAAGGCATCGTCACCGATCAGGTGTGTTGGAACCTGCCCGGTCAGCACAACCATGGGGATTGAATCCATATAGGCGGTCGCAATTCCCGTCACGGCATTTGTGACGCCGGGACCTGAAGTCACCAGAACGACCCCGGTTTTCCCAGTAGCCCGGGCGTAGCCATCGGCTGCGTGAGTCGCCGCCTGTTCGTGCCGCACCAAAATGTGCCGCACATCCTCTTGACTGTAAAAGGCGTCATAAATATGAAGTGCTGCGCCTCCGGGATATCCGAAGACCAGTTCGACACCTTCATCCTTAAGGCTTTGAACGACGATCTGTGCGCCGGTCAGCTCCATTGGCAAACCTCGATGGGGGTTGGGTGATTACGATTCCCAAAGGCCTGACGGGAATCAAACGCGAAAGTATATACAGATCAGCTGCTGGATGTAAATTCAGCGCCGTCTCCAGAACGTGCTCCCATCGGGTCGATCTTCGAGAATCACGCCCAACGTCTCAAGCCTCGCTCTGATGTCATCCGACTTTTCAAAATCTTTCTCCTGGCGCGCCAGGTTGCGACTTTGTACCAGTGTCTCGATCAGCCGCTCTTCCTCATCCCCGTTGTTATTCGAGGCCTGAGCGAAGGCGCCTCCTGCACCGAGCATGACACCCGGATCCTGATAGAGCAGTCCCAGCCTGCCCCCAAGCATTTTCAACTGTTCGCTCAAAGCGTATGCCGTGTCCGATCGTCCTGCTTCAAGCGACCGGTTGATGGCCTTCACGATGTTAAATAGAACAGCAATCGCCGAAGGCGTATTGAAATCATCCTCAAGCGCAGCATCGAATTCCTGAACATAATCGTGAACATCGGTCAGAGATTCCACCTGCGATTGCGGACCACCCTCTCCGATCTTAAAGAGTGCGGTATAGAGGCGCTCCAGACCAATCCGTGCCTGATCAAGAACAGCGTCCGAGAAATTCAACGGGCTCCGGTAATGGCTCAGCAGGATCAAGAAGCGTATGGTCTCCCCTGCCCGAGTCTGGTCAACATCCTTGCTGACAATGTCACGAATTGTGAAAAAGTTGTCCAGCGATTTTGACATTTTTTCTTCATCAATCTGTACAAACCCGTTATGCATCCAGGTGTTCACAAACTTCTTTCCTGTGACGCCTTCAGTTTGCGCAATCTCATTCTCGTGATGGGGAAAGCGGAGATCCATCCCTCCACCGTGGATATCGAAGTGCTCTCCCAGGCATTGGGTTGACATGGCTGAACACTCAATGTGCCAGCCGGGCCTGCCGTCACCCCAGGGCGAGGACCACTGGGGCTCACCCGGTTTTGCGTGTTTCCATAAAACAAAATCCAAGGGGTCATCTTTGGCTTCGTCCTTGTCAACACGGGCCCCAGCTTTCATTTCATCAAGCGAGCGGCCCGACAGGAGGCCATAACTCGGGAATTCACGAACCCGGAAATAGACGTCCCCATTAATTCCCTGATAAGCGAAACCCTGCTCCTCGAGCTTGCGCGTCATCGAAATAATTTCGTTGATATGGCCCGTTGCGCGGGGCTCTTTATCCGGGGGCGCTACGTTAAGAATCCTCTCATCCTCATGCATGGCGTCAATAAATCGCTTTGTAAGATCTTCGAAAGGCTCCGAAAGCTCGGCCGCACGTGCAATAATTTTGTCATCGATATCGGTGATATTTCGTATGTATTCGACCTTAAGCCCCCAAGCCCGCAAGACCCGGACAACCATATCGAAGACCACCAAAACCCTCGCATGTCCCAGATGGCAGTAGTCGTAGACCGTCATCCCACAAACATACATTCCAACACGCCCCGGTTTCACGGGCTGAAAAACCTCTTTCTTTCGCGTCAAACTGTTGTAAATTCGGATTGCCATCGTGACCAGCCCGGGTAGCGGGGAACGAATGGTAACGAAATGCAGCGCCTTCTCCAACTCAGATCGCGGGTCGGCGTACCTCTGGCGACCAACTCGGCTGTACAACAACTGTGATTCAACTTATATCAGACCTTCACCTGAGCGCTGATGATCCGGCCCTGACCGACCAGTTTCGCCAGTATGCGGGTCGACTTGAGTCCGGTGATGAACTCTATATCCTCGGTGACCTGTTCGAGTATTGGCTTGGAGACGATGCTGTCGAGTTCCTGGGTCACCTGCAGGCAGAGCGCTTGCTTTCCTCGATTTCGGACCGGGGCGTGCAGCTGAATTTTCTAACCGGCAATCGGGATTTTCTCCTTGGCAGATCTTTTGCCGACCGCTGCGGTATGAACCTCATTGCTGACGAACACATCCTGAACGTCGGCGCGGAGCGGATTTTGCTTATGCATGGGGATAGTCTTTGCACCGACGATATTGCTCATCAGCAATTCAGAGCGATGGTACGCACACCGTCGTGGCAAGAGGGCTTTCTGAAAAAGTCCGTGGTAGAACGGGATGCCATGGCAAAACTCGCGCGATACCGTAGCGAGGACAGCAAAGCCGCCAAGACGGCTCAGATCATGGATGTCAATTCGACGGCGGTCGATGAAGTCATGCGGTCTCATCACGTCCGTATGCTGATACACGGACATACGCATCGTCCGGCGGTCCACGAAATCGGGTCAGCGGATGGCTGCTACCGGATCGTGCTCGGAGACTGGGGTCCCGGACCCAGTTGGATTCAATTAAACGAGAACGACCTCGAACTGCAGTTTGGCGACACCCGGAAACGGCTGGCGTTTCGGGGCGATGTTAATGGTAGGTACTGATCTCCGCTACATCCAGCGCCTCGACACTTTTCTGCTTTGCCTGATCGCTTCGCTCCCCGGCGAGGCTTTGCAGAAAATCCTCGCTCACATTACCGGTGACGTACCTGCCGTCGAAACACGAAGCGTCAACCTGGCTGATCCGTGGATTACCTTCCCGAACCGCAGCAATCAGATCCTCCAGACGCTGGTACAGCAGTCGATCAGCGCCGATGAATTCCCCGATCTCCTCCTCCGACCGCCCACTGGCTACCAGCTCGGAGCGTGAGGGCATGTCGATTCCATAAACATTGGCGTAACGTACGGGTGGCGCCGCTGATGCAAAATACACTTTCTTTGCGCCGGCATCCCGAGCCATTTGAATGATCTGTTTCGATGTCGTTCCTCTGACAATGGAGTCATCGACCAGCAGCACGTTCTTGCCCCTAAACTCGAGATCGATCGCATTCAGTTTTTGTCGTACGGACTTCTGCCGCTCTTCCTGCCCTGGCATGATGAAGGTACGCCCGATGTAACGGTTCTTAATAAAGCCTTCACGGTATTTCAGGCCGGCAACATTTGCTAACTGCAGTGCTGAAGTGCGGCTGGTGTCGGGAATTGGGATGACGACATCAATGTCGTGATCAGGCCATACCTTAAGCATCTGTTCGGCCAGCTTTTCTCCCATCCGCAGTCGGCTCTTATACACAGCGACATCGTCCATGATCGAGTCCGGCCTTGCCAGATAGACGTATTCGAACAGGCATGGCGCAAGTTCAGTCTCTGCCGCACAAACCTGTCGTTCTATAGTTCCGTCAGTCTTCACGAATACGGCTTCTCCGGGCACTACATCTCCCGAACGGCGATATCCGAGAACGTCAAGCGCCACACTCTCCGAGGCGATCATGACGGAATGCCCCGAGGATTCAGTACGTTCACCCACAACCAGCGGACGAATACCATGAGGATCACGAAACGCCACCAACCCATAGCCCACGATCATCGCGACTACTGCATAGGCGCCGCGGCAGCGACGATGCAGGCGGCCCACCGCCTCGAAAATATCCTGAGTCTGCAGTACACCTTTTTTATTCCGGACGGATTCCATGAGTTCATGCGCAAACACGTTAAGTAGAACCTCTGAATCCGAGCCGGTGTTGATCTGACGAAGGTCATCCTGGAAAAGCTCCAGACTGAGTTCATGAGCATTGATCAGATTGCCGTTATGGCCGAGCGCGAGACCAAAGGGAGAGTTTACGTAGAACGGTTGAGCCTCGGAGCGATTATCTCCACCGGCGGTGGGGTACCGGACGTGCCCCAATCCCATATTTCCTTCCAGCTGAAACATGTGCCGGGCGTCAAAAACATCCCGGACCAGTCCACTATCCTTTCTGAGAAACACCCTTCTTCCGTCGCAGGTCATGATCCCGGCGGCGTCCTGCCCACGGTGTTGAACCACTGTCAGCGCATCATAGATTTGCTGATTAACCGGACCACATCCGACAATGCCTACAACGCCACACATATTCCTACGTTCTCCTCAGCGCATCAGTCTGTGGCGCCCCCAACGCCCAGTACACCTGAATCAAGTGCCTGAGCGCCGATGGTCTCCATCAACGGTTGGGTAAGCTTGCGCGAAACCAAATCGACCACTGGTTCGAAGTACGGGACCAATGACGACGCATTGTACCAATCCTGTTCCAGGGCAGCGGTTGATCGCGCGAGAACCAGAAGCGCAGTAATGACGACCAAAGCGCGCATGGCACCAAACACTGCGCCGAACGCCCGATCCCTTCCGGTGAGACCGGTTGCATGGAAGATCCGCCTAATGAGGCTTGCCACCAGTAAAAGGCCAATAAGTACTACGCTGAAGGCCAGCACCGCGCCAACTGCCTCAGACAACGGCGGATTCTGCAGTACCGGGTCAATTCGTAGCGCGACAGTGGATCCATAAAGATAGGCAAGCCAGAATGCGGCAACCCACGAAATCAGCGAAAAGACTTCTCGGAGTAGCCCTCGAACCACACCAAAAGCTAATGAGAGCGCAATCGTCGTCCCGATAACGAGGTCCAACACGCCAGGCCAGGGGATACCGGATAGGTCATCCATTTCAGAGTTTTCCGGGCTCTCTCTGTGTGGGAGGGGTCATCGCAATTCCACTACAAACGCGGGCTCTCCTGTCACGAGCATCGCTTTGCCGCTCTCGCGCTCTGCGGCCGCCACATCCCCGAATGGACCAAGGTAAATACGAACGGCGGTTCTGCCATTTATCTCGATCTGTTCCTGTTGCGGGATCATGCCGTTAGCAACGAGTAACGCTGAGCGCTTCTTTAGATTTGCTGATTCCGAAAATACCCCAACGCGAACGACCCAACCCTCTTGTGCAGACGAAGATACCTGTTCCTCGCTCACTGCGACCTCGCCGGATGCATCCTGCGCCGGTACCAGCGCGGCGTGTGTTTCGGTAGTCTCAGGGGCGGTCTCAGTGTTCGCAGCACCCGTCCCTAACCCTATGGAAGAATTAAATTCGCCGGTGGGTTCCGGGAGGACAGGCTCGGGCGAAGGCCCTGTTGAAACCGGCCTGCCACCGAGGAGCCATGGCAACAGAATGATCGGGATCGCCAGCAGAATCAGCGCACCGGTGGCCCGGTGTCTGAGATTAAACGGAGGCTCCGCCGGTGCATCCATTTATCCAGGCGTCCTTTTAGATTCCCAATCAAGTATATCACCCACCAGATAGAACGAACCGAAAACAACGATACGGTCCCCCGGTTGACTGTCCTCGAGCGCTGCGCGATAGACGGCCCGGGGAGGCGTCGATATGGCGAGATCGGCGACCTCGACTCCCGACAGTGAAGTGCGTAATTCACTAATACCCAACGCTCGCGGACCCTCTAGTTCCGCCAGATACCAACTGTCAACACAGTCCTTCATCACCTCAATCGTCCCTGCGATGTCCTTGTCCTGAAGCATTGAGAATACTGCACGGGTTGTACCCTGTACGCAGTCTGCTTCCAGTTGTTCTGCCAATGCAGATACCGCCTGCAGATTGTGCGCAACATCAAACCAGGTTGTAACGAGACCGGGACGACGCTGCTGTCGCGCCGGGACCGAAAAATTCTGAAGCACCTCCAAGTGGTTGGCCTCTATCGGGGCAAGGTCGTTGAGGCTGCGCAAGGATGCGAGCACTCCGGCAACATTCTGTGCCCAGACAGGGCTGGTAGCATCAATCTCGCAGGAATTTATGACCGAACGGCCCGGCCAGAAATCCGCGTCGGCTGTAAACGACCAGCGACCCTTGCTGACATTGCGTATTCGATAGTCACGATTGATCAACCGCGCTTGACAATCAAGCGCTTCGACGCGAGAGAGCAGCGTTGCGGGTGGAGAGGGGTCCGAAATTACAGACCGCCCTCTGAAACGCAGAATTCCAGCTTTTTCCTTCCCAATCGCGTCGCGAGAATCACCCAGCCATGCCTCGTGGTCCATGCCCACCGACGTGATCACTGCGAGATCCGGATCCAGAATATTGACGGCATCCAGGCGCCCGCCCATGCCGACCTCGAGAATCCAAATATCGAGGTCTGAATCGGAGAAAATATCCAACGCCGCAAGGGTTCCGAATTCGAAATAGGTCAGCGGAATCATTCCGCGTGCCCGGTCGACCCTGCAAAACGCCTGGCACAGCTTGTCATCACGAGCATGTTTACCGTTAATCCGGACTCGTTCGCCATATTGGACCAGGTGCGGCGAGGTGTAGGTGCCGACCCGATAGCCGGCTGCGCGATAGACGGCATCGAGCATCGCAGCCGTTGAGCCCTTTCCGTTAGTTCCTGCGACCGTGATCACGACAGCTGGACGTACCGGTCTCAACTGGTGTATCACCCGGCGGGGTCGGTCGAGGCTAAGATCAATCGTCCGTGGGTGTACGGATTCAATATAGGCGAGCCAATCGCTCAGCGTCCGATCGGACTGTACCTGCATAGCGTCAGAGTGGGTCGACGTCTTTTTCCGACGGCAGTTCTTCCCCTACGGCCTGCACCGGGCCGAAGCCCAAAGTCTCCAGCGCATCCGCAATCACCTCTCGCAGCGCGTTGCGTGGCACGACCATATCGATCGCTCCATGCTCGAGGAGAAACTCGGACTGCTGAAAGCCTTCTGGCAGGGTTTCGCGCACAGTCTGCTCAATGACGCGGGGGCCCGCAAAGCCGATCAGCGCGCGTGGTTCCGCGATAATGAGATCTCCCAACATGGCAATACTCGCCGATACCCCTCCCATCGTCGGATCAGTCAGAATCGAGATGAAAGGCAGCCCGGCGTTACTGAGATTTTTCAGTGCCGCGGTCGTCTTGGCCATTTGCATTAAGGAAAACAGCCCTTCTTGCATCCGGGCACCACCACTCGCGCTAAAGCAGGCAAACGGATTATGCCGCTGCACCGCGTCGTCTACGCCCCGGACGAACTTCTCACCAACGACAGACCCCATCGAGCCACCCATGAAACCAAACTCAAAGGCCACCGCGGTAAGAGGAATCTCCCCAACCGTGCCGCGTCCGGCGATCAATGCCTCTGGCTCCAGGCTGGTTTTACCTGCGTCAGACAGCCGGTCACGATAACGCTTTTCATCGCGAAAATTCAGCATGTCTACTGCCCGAAGGCTCGCTCCAATCTCATGGAACCTGCCCTCATCGAAGAACCCGCTGAGCCGCGCCCGTGCACCGAGGCGCATATGGTGGCCGCACTTAGGACACATCTGCATCCCACGGTCAAGATCAGCGCCGTACAGAACGGCGCCGCAGTCATCGCATTTGCGCCACAAACCCTGCGGTACGCCACGACGTGTCGCCACGGAGGCCGCTCCCTTGATCTTGGGCGGAATCAGCCTATCAAACCAGCTCACTTGACTTGCGCTCCCTCCGTTACTTGGGACGTTCGCATGTCCCACGCCGTAACCGCCTCGCAGAATGCCCGGATCTTGTCGGGACTTTTTCGGCCCCGCTCGCACTCAACACCCGTACTGACATCAACCGCCCAAGCCCCACATTGCGCCAACGCCTCACCGACATTCCCTGAATGCAATCCCCCCGCGAGTATGACGGGCACTGGGAGCTTGATCCTTGCTCGGCCCCAATCAAAGGAAACCCCAGTGCCTCCGAGCGCATCTCTGTGATAGGTGTCCAAAAGGAATGCGCCTGCGCTGGGATACTTTTCCGGCAATTGCGCCGGATCAACCTCGTCCATCATCCTGATCGCTTTGATATAAGGGAGGCCATAGCGCTCGCAATTAGCTACAGACTCAGAACCATGAAACTGCAGAGCCGTCAGCGGCACGCGGTCCAAAACGCTGGCGATATCCGGTTCCGCGGGATCAACAAATACGCCGACGAGGTCTACCAGGGGTGGAACCTCCTGCGCTACAGAAACCGCCTGGCCCAGGTCGACTGCGCGTCGGCTTCCGGGAAAAAAGATCAATCCGATCGCGTCAGCACCCGCTTCAACCGCAACAGCCGCATCCTCTGCTCGAGTGATTCCGCATATTTTGATTCGGGTTCGCACCAGTGTATTTTACCGCTTGCCCGATCGGTCGGATTATCCCCAGTACCTGCATGCCGGTGGTGGCGGCGGGATTTGAAAATGCTCGGGATATCTGATGGCGCTCAGGTACAGGCCATCTGGTGGCGCTGTGACGCCCCCCATCGCACGATCCCGGCTTTCCAAGACCTCTTTTGCCCAGATAGCAGGCCGGGCACCTGTGCCGATGGCCGTCAGCACCCCCGTGATGTTGCGCACCATGTGCTGCAAAAAACCATCCGCTTCAACATCAATCCAGATCCACGCATCTTTCCTTTCGATAGTGATCTCGTGGATTTCCCGAACCGGTTGCTTGGCCTGGCATCCACTTGATCGATAGGCCGAGAAATCCTGCCGACCAGTCAGATAAACCGCGCCGGCTCGCATGCGTGCTATATCAAGATCCTCATAGGTCCAGGTGACACGCCGCGCTAGATATGTCGGCCGAACATTCCGACAGAACAAGACATACCGATACCTTCTTGAGAGCGCGCTGAACCGGGCATGAAAATCCGGGTCAACCGGTTTTGCCCAGGTTAGTGCCAGTCCCTCGGGTAACAAGGTATTGGCGCCCCTTACCCAGCTCAGGGGCGCCCGGACTGCTGCACTATCAAAGTGGGCAACCTGTCCGCTCGCGTGCACCCCGGTATCTGTACGCCCGGCTGTTACCACCCGTACTGGTTGGGCGGCCACTGAACTCAACGCTTCCTCCAGCGACTGCTGTACGGTTTTGACACCTGACTGAACCTGCCAGCCATGGAAGCGGTTCCCGTCATATTCAACGCCGATTGCGCAACGCCGCTGCTGTGCAGGCTCGACCGGTTCACCAACTGTATACGCGAAAGCCACTGAATACCGTGTTGTAGAATCTATGAAAGGAAGTTCCAGATTCTACATTTGCCGGATTCCAAGTGGTCTGGCGACTGGCGGCCTCCTCGCGGTTTGGCCGCCGGCACACCTAACAAGGAGATAAGGGCAGAATCCATGACACCTCCCATTACCCCTACCGAGCCTCTTGAGTCCTATAGAAGCGGCCCGGACGAACGGGGCCACTTCGGCCTTTTCGGTGGCCGTTTTGTTGCCGAAACGCTCATGCCCCTCATTCTCGACCTGGAGAGTGCTTATAACGCGGTCCGTCAGTCTCCGGACTTCCAACGTGATTTGGACTACTTCGCGGCTCACTACACTGGCCGACCTAGCCCTCTCTATTTCGCCAAGAGCCTCACTGAAACCCTCGGCGGAGCCAAAATTTACTTTAAGCGTGATGAACTGAACCATACCGGCTCCCACAAGATCAACAACACCCTGGGTCAGATCCTGCTTGCCAAGCGCATGGGAAAGTCACGCATCATTGCCGAAACGGGCGCAGGTCAGCATGGCGTTGCTACTGCAACGGTCTGCGCCTTGTTCGACCTGCCGTGCGTGGTCTATATGGGCGCAACCGATATTGAGCGTCAGGCGCCCAATGTCTTCCGCATGAAACTGCTTGGTGCTGAAGTCGTCCCGGTTACCAGTGGCACTGGCACGCTCAAAGATGCCATGAACGAGGCCTTGCGTGACTGGGTCGCCAACGTTGAAGACACCTTCTACATTATCGGCACCGTTGCCGGTCCACACCCCTACCCCGCGATGGTGCGCGATTTTCAAAGCGTGATCGGGCGCGAAGCAAAGCAGCAAATCGAACAGGCTGAAGGCCGGCTTCCCGACACGCTCGTCGCCTGCATTGGGGGTGGCTCAAACGCGATGGGATTGTTTCATCCTTTTCTGGACGATCCGGTCAGCATCATCGGTGTAGAAGCCGGCGGCCTGGGGCTGCAAACCGAACAGCACGCCGCCTCGTTGACGGGAGGACGCCCCGGGGTCCTTCACGGGAACCGTACCTATCTTTTGCAAAATGAAGATGGTCAGATCATCGACGCCCATTCCATATCTGCCGGACTCGATTACCCCGGGATTGGTCCAGAGCACTCCTGGCTCCATGATCATGGCCGGGTAGATTATGTGTCCGTGACGGATTCGGAAGCGCTTGAGGCATTTCAACTGTGCTGCCGAACCGAGGGTATCATTCCAGCCCTTGAACCTGCCCATGCCTTGGCCCACGTGGCCAAGATTGCGCCTGGGATGGAGAATGACAAGATCATTGTGATGAATCTGTGCGGCCGGGGGGACAAAGATATTTTCACGGTCGCGGACGCCCTGGGGATTGAAATATGAGCCGGCGCAATCGTGTTGATCTCGCCTTCAAGCGCCTCTCCGAGGAGAATCGCGGAGGACTCGTCACCTTCATTACCGCAGGCGACCCTGATCCTGAGACCAGCCAGAATCTCATGGAACGCCTTCCGGATTCAGGCGCGGACATTATCGAACTGGGGATGCCGTTTTCCGATCCGATGGCGGATGGCCCAGCGATTCAGGCCGCAAGTCTGCGCGCCCTGGCAAACGGGGCGTCATTGCGCAAAACACTCGACATGGTTGCACGTTTTCGCCGATCCAACGATCAGATTCCGGTAATCCTGATGGGTTATTTCAATCCCATCTATCAGTACGGACCCGCCCGTTTCGTTACTGATGCGGTCGAATCCGGCGTCGACGGCCTGATCCTGGTGGACCTCCCACCGGAAGAAGACGATGAGTTGTGTGACCCTGCCCGTACGGCAGGCCTGCATTGGGTCCGCCTCGTGACACCCACCTCTGATGAAAAGCGCCTGAAGACTGTGCTGAACAATTCCAGTGGCTTTGTCTACTACGTTTCCATTGCCGGGATAACCGGAACACGTTCAGCGGCGGTTTCCGCCGTTGGAGATGCTGTAGCAAGGCTGCGCTCGCACACGGGCCTTCCCATTGCAGTAGGCTTTGGAATCAATACACCTGATCAGGTCCGTGATACCGTCGAAGTCGCCGATGGCGCGGTGGTTGGATCTGTGATTATTCGCGAAATCGAGAAGAATCTGGACGACACCGGCGCCGCCACGCCTGAGTTACTCGAGAACGTGTCATCCCTCGTGAGAACACTGGCAGAAGGGGCCCGATACTAGACCTACTTTGGGATTCTGCGCTGACCTGGATTGGATCAGCGATTGATATTACTGAGCAGTTCTTCGGCACGTTTTGCGATCGCAGGATCCTGCGATGCAGAAAGGGCGGTAAGAATCTCCCGGGCTGCTGCGGGATCACCCATCTCAAGATACGCGTTGGCGAGTTCCAACTGGGTCCTCTCCTCACTCTCGGGATTCGATGCCTGTGCCGGATCAGACGTCATACCCGGGTCGTTCGGGGAGTCCGCCACTTCGGGCAGTGTTATCCGTCCATCCCCGGAACCCGTTTGCACGCTCTCCGTCTCTGCGAAGGGTGACTCTAACTCCAACTCGAGGCCGCCGAATAAATCCTGCGCACCTGACGTTGGCGCTGGCGGATCAACCTCTACCTGTCCGGCCTGTGCCTCGGGATCTGGATCCGCGTCGAAGTCAAGTTCAAATGCAATGCCCTCGTCCGCTACAGACTCAGCCGCCCCGGCGCCCTGTGCTGATACCGGTCCCAGGCTTACAGTCGATGTCGGCGACCCCGCACCTGTCGACGCCCCACCGATCGGGGCTTCGGGTGTCGCGGAGGGGTTAGAAAATGGGGATTCCCTGATCAGTTTCTCAAGGTGCGCCTCTTCCGGAGACCCTGCAGTCACCACTGCCCGGACTTCAGCGGCCAGTTCGAGAAATGCTTCGGATCTCGCCAGCACCTTCAACACCTCAAGCAGTTTGAGTTTGAGCTCTATTCGATCCGGAGCCCGCACGATGGCATCCCGAAGGGTTTGCTCCGCCTGCACTGTACGTCCGTAGGCAAGGTAAATCTCGGCCTCTGTCAGGGGATCAACTTCATCGCTATGTACGGCAACCCCTCTTTGGGTCTCAATATCGGTCACAAAGCCGGCACCGACACTCTCATCGGGAGGGCCTGACCCCACTGCGTCGGGTTCGGACGGCGGAGTACGGGCGCCTGATTCAAACAGTGGCCGCCCCGTGGGAGTATCCGTATTCGCGGCACTCCCAGTCGAAGCGCCGGAGGATGCGCGGCGGATGCGGAACAGGATCAGGAGCAACAGCAACAGCCCGGCCACCGCAAGCAGCATCAGGGTCTGCTGCGACATCCCCGGCACGACCGACCGCCCACTACTCAACTCTCCTGTCACAAACTCGCTCAACCCAACAGTGAGGTGGGCGAAGTTCTGGGTCTGGTCCACCAGCCAGTCAATTGTTTGTGAGGGTTCCACCCAGGGAGGAGCAGGGGAAAGCGTTTCAGCGGTGGCGGTAGCGTCTCCTGTCGGTGCCCCAGAAACAGATGGCATAGGAACCGTTGCGCCGTCAGACTCGGTGAGTGCTTCCCCGGTCGCCGCCGAACCGCCTTCCGCCTCGCCTAGCTGATCCGGAGTTGTCTGTGGTGACGCCTCTACGGTCTGCTGCTCCCGGGTTAACGCGTTGTCCGGCGGGTCCGCCCCTACACTCTCAGTGGCCAGCGACTCAGTTGAAGACTCTGAAGCCGGCGCGCTTTTCTCAACCTCCTGTACCCGCATCGTTTTGAGTTGCTGTTGGGCGATCGCGAGTTGCGTCTCCTGCAGTTCGATCAGCTGCATAGTCTTCTCGAGCTGCTGCTGCAGCAGTTCCACCTGCTGATTCAGCTGCTGGTTTTCAAGCTCCTTGGAGCCCAAAGACTCCTCCACCGCCGTGAGTCGATCGGCCAACGCGATAGCTGTTGCATCCAAATCGGGGGTAGCTGCGGCTGCGGACGGTTCACTTGAGCCTGTCTGATCGTCAGCGGCGAAAGCCTGGGCCGTCTGCGATGGTTGTCCCGGAAGGATTCCCTTGACAGGGTCGACGATTCGAAGAATGTAGTCCGTCGAATCGTCACCTTTTATTGCCGTTGCCCCGCCAGTTCCATCAGAGCCTGGCGAGTGGATCGCCATCCAGTTGGCGGTGGATACATCACCGGCATTCACCTGTGATTGTCGGTGCAGCCAGCTTAGCAGATGGCTTTCATAGATCTCTCTCGCAGCCCCGGGGTCTGTAGCCGCCATCTGCCGCTCCGATGGGACATGCAGGGTGACTCCTTCACGCAGAAGATTCATGTTCCCCTCAATAAACCCGTCGGGGTTGTCGATAACCAGTGCAACCATCGTCTGCTCTAGCGTAATCGGGTTGGCCACGTGCACCCGTCGAGCGAGCTGCATAAGCGTTTCACCCCGCTCAACAGGTCCGATGTATTCCCCGGGATAACGGAAAGACGACCCGGGTATTTCACGCGCTCCCGCTTGCGCCGTCGCGAACTGGACCGGTTCGACACTGTTTGGGGGATCCAACATAACGGTGTAGTCACGCAGCAGCCGCTGTTCGCCTGACTCAACCGCCAACAGAAACCGGAGAAAAGGTGCGCCCACCGCATCGCTCGACCTGACCAGAATTGCCGGGGAATCAGATGAGAGATCGACCGTAAACAAAAGTTCCGTTATTCCCTTGTCGAAGGGAATCCCAGCCTCTCGGTGCGCCTTGGCTGAAGCGAGGGAGACGGTCAGCGAATGGGCAGAAATATCACCAGCAAGATCCTTGAGCGGGATTGAGGCCTCCAACGACTCGTTAAGTCTCGAACTGACTGTAATTCCCGCCAATTCGATCGCTCCCGCTGCAACTACCACCCATACCTGCAGAACGAGAAACGAGGCAGCGATAATCGCCTTCAGCCGCCGTAGAGGGTGTACGGCGCAAGCAGCCAGCGGAAACAGGACGGTCAGGGGAGTCATCCCCGTGATTATAGGCAGGCTGCCATTGGGAACCAATCAGCGTCGAATCCCTTGATCCGGGATCGGACCTATCCCTTGGGGTAAAGCATCTCCGCTATCTGAATGCTATTTAAGGCCGCGCCCTTGCGGATATTATCGCCCACAACCCAGAGGCAGAGCCCACTCTCACAGGAGACGTCTTCGCGTATACGTCCGACATAAACAGGATCTGCATCGGCGGCTTCTGAGACAGCCGTCGGATAGCCTCCCGCCTCACGTTCGTCGACCACACACACGCCCGGCGCGGTGCTCAGCACCTCGCGTGCCTGATCGGCAGTAATCTTTTCCCGGGTCTCAATGTGAATGGCCTCGGAATGGCCGTAGAACACGGGAATTCGCACGGCCGTCGGATTCACGGTGATAGTTTCATCATCGAAAATCTTCTGCGTCTCCCAGACCATCTTCATTTCCTCCCGGGTGTAGCCATTGTCCTCGAATGTATCAATATGGGGAATGGCATTGAACGCAATCTGCTTGGGCATGACCTGGCAGTCAGCGCCTTTGCCGTTCAGCAGCGAGGCGGTCTGGCCTGCAAGTTCCTCGATGGCGCGACGCCCGGCACCGGACACGGCCTGGTAGGTCGCCACGTTGATTCGGCTGATACCCACCGCATCATAAATCGGCTTGAGGGCAACCACCATCTGTATCGTCGAACAGTTGGGGTTGGCGATCAAGCCCTTATGGTCGGAGAGGGTATGCGGATTGACTTCGGGGACGACCAGTGGCACATCCGGATCCATCCGGAAATGAGAAGTGTTGTCAATAACCACACACCCTTTGGAAACAGCCTTAGGGGCATACTCCGCCGAAACACTTCCTCCCGCGGAGAAGAGACCAAGTTGGACCTGAGAGAAATCGAAGGTCGCAAGGTCCTGGACACGAATGGCTTTGCCCCGGAACATAATCGTACTACCCGCCGATCGCTCACTCGCCAGCGGATACAGCGTTCGGACGGGGAATTTCCGTTCCTCGAGTATACGAAGCATAACCTCGCCCACTGCGCCGGTAACGCCAACAACAGCGACATCAAACTCTTGCACTGAACTCTCGCATTGAACTCATCACAAACTGAACTCAGATAAGTACTTCGACGGGGACTTGCTGAGGCCCGATATTCCGTCGGGGATGCAGTCTCAAACGGAGATATCCTGAAACAACCAGGGAACCTCTTTCCTGCGACGCTGCTCGTAAGCCGCGATATCACTTTCATGCTGCAGCGTCAGGGCGATGTCATCCAGACCCTCTAGCAGACATTTCTTCTTGAACCCGTCAATTTCGAAACGATAGACCTGACCCGAATCTGTCGTCGCGGTCTGGCGCTCGAGGTCTATTTCTATCGAAACCGGGCCCACTGCTTCATCGGATCCAAACAGCGCGTCAATATCCGCCGACGGAAGCACTACCGGAAGAACGCCGTTCTTGAAGCAGTTGTTGAAGAAGATGTCCGCATAACTTCCAGCAATCACGGTTCGGACGCCGAAATCCCGCAACGCCCAGACGGCGTGCTCGCGGGACGATCCGCATCCGAAGTTCTCCCGCGCCAGCAGCACTTTGCCTTCCCGGTAAGCCTTCTGATTAAGGATAAAGTCCGGATTCAACGGTCGGTCACGGCAATCCTCGCCCGGCTCACCCTGGTCAAGATAGCGCCAGGCATCAAACAGATTATCGCCAAAGCCCGATCTTTCAACGGATTTCAGAAACTGTTTAGGAATGATGGCGTCCGTGTCGACGTTGCTCCGGTCGATCGGGATCACAACACTCGTGTACTTCGTGAATTTTTCCATGCTTTCAACTCCTAGAGCCGTTTCGGGTCAGCAAACCGGCCGGCGATCGCGGCGGCAGCGGCCATCGCTGGAGAAACCAGATGCGTCCGGCCACCATACCCCTGCCGGCCTTCGAAATTGCGGTTCGAGGTTGCAGCACAACGCTCTCCAGGCTCCAGCCGGTCGGCATTCATCGCCAGACACATCGAGCAGCCTGGCTCCCGCCACTCGAACCCCGCTTCGGTAAAAATCCTGTCCAGACCCTCTTCTTCCGCCTGTTGCTTCACCAGACCAGAGCCGGGCACCACCAGCGCCTGTCTGATATTTCCGGCTACCTTACGTCCGGAAGCAACCTCGGCAGCTGCCCTCAAATCTTCAATGCGCCCGTTGGTGCACGCACCGATGAATATCTTATCCAGCCCAATGGCATCAATGCGCGTCCCGGGGGTCAGATCCATATAGTCCAGCGCCCGGGCCCAATCACCCTTTCGGGTCTGGTCCGGCGCATCGGCCGGATCCGGCACCACGTCATCGACACTGACCACCATTTCCGGCGACGTACCCCAGGTAACCTGGGGCCGAAGCGCAGAGACGTCGAGGTCGTATTCCTTGTCGAACACGGCATCTGAATCGGTAACCATTTGCAGCCATAAGGCTTTGGCCCGATCAAAAACCTCTCCCTGCGGCGTGTACGGACGGCTCTCAAGGTAATTTACCGTCGCCGCATCCACGCCGACGAGCCCTGACCGGGCGCCGGCTTCGATGGCCATATTACAAAGGGTCATCCGAGCCTCCATCGAGGCACAACTGACGGCCGCTCCTGCAAATTCAATAGCGTACCCTGTCCCACCGGAAGTTCCGATGACGCCAATCACCGCCAGGATCATATCCTTGGAAACAACGCCCTCCGGCAGTACCCCATTGAGATTGATCCGCATGTTGTTCATTTTCTCCGCAACCAGGCATTGGGTTGCGAGAACATGCTCAACCTCGGAGGTCCCGATACCAAAAGCCAGTGCCCCGAGCGCACCGTGCGTTGCGGTGTGAGAATCTCCGCAAACAATCGTCATTCCGGGCTGTGTAGCTCCCTGCTCGGGCCCAACTACATGGACAATTCCCTGGCGGGGGTCTGACATCGCAAATTCCGTGATCCCGAATTCCTCGCAGTTACGGTCCAGTGTTTCAACCTGAAGCCGGGCGATGGGGTCGCTAATGCCCGCGCGGCGATCAGTCGTGGGAACATTGTGATCGGCAACCGCGAGATTAGCGGACTTTCTTCTTGGACTACGGGCGGCATCTCGAAGACCGGCAAAAGCCTGCGCCGATGTCACCTCGTGCAGAAGCTGCAAATCGATGTAGATGAGTGCAGTACCATCGTCGGATTCACGCACCAGGTGCTGGTCCCACAACTTGTCGTAAAGGGTTTTTCCAGTCATGCTCTTCTCCTGAGGGCGGGCGATTCTAACACAATGACTTATCAGATCGGGCGACTCGGGCACAGGCAGGCTACTTCATGATACCGTGATCGAAGCCTGAGTGTTATCCTTCCACCGGTGCAACCAATAGGATTACGGACACACAGCATTGCTTAGTTACCGTTCGCTTTTTATTGAGCTCGAGCGCGTCCTCGGGAGAGTGCTCCTGCCGATCGACCGTGATGCAACGGACCCGATGCGGCTCGTCTCTTCAAATGCCGCCTTCGTCGAGCTGACGCGATCGGTCGCGGTAAATATTTATCGACATAATGGCTGCCGCTCGATACACGATGCTGTTGATCTTTTTCGTACACTCGACGCCCTCGGACAGATTAAACGCGAGCGCAAAAGTTCCGATACGCTGGATATCGTCGCCGCAGATTTTCTCGAGCATATTGGCGCAAGCGTAATCCGGCTCATGCCTAAAGCCGAGGACCTCCACCCAAAGGCGCCGGTGACCACCCCCGCCGCAACGCTTTTGGTTCGGGAGCAAAACGCGAATCAGGTCTAAGTCAGATCGCTGGCGGGATTAACGGGCCGGGAGGGTTTTCAACGCCGATCGCTCTTTGGCGCAGCAGGTGGTCGACAAGTACCAATCCCAACATGGCCTCTGCGATGGGAACCGCACGTATGCCGACACAGGGGTCATGACGACCGGTCGTGATTACATCTTCAGGTTTGCCTTCGAGTGTGACGGTCTTCCCCGGCGTTGGGATACTGGATGTTGGTTTGAGTGCGAGCGTTACGATAATCTGCTGGCCGCTTGAGATCCCACCCAGCACGCCGCCCGCATTGTTGCTCAGAAATCCTTCGGGCGTCATCTCATCCCGGTGTTCGCTACCACGCTGACGAGCGCTGGCGAACCCGGCGCCGATTTCAACACCCTTGACGGCATTGATGGACACCATCGCACGCGCAATATCCGCGTCCAACCGATCAAAAACAGGCTCCCCAAGTCCCGGTGGGACACCATCCGCCGTGACCAAGAGCCTCGCGCCAATAGAGTCTCCCTCCTTGCGAAGGTTATCTATCAACGACGCGATGTCCTCTACCTGACTCGGATCAGGAAAGAAAAATGGGTTCTGCGACACTGCTGTCCAGTTGAACGCCTTTGCCTCGATCCCGCCAATTTGGCTCATACAACCCCGGATCGTGATGCCGGCATCATCGGAGAGGTACTTGCGCGCAATTGCCCCCGCCGCAACACGTGCCGCCGTTTCCCGGGCAGAAGCCCGCCCGCTACCGCGATAGTCGCGCCGGCCGTATTTCTTAAGATAGGTGTAGTCCGCATGTCCCGGGCGGAACTGGTTCCGAATCTTTTCGTAATCGCGGGGGCGTGAATCCTCGTTTCGAATGAGCAGGGCAATCGGAGCGCCGGTTGTCTCTCCCTCGAAAACACCGGAAAGCACTTCGACCGAGTCGGATTCGCGGCGCTGCGTGGTGTAACGGGACTGCCCAGGCCGGCGACGATCGAGTTCAGACTGAATATCCGCCGCGCAAAGCTCCAGCCCTGGTGGACAGCCGTCCACCACGCAACCAAGCGCCGGACCATGACTTTCGCCAAAGGTGCTGACCCGAAATGCTGTGCCCAGTACACTACCACCCATCGTCTGCCTCCGCTGAAACCACTACCGCCTTAAGTCCGGGGCAATGTGACGCCACTTTGTCCTTGGTACTTGCCTTTGCGGTCTCTGTAGGAAATCTCGCAGCTCTCATCGGCTTCGAAGAAGATCACCTGCGCAACTCCCTCATTGGCATACACTCTCGCCGGAAGCGGAGTCGTGTTGGAGAATTCCAGGGTCACATGCCCCTCCCACTCCGGTTCAAACGGCGTCACATTAACAATAATACCGCACCGCGCATATGTGGACTTCCCAAGGCATATGGTGAGGACATTTCGGGGGATCCGGAAATACTCCACCGTCCTGGCGAGAGCAAATGAATTAGGCGGGATAATGCAACAGGGTCCCTCGAAATCGACAAAACTGCTCTCGTCAAACGCTTTCGGGTCAACGATCGCCGAATTGATATTGGTAAAAATCTTGAATTCGCTGGAGCAGCGAATGTCATAGCCATAACTGGAAGTTCCGTACGAAACGACGCGCTCACCCCCGATGGTTGAGACCTGGCCTGGCTCGAAGGGCTCAATCATTCCCTCCCCGGCCATCTGTCGTATCCAACGATCGGATTTTATGGTCATGCAGTTTTGATTCAGGTGTTCTGGACCACGATCGATGGAAACACTTCGCTATAGTTTCTCTTCCGTGCTGCCAGTCGGCCCGCAACCTGCCGGGCGATCGTGCGGTAGTTTGCAGCAACCGGCCCGTCCGGGTCGGCAACCACTGTTGGTCGCCCGCCATCGGCATCTTCTCGTATTCGGATATCCAGCGGAATTCCCCCAAGGATGTCGACACCGTATTCCGCTGCCATACGCTCTCCACCCCCCGTGCCGAAAATAGCCTCTTCGTGACCGCATTCACTGCAAATGTGGGTACTCATGTTTTCGATGACACCCAGTACGGGAATCTCTACTTTCTCGAACATCTTCAGTGCCTTTCGGGCATCCAGTAGCGCTATATCCTGCGGCGTCGTAACAATCGCCGCTCCCGACACGGGCACCTTCTGTGCGAGAGTCAACTGTGTGTCACCTGTACCCGGGGGAAGGTCAATCACGAGGTAGTCAAGATCATGCCAGCGGGTATCATTCAGCAATTGCTCAAGCGCCTGGGTCACCATCGGTCCTCGCCAGATCATCGGGGTGTCGTCGTCGATCAAAAACCCGATCGACATCGCCTGGAGCTGATAACTGACCATCGGCTCAAGGCTTTTCCCATCGCTGGATTGTGGCCGGCCGCTGATCCCGAGCATCCTGGGCTGGCTGGGTCCGTAAATGTCTGCATCCAGGATACCGGCTGCGGCGCCCTCAGCCGCGAGTGCGAGCGCCAAATTCGAGGAAACCGTCGATTTACCTACACCCCCCTTCCCCGAGGCCACTGCAATAATGTTCTTCACACCCTTTATCGGCGTAACGCCTTTCTGTACCTCATGGGCAACCACCTTGGTTTCGAAGGCAACATCGACTTCACCGGCGTGACCCTGGGCAGCCACAGCCTCACGAATCAAGCCGCGCAATTCGTCATGCCATCCGCCCGCCGGATACCCCAGAGAGATCTCGACATTAACCCGCGCTCCCTCGGCTTCGATCTTGCCAACGCTTTTGCCGTCACCTAGCGTTGTGCCTGTGTGGGGATCCTCAATCGACGCTATTGCCTTGTTGACCGCCTCGTCTAAATTTTCTGTCATCGGTGTTCCATTCTCGAAAATAATTGGCTTGATCATGATTGCCACAAGCCTTCAATCAAAGGGCCGTGATGCTACCACACCGAGCGATTTTCCTCCTTTCCTTACGCTATACTTCGTCCGGAATTAGAGTCGCAAGAGTGACTTCATCCATAGGCCGCGCAGGCTTTTCATCAACCACGCCTGTCCTCGGAACATCCCTCATGACCTCTGCTCCGCGCAAGATCCTGGCAACCAGTGCCCTGCCGTACGCCAACGGGCCCATTCATCTGGGACATCTGGTCGAGTACATTCAGACTGATATTTGGACCCGCTTTCAGCGCCTTAGAGGTCACGAGACTTACTATGTCTGCGCCGAAGATACGCATGGCACGCCGATCATGCTCAAGGCACGTGAAGAGGGCGTCACGCCCGAAGCCTTGATCGAGAGAATCGGCGCCCAGCATCGCCGCGATTTCGCGGACTTCAATATCGCCTTCGATAATTACTACACCACACACTCTGAAGAAAACCGCTACTTTTCCGAATTCATCTTCGGGCAACTCAAGGCAAAAGGTCACATTGAAGAGCGCACCATCACTCAAGCCTATGACCCGGTCGAAGAAATGTTTCTGCCGGATCGATTTATTCGCGGGACCTGTCCACGCTGTTCCGCTGAGGATCAAAATGGAGATAACTGTGAGGTCTGTGGTGCAACTTATGCTCCGACAGATCTCTCCGACGCGGTGTCCGTCATCTCCGGTGCCGCTCCGGTTTCACGGGACTCCGAGCACTTCTTTGTCCGGTTATCTGACTTTGAGGCGATGCTGCGCGAGTGGACTGGATCTGGGCGACTGCAACCGGAGGTGGTGAACAAACTTAACGAGTGGTTTGACACCGGCCTTTTAGATTGGGATATCTCCCGTGATGCCCCCTATTTTGGATTCGAGATCCCAGAGACACCGGGAAAATACTTTTATGTCTGGCTCGATGCACCGATTGGGTACATGGCAAGCTTTCGCCACTTCTGCAACTCGACCGGTGTTGACTTCGACACCTTCTGGGCTGCTGATGCACCGGCCGAGCTCTACCATTTCGTCGGTAAAGACATCCTCTACTTCCATGCCCTGTTCTGGCCCGCCATGCTTCATGGCGCCGGATACCGCACCCCTACCGCGGTGTTCACGCACGGGTTCCTCACCATTAACGGACAAAAGATGTCCAAGTCACGCGGGACCTTCATTACGGCCAGAACTTACCTCGACCATCTGGACCCCGATTACCTGCGCTATTACTTCGCGGCGAAACTGAACAATCACGTTGAAGATATCGATTTCAATGTTGAAGACTTCATCACACGCGTCAATGCAGACATCGTTGGAAAGGTGGTCAATATCGCAAGCCGCTGTGCCGGCTTTATCGAAAAAGGTTTCGACGGCTGGCTGTCGACCGATCTGCCCGATCCAGCGTTAGTCCAGAAGTTTTCTGATCAGCACGAGGTCATCTGCGGATACTTTGAAAACCGTGAATACAGTCGGGCAATCCGCGAGATTATGGCGCTGGCTGATCTCGCCAATCAGTACATTAACGACGTCAAGCCATGGGTCATCGCCAAAGACCAGGGCCGTACAGACGAACTTCAGGCGGTATGCACCCAGGGACTCAACCTGTTTCGGATGCTGGTCACCTGGCTTGCGCCAGTGGTTCCCCAGCTGGCAGATCGCAGCGCCGAATTCCTGCGGCACCCGCTCGCAACGGGCTCTGCCCTTAACGAACTCACCAAGCCTCTGATCGGTCACCAAATCGGCCCCTTTACCCGGCTGCTGGATCGCATTGCAGTGGCAGACGCCGACGCCATGATGGAGGATACTCAACTGATGAGCCAAAACGACAGCTCCAATACCCCGGGCAGACACCTTGACGACGACCCGATTTCTCCCCAGATCAGTATCGACGAGTTCGCCAAGATTGATCTGCGGGTAGTTTTTGTTAAAGCGGCTGAGGCCGTAGAGGGTGCCGACCGCCTCCTGAAGCTCACGCTGGATCTGGGCGGCGAAGTGCGCGAAATCTTTGCCGGCATCAAAAGTGCATATGATCCTGGGACTCTGGTCGGCCGCCATGTCGTCATGGTTGCAAACCTCGCCCCAAGAAAGATGCGCTTTGGCGTTTCTAACGGCATGATTCTTGCCGCTTCCGGCACAGATGATGCCGGGGGCATCTTCCTACTCGCCCCCGATGAAGGCGCCGAACCCGGCATGCGGGTCCGCTAATACCCGGCACCACTTTTATTATGACGCCTCAGACGGCCCTTTCCGAGCAACGGGCGTTGTTCGATATCCCTGAGGGGCTCTGCTACCTCAACTGCGCGTATATGTCGCCGCTGTTGCGGTCCACCGTAATTGCCGGGAGGCAAGGCCTGGAGCGCAAGTCACAGCCGTGGAACATCCGTCCACCGGATTTCTTCTCCACTGCACGAAAAATCCGATCGACGGCTGCCGCTCTGTTTGGAAGCACAGCGAACGAAATTGCTATCGTTCCGTCGGCAAGTTATGGCCTCGCCGCCGCGGCGAACAATCTTCCCGTTGCGAAAGGCCAGAAGATCGTCGTCCTCGCCGAACAGTATCCCTCCAATTACTATGTATGGCAGGCATTGGCACAACGAAACCAAGCGGTGATTCATTCTGTGCCACGGCCAGGTGATGGAGACTGGGGTTCCGTTATTCTGGAGGCGCTGGATGACAGCGCGGCAATTGCCGCCCTTCCCCATTGTCATTGGTCCGACGGGACACTGGTTGACCTTGGCAGGATACGAGACCGCCTCGATGAGACGGGCGGTGCTCTGGTCGTTGACCTCACCCAGAGTCTCGGCGCGATGGAATTCGACATGGGTGCCATTCGTCCGGACTTTGCTGTTGCCGCCGCCTATAAGTGGCTGTTGGGCCCCTACTCTACTGGCCTGCTATATGTCGATCCCCGGCACCATCAGGGACAGCCACTGGAACTGCCCATCTTCTCCCGGAAAAATGCAGTGGAATTTAGTGACATCAGCTACCGGGACGAGTTCGAACCGGGTGCCTGCCGTTTCGACGTTGGCGAGGTCGGGAACTTTGCCCTGTTGCCGGCTCTGCATGATGCTCTGGAGCAACTTTTAAAATGGCAGGTTCCCAGAATACAAGCGAGCCTTGCCGAGCGGACACGGGTGATTGCCGCTGAGGCTGTCGCACTCGGGCTTCATGTCGTTGACCCGGCTTACCGTGCGCCGCATTACGTGGGGATTCGGTTCCCTGGGGGTCTTCCTTCGGGGCTCGCACAGTATCTCCGCCAACAACAGGTCTTTGTCAGCATCCGGGGCGACTCTCTTCGCGTTACCCCTTACCTTTATAACACGGATGATGACCTCGCAAGATTCGTTACCGCTCTACGGACTTTTGTATAAGAATGGAAGCTTCAGGTTGTGGTCTCGACGCGATCGAAACCTTGAATACTGTCCTGCCTCAACTCCAGTGCCAGCGGTGCGGTTACCCGTCCTGTCGGGACTACGCTAAAGCGGTTTTCCATGGCGACGCTCCGGCCAACCGTTGCGATCCGGGAGGGGTTCGGATTCTCGCATTACTGAACAGGATTACCGGCCAGGGCCACGCTACACTCGAGCCTGCATTCGATACCCAGGCTCTGCCAAGCGGGGTAATGATCCGCGAGTCCGACTGCATCGGTTGCACACTTTGCATCAAGGTCTGTCCCGTGGACGCAATCGTCGGCGCGGGTAAACTTATGCATACCGTTATCCTCGATGACTGCACGGGTTGCGAACTTTGCCTTCCTGTCTGCCCCGTTGACTGTATCGTAGCCATCGGGGCCGGATCAAAGGAAGGAGAAAGGTATCAACAGTTATTGGTTAGCAAGTCATCGCATCACAGATCGAACTTTGAAAAACGTGAACGTCGACTGGAGTCGTCACCGATCAGGCGCACCGAGTTGACCAACACCGTCCGCCGCGCTGAAATTGGCAAAAGCGTTGAACGGGTCCGACTTAGGCGGGCTCAGTTGAAAAAGCGCGCATCAAGGCGATGAATTCAGCCCGGCGCAGGGAATTCTTCACTCGACTTCAAAAGTCGATTCCGGAGCCCGAGACTGAGCTGAGGTACCGGAGCCGATTTCAGCTGCTGATTGCCGTTATTCTTTCAGCCCAGGCGACAGACCTATCGGTCAACCGTGCAACCCGACCTCTGTTTCGCGTTGCCAGAACACCCAGAGCGATCCACGGTCTCGGCGTTGCGGGTCTTAAGAAGTACATCCGCACTATTGGTCTGTACAACACCAAAGCCAAGAATATCATCAAGACCTGCGCAATCCTGCTTAAGGATCATGGGGGCCGGGTCCCGCGGGAGCGCAACGCACTTGAGGCGCTGCCCGGTGTAGGACGCAAGACTGCTAATGTGGTGCTGAATACGGCGTTCGGGGAGCCGACCATCGCCGTGGATACACATATTTTTAGGGTCTCCAACCGAACGGGTCTCGCCAAAGGAAAAACCGTGCTACAAGTGGAGCAGGGCCTGCTGCGGGCAACCCCGAAGCCCTACCTGAAGAGCGCGCACCATCTTCTGATTCTGCACGGCAGGTATACCTGCCGTGCCCGTAATCCTGTCTGCGCTGAATGCCCCGTCGCGGATCTCTGTGAATTCCCCAGAAAAACGACCTGAGAAATGCGTTCCCAAAAGATTATGAGAAGGTGGACGCTTCCCCACTGTCGTCTTTCACGCGACGTTGGCGAATCGCTTCAAACAGAGCAACTCCTGCGGCTACCGAAACATTCAGACTTGACAGACTTGCTGCCGCCGGGATCCGTACGAACGCATCGCACTGCTTTCGGGTGATCTGGCGGACGCCTGAGGATTCGGATCCAACCACCAATCCTAGAGGGCCACTAAGGTCAAAGTCATAGAGTGAGGAGTCGGCGTCCCCGGATGTACCAATGATCCAGATCCCTGCCTCCTTAAGTTTTTTCAGCACATGGGTCCAGTTCTCTAACTCAAATAGTTTGAGCTGGTGAATTCCGCCTTGTGCCACCCGCAGTGCCGCGGGTGTCAATCCGGCACCGGCCTTGGCCGGCATGATCACCGCATCTACCCCGGCGGCCGCTGCTGTTCTGAGACAGGCGCCGATGTTTCTCGGATCCTCTATACCATCAAGCAGCAGAATCAGCGTCTCCTGGTCAATCTGACCAAGCCATTCTTTGAATTCTGAAAATCCTTTGGCGGGCGCGTGCGGGAGCAATCCGACTACACCCTGGTGGCGTACCGTGCCGGCCAGCTGATCGAGCGAGACAGCGTCGCTACGCCGCACCCGCACACCTCGGGACTTTGCGAGGGATAAGAGCTGATTGATCCGTTGATCCTTGCGGTTTCCGTCATGGACCAATTCACTGATTTGAACTGGATCGGCACGAATCGCTGCTTCGACCGCATGAAATCCACACAGGGTCATATCTTTCGAACCCCTCAGGCCTGACGCCTACCGCTCGACCGGCGTCGCCCTTTGACTCCAGGCAGATAGCCGGACTTGCGCTTGCGCCCTTTCGCCGAGTGTTTTGCTTTGCCGCCGTTCAGTACTCTTGTGAGGTCGATTTTCCCCTCCTCAAGCTGCACGCCCGCGACCCTGATGGTCATGCTATCCCCCAGGCCAATTCTCTCACTACTGTCTCGCGCTACCAACATCACCTGCCGCTCGTCAAATTCGTAAAAGTGATTTCCAAGTTCGGAGACATGCACCATGCCCTCGACAGGAAAGTCATCGAGTGTCACGAAGACGCCAAATCCAGTAACCCCGCTCACCGTGCCGCCGAAGGTTTTTCCAATATGACTACGCATAAAGCCGGCTTTCAGCCACGTCGCCAATTCCCGTTCCGCCGTTTCGGCTCTTCGTTCCGTATGGGAGCAATGCTCTGCTATTACGCCCAATTCGCTCGCCTCATATTCGGGTGGCGACAACTCGCCCCCAGCCAATAAGGCCTTCAGAAGCCTATGGACGATCAGGTCAGGGTAACGCCGGATCGGGGATGTGAAATGCGTGTAGGCATCAAAGCCCAGCGCAAAGTGCGGTTTTCGGAGCGGCGAATAATGTGCCTGCTTCATGCAACGCAGCATAAGTATCTGCAAAGATGTCAAAGGAGTATCACGTTTTTTCGCTGACTCCAATGCCCGGGAAAACGAAAGTCCGGTCGGCTGGCTACCACCTGCGATCTTCACACCGAACATCCCGTAAACCTCGCGAAGGGTACGCACGGAGTCCGGGTGTGGACTCTCATGGCACCGGTAAATTGCTTCGGGAAGATGTCTATCCAGAGTCTCGGCTGCACAGACATTAGCGGCCAGCATGCACTCCTCGATGAGTCTCGCCGCCTCCAGGCGGGAGCTCGAAGCTATAGACCGGATCCACCCCTTGGGGTCATAACAGATTCGGGTCTCAGGGAACTCCATGTTGACACCCCCGTGAGACCGGCGTTGTTCGAACAACCGAAGCGTGACAGCATCGAGCGTGAGGAGACTGTCCCGGACCGCAGGAAGTTTGTCGTAGGTTTTGTCATCTGCAACCTCCAAAAACCCCGATACTCCTTCGTAGTCCAGTCTGGCTGCGGACCGAATCGTGGCCTCCACAAATTCGTATCCCTGGATTTTCCCGCTGTTGCTGATCTGCATCCGGCACACCAGGGCAAAACGCACCTTCCCGGGTTTCAACGAACATAAATTGTTAGACAGCAACTCCGGAAGCATCGGGACCACATGACCTGGGAAATACACCGAATTACCACGTTCTCTCGCCGCGCCATCGAGGGGATCGTCACGGGTCACCCAGCGTGACACATCGGCGATCGCAACATCGAGGCGGAATCCACCATTTGCCCGAGAACAAAAGACCGCATCATCAAAATCCCGGGCATCCTTACCATCAATCGTTACAAAAGGAACTGCAGTCAGATCGACGACAGCTTCCTGATGCACTTTGCAGGCTTTATCCGAGACTTGTTCGAGCGCTTCTGCAACCCCTTCAGGCCAGACAGTCGGGATCTGGGTTTGGGCTATGATGTTTTCTCGGGCCGACGATGGATCAGGATCGGGGGAAGGCTTTCGTTTTCGCGCGCGAAGTTCGTTGGACATCTTCATTACTCCCCCGTCATTTCCGATGCGCACCGGCTATCACGATTGACAAGTTTCGTTTCAATGGGTAAGGTTCGCGCCCTTGATCTGGCTACCTTTTCTTCCGGTTTTCCGGATCTCCTGCCGTAGTTCTCTTTTGCCGAGGTGGCGGAATTGGTAGACGCGCTAGCTTCAGGTGCTAGTGGGGGTAACCCCGTGGAGGTTCAAGTCCTCTCCTCGGTACCAATAAATCTTTCCGTTGCCGCGGAAAACACATATACATGTCCTTTCAGTCTCCACGTCACGGCTTTGGAACCGAGAAAACGCTTTCTCTTTTATGACGAATCGGTACTGGCCATGGAAAACGGATCCCGCAGGAGCATAGTATCCTCGCGGTCGGGCCCAGTCGAGACGATGTCTACCGTTAGACCCAGTAATTCTCCGAGGCGATCAAGATAACGCCGCGCAGCAGCGGGCAGTCCCTCAAGTGTCGTCACGGCGACGGTCGACTCCTGCCATCCAGGAACCCTCTCATACACCGGTTCAACCTCTTCCAGAACGGCAGCATCCCACGGGGGATGATCCATTAACTTGCCCCCGAGCTGGTAACCCGTACAGATCGCAATCTCGGAAAGTCCGTCGAGGACATCCAGCTTAGTGACGCACAACGAGTTGACGCTGTTCAGCTCGCAGGCTCGGCGGGCAAGGACGGAATCAAACCATCCGCAGCGGCGCGGTCGCCCAGTGGTTGCGCCAAATTCGTGCCCACGGTCCGCCAGAAAACGGCCCGTCTCATCTTCAAGTTCTGTGGGGAAGGGCCCCGCACCGACCCGCGTTGTATATGCCTTTACCACCCCGATGACCACATCAAGCATCAACGGTCCCACACCGCTGCCGCAGGCCGCGGCGCCGGCCGTCGTATTCGACGAGGTCACATAGGGGTAGGTTCCCTGGTCAATGTCAAGCAAAGTGCCCTGCGCGCCCTCAAAAAGGACGTTGCCTGAGTTTTGCACAACTTCGTAAACCGCCCTAGCCACATCTCCGGTCATCGGCGCGAGTTCTGATGACCATCTTTCGATCTCCTTCGTGACGCTGTCAAGGGCGACCGGACTCGCCTTAAACCGCTCTTTGAGCAGAAAGTTGTGGTAATCCAGAAGCTGCCCGACCCGCGCGATACACTTTGCAGGGTCGGCCAACTCACCAAAACGGATACCCCTACGCGCTGCCTTGTCCTCGTAGGTGGGGCCAATTCCCCGTCCAGTGGTACCGATTGCCTTGCTACCCCGCGCACGCTCGCGCGCTTGATCAAGGGCGATGTGGCTCGGAAGAATGACCGGACACGCGGGACTCACAGTAAGTCGTTCACGCGCGTTAACCCCGGCCCCTTCCAGGGTCTCCAGTTCCTTGATCAGCGCGTCGGGTGCAACCACTACACCATTGCCGATCATGCAGTGCACGCCGCGCCGAAGGATGCCGGACGGCACAAGGTGTAGTACCGTCTTCTCTCCATCGATAACTAGGGTGTGCCCTGCGTTGTGGCCACCCTGGAACCTGACAACCGCCTCGCAGCGCTCAGTCAGAAGATCGACGATCTTGCCTTTGCCCTCATCACCCCATTGGATTCCGAGGACGACAACCCTTTTCGACATACGTTCGTCCCGCCTGGTGTTCCGGTGATACCTGTGACATAAGAGACGCCCCGCGAGGAACGCCCCAAAGGGGTTCCTTAGCTCCGGACCATGTACAGAAGCCCCAGTCCCACGACCATCATGGCGAGGCCTCCAATCCTGAGCTGCCGCTCACCAATGCTACCGAGCGTTTCCACCAGACGTCGGTATCTCCCCGGAGCGGCAAAAGGAATCAGCCCCTCGATCACCAGCACCAGAGCCAGTGCACCGAAGAGGTCCCGCCACTCCACTGGCAGGCGCTACTCCGCGGCCTCAATCGAAGGCGGCGACGCTTGGTTAAAGTAGCGGAAGAACTCGGAATCCGGTTCAATAACGAGCAGGTTATCCGGGGTTGCAAATGTATTTCGGTATGCGTTCAAACTTCTGTACATACGGTAGAACTCACGATCCCGATTAAACGCGTCCGCATAGATAGCGGTCGCCTCGGCATCGCCCTGTCCCTTGACTTCCTGCGCCTGCTGCTTCGCCTCGGCCAGGATGATCGCCCTTTCGCGGTCAGCGTCTGCCCTAATCCTTTCCGCAGCCTCTGCGCCGCGCGCTCTTAAATCCATCGCCACACGAGAACGCTCCGCCTCCATCCTCTGATACACCCGCTCGCTGATATCGGGATCAAGGTCGACCCGTTTCAGCCGGACGTCGAGCACTTCGATACCCAAAGAGGCGGTCTCTTCGTTGGTGAGTTCACGGACCACGTCCATGATTTCTACACGATCTCCCGAAATTACCTGCTGCACGGACCGGTTGCCGAACTCACTGCGCAGGGCATCATTCACCCGTTGCGCAAGACGGTTGCGGGCATTGCTGGCAAGCCCCCCAAGCCGGGTGTAGTAGTTTGTCGCGTCGGTGATTCGCCACTTGACGAAGGAATCCACCACCAGGTTCTTCTTTTCCCGAGTGAGGTAGAGCTCGGGATCCGAGTCCATCGTCTGCACGCGTGCATCAAAATACCGCACGTTATTGATAAGCGGCGCCTTGAAGTGCAGGCCCGGTTGATCATTCGAGCGTACGATTTCACCAAACTGGAAGACAATGGCTTTTTCACGCTCATCAACAGAGTAGACCGTCGAAGAGCCAACCGCGACCGCGATCACCACCAGGATGATCCACATCATGTTCTTACCGCTCATTCTGTCAAGCTCCGTAGACGGCTGGAACGCTCCTGCCGCGAGTTGGTGTTAGTTCCGCTGAATACTCCGTCACTAAATCCAGAATTGAGGGATTCCGAACCCGCCGCGCCGGTAGTCGATGCACGGCTGCGTTGTCGAATCAACTGGTCAAGCGGCAGATACATCACGTTATTCGATCCGCTGTTCTGATCGATAACGAGCTTGGTCGAGTTTCGATAGACCTCTTCGAGCGCATCGATATAGAGCCGGTCCCTTGTAACTTCTGGCGCCTTGGCATACTCATCGAGCACCTGAATAAACCGCGACGCTTCACCACGTGCTGCAGCCACAACGGTAGCCTGGTAAGCGGCCGCCTCCTGCTCCAGTCGGGCAGCAGCCCCGCGCGCCCTTGGAATGACGTCATTCTGATACGCCTGGGCCTCGTTCTTCAGTCGTTCTTCGTCTTCTCTGGCTTTGACAGCATCGTCGAAAGCCGCTTTGACCTCCGCAGGAGGTTGGGCGTTCTGCATCTCTACCGCCTTGATGTTGAATCCGGTGTCGTAGCGGTCGAGAATCTGCTGAAGCAGTGTTTTGGTCTCCTGAGCAATCTCGGCTCGTCCGCCGGTAATGGCGAAGTCCATGGTATTGCGCCCGACAATCTCCCTGACGGCGCTTTCTGTCGCACCACGCACCACCAAATCCTGCGCCTCTGCCACATTGAACAACAGGTCCCTCGGGTCTTTGATGTCGTACTGAACCGCAAAGTGGATATCAATGATATTTTCGTCTGCTGTAAGCATGAGTGCTTCACGAGGTACGCCGGCCATCTGGCTTGAGCGCGTATTCGTGCGATAGCCCACTTCCACAGTCCGGATTTGTTGGACGTTCACAATCTCAACGGTTTCCACCGGGTAGGGTATGTGCCATCTGAGGCCGGCATCCTTGATGACTTTGTAGGCCCCAAACCGCAGTTCAACGCCCTGCTGACCCTGCTCAACCACGTAAAACCCTGTTGCCATCCAGAGTCCCACCAAGATAATACCAATGGGCCCAATCACCTTTGAACTAAACGAAGGCAACTTCCCACCCCCTTTACGGCCGGAGCCTCCGCCCCCAAAGAGGCCCCCTAATTTTTTCTGCAGGTCCCGGATGACCTCATCCAGATCGGGTGGTCCATTCTGTCCATTACCCTGACCCCAGGGGTCACGGTTATTTGACCCCGGTTGATTCCATGGCATGCGCTATTTACCTCGTGAGTGAAAAATTGTCGTCACCGCAGGGACTTCGGCGGCTCCGAACTCGTGCTAGGCCAAATTTTATCACGATCAGGCCTTCGCTCCTGTGGAAGCAACCTTGACGGCTGCGACGTCGTTGGAGCCGGCCGGCCCAAGTTCGACCCAGTAGTCCGGGTTGAAATCCGGTTCATTTTCGATTCGTCCGATAGTGGGAGCATCGACATTGACGGTAATGAGAATTTCCCCTTCGTCCGTGACAGATTCCCCATTGACCGTTGCCAGTGCATAAATTCGGGAGCGGAGTCGACCATGACTTCCCGGCAACCGCAGCATGCACGACCGCCTCGCACTCGACAGACTTTCTGCCAACTGGGTCTGAAGCGCCTCTAGTCCGTCTCCGGTTCTCGCGGAAACCCTGATCGCCGGGTTCGTATGCCACCCTCCATTGATGCATCCCGAAGTCCTGCCGCTGGCATCGCTCTTGTTCCGCACGGTCAAAGAAGGGATATGAGTTGCCCCGATCTCCTCAAGGACCTGTTCAACCTGAACTTCCTGCTCGCGGACATCCGGATGCGAGTCATCGGCAACCCGAAGCAGAAAATCGGCTGACCTCACCTCCTCGAGCGTTGAGAGGAATGCCTGTACGAGCGCATGCGGTAATCCCTGAATAAATCCGACCGTATCCGAGAGGATAACCGGACCAAACCCGGGCAGGTCCAGTCGGCGCATGGTCGGATCCAAGGTAGCAAATAATTGGTCGGCACAATAACTCTGAGCACCAACGAGCCTGTTGAACAGCGAGGACTTCCCGGCATTGGTATAACCGACGATAGCCACGGTGGGAAGGCGCTCCCGGTGCCGGCGCTGGCGCCGCAGGCTACGCTGAAGACCGACCTTAGACAGCCGGCTCTGCAGGTGTCTCATTCGGATCCCCAACAGACGTCGATCAGTCTCCAACTGGGTCTCACCCGGACCCCGTAACCCGATGCCGCCACGCTGGCGCTCAAGGTGTGTCCATCCTCTGACGAGGCGTGTAGACATATGTCGAAGTTGGGCTAGTTCTACCTGAAGTTTGCCTTCATGAGTACGCGCCCGCAGCGCAAAAATGTCCAGAATCAGTCGCGTTCGGTCAATCACTCGACAATTCGTCAGCCGCTCGAGATTTCGCTCCTGAATCGGCGAGATCGACTGATCCACAATCACCAGATCCGCACATTCCTCTTCTACCGATGCAGCGATTTCCTGAGCTTTACCACGACCAACAAAAGTCCCGGCCTTCGGAACACGCCGGGTTGCCCCGATCTGGCCCACAACGGTTGCGCCGGCAGATTCCGCAAGGCCAACCAGTTCATCAAAGTCCGTCTCCAACACCTGGCCAACGGAACTTTGGTGGACGAGGACGGCGCGCTCGGGCTGGTCCCGTCCAGATTGGGAATCGCTGGAGATCGTCAAATCGGCACTAGGTCCGCGCGGCCCGCTTAGTCACAATCAGGGTATGCGTATCGTCAATAAACGAGGCAGCATTAATCTGTAAATACCTTTGAGCACGGATGCAATAATTACTCTTCCGACAGGTCCGGCATTTCGTGCTCATCGTCATCGTCGTTCCCGTAGGGAATCCGAACTGCCCGGGACGGCACAATCGTCGAAATCGCATGCTTGTAGATCAGCTGGCTTACGCTGTTTCTGAGGAGGACGACGAAAGGATCGAATGATTCTACCTGGCCCTGTAACTTGATGCCGTTGACCAGGTAGATAGATACGGGGATTCGTTCTTTACGGAGAATATTGAGGAATGGATCCTGAAGTGCAGCGCCTCTTTGCTGGTTCATGAGCAAGCTCCTGTCTGAAAAATGGTGCAGGTGGCAAGCGTGACCACTGTCTTAGCCAAAACAATGCCTCGGCGGTATCCGCTATGAAACAGGCCTGCGGTGCCGTCTTCGGGGCTAACGCGGCGCCAGTGCACAATAATGAAAATAATAATGAAAATATTTTATTTTCTTCGTGAATTGATTGTCAGCGATTTATCTCTATCGCTCTTAGAATGTAAGGCTCGCGGGTTGATATTTCAACCCTGCCTGCCGGCTAGAGGCGCCCAGAACCCGCCAAATACCCCAGAATCCCTTCAGTAAATCGTGGATTCAAGCTATCAAACCATACGCACCCGGGCTCGTTTCTCAGCCAGGTCAATTGCCGCTTGGCAAGACGCCTCGTCGCGGTTCGAATATCTTCAACCATTTCAGCGTAGCTGATTTCCTGTTCGAGGTAAGACCAGATTTGCTGGTAACCCACGCTGCGCATTGCCGGGGTTTGACGGGTGCCGGGAAATTGTGTCTTGAGCGCATGCACTTCCTCCACAAAGCCCCCCTGCAACATCTGGTCGAGGCGCTCGGAAATTCTCCGATGCAGCGCCGCCCTGTCTGAAATAAAAAGTGTCAACTTCAACACGGGAACACCAGTGGTTGTAAATCCGTTCGCAGATTCAGCGGTTTCGATGATTTTCCCCGAGAGAAGATTAATCTCCAGCGCCCTCACGACCCGCTGTCGGTCGTTGGGATCAATTCGCTGGGCAGCGCACGGGTCGAGTTTCTGCAGGTTGCGGTACATCGTTGCCCATCCCTTTGTGTTCGCCTCCTCTTCAAGGGCGGCTCGTAATCCCGGGTCGGCCTCAGGAAGGTCCGGCAGTCCATCCAGCAAGGCGGAAAAATAAAAAAGCGTGCCACCGACGAGCAACGGAATGCGGCGGTTCCTGAGACTCCGCTGGATCAGCCCTTCAGCGTCTCGCCGGAACTCAGCGGCCGAATAGGGATTATCAATATCCCGGACGTCAACAAGTCCATGTGGAAATTCTTGCAACACCAAAGATTCCGGTTTTGCCGTTCCAATGTTCATCCCGCGGTAAACCTGTCCCGAATCCACGCTGATCAAATCGATCGGCAGATGCTTCGCCAGGGTGATTGCAAGATCGGTTTTCCCCGTTGCCGTCGATCCGGTAAGGCAAATCACGGGCAGCGTTGGAGTGGTTACTCGACCTTTCCCGGCGACAACCGGGGCGTTATCCTTCAGTCTCATGGGGCGGGCACCTTGAGCTTCTGGCCAATTTCCAGGGCTTCCGTCGTCAGACGGTTCACACGTTTGAGATCCCCGACAGCAAGTCCAAGTCGCGCCGCAATCAATATAAGAGAATCTCCCGGCGCCACAACATAAACGTCCGGGTTACGGACTGCTTCAGGACAACGTGGGTCGAGGTCGCAGTATGCCGACAATCCGCGGAAAATGACGCCCGCAATCCGCTCCTGCACCAGCGGCTGGGCAAGCGCGAGCTCCTCGGCCGGGTTGGTCATGAATCCGGCTTCGACGAGAACTGCCGGTATATCTACCGACTTCAGAACAGCAAAACCTGCCCGCTCAACATTCGGACTGTGCAAAGGACCGACTTTGCTCAATGCCTCGAGTAGGTGAACGCCAAGTTCCCGGCTTTCCTTGATTTTCCAGTCGAGCCCCATGTCCAAAAGGGTCTTCTGGAGTATCGGCTCCTGTTCGCCGATGTCAACTCCGCCCGCAAGATCCGCAGCATTTTCCCGACGTGCAAGCCATTTGCCCAACTCACTGGTCGCACCGTCAGTAGAAAGGATGTAAACCGAACTGCCTTGGGCGCTGCGACGTTTTGCGGCGTCCGCATGAATCGAGATAAAGACATCCGCCTCCCGGTCCATCGCGAACGCCACCCGCCTGCGAAGGCTCACATAGTAGTCACTGGTACGTGTCAACACAGCGCGCATCCGACTATCCCAGTTGATGATGCGCTTAAGGCGCCTAGCAATCTCCAGGACAACTTTTTTCTCGTACGACCCGTTGGCACCAACTGCCCCCGGGTCTTCGCCGCCGTGTCCGGGGTCAATCACCACTAGATAATCCTGCTCCCGAATGTCCGACGCCTCGACAAATTCCGTAGCCGACGGACCGGTTTCGGTAAGATCGATGACCAGACGATACGGATAGGACGCGCTCGGGCTAAGCAAAAAGGCCCGATGGTTCCGCGGCTGAATCAGATCCAGCACCAGACGCAGCACGCCCGTCGCAGGGCTGCCGCTACGGACTTTTTTGATCGGGCCGCCCCCTTCAAGGGGCATCAAAGCGGTACCCCCAAGTCGGGATTGTTTAAGGTCGATAACGACTCTATCGGGGTCTTCGAGGCTGAAAACCTTGTATTCAACCGGGCCGGACAATTCGAGGACCAGGCGGGTTCTATCGGGGCCATGCCAAAGGCGACTGCCGATCACTTCAATATCATTTGCATGGGCTGCTGGCGCACATAACAGTAACCCGATAAATCCCAGCCCCGGCATCCGGCGTCGAACCCGATCGGTACTTGGTTTTTCTTTCAGTTTCGCGATATACAAACCGATCGACCCAGATCGCCATAGCGCAGATAAATCTGCCAGTTGGGTGAAGGCAAAAAGCCGGTCCCCTTTTCGGGCCATTCAACAAGGAGTACGCTTTCGGTATCGCAGCGATCCCGTATCGCAAGGCTCTCAACTTCATCAGAACTTTCGATCCGGTAAAGATCGAGATGATGGACTTTTCCAAGCGAGGTTGAATACTCCTCAACCAATGTATAGGTAGGACTCACGACAGCGGCATCACTGCCGAGGCCGCAGACAATCCCCTGGACAAAAGTTGTTTTCCCGCTGCCAAGATCGCCCTCAAGGAACACTACCTCCGATAGGCGTAACTCCCCGGCAAAAGACTCGCCCAGAGCCCGCATCTCGTCCGAATTCGCGACGTCATAGTCACCTTCCATCCGTCACTACTCCTGAAGGCGGTATCGTTCTCAATCGGGCGAGATAAGGCTCTAGGTCGGTCGCCATCAATCCGATGCCGCCCGCCCGCGCACCGGCAAGGTCGCCCGCGACAGCGTGTATCCAGGTCCCCGCGCCGGCGGCTTCATAGGAGTTCACCCCCTGGCCCAGCAAGGCCCCGATCACTCCGCTCAAAACATCGCCCATACCGGCTGTCGCCATTCCAGGATGGCCACGGTCACAGACGAGCACCTGCTTGCCAGTCTCGACAACCAGGGTACCCGCACCTTTTAGCACACAGACCGAATCAAAATTGCAGGCGAGCGTGTCCGCCACGGCCGGACGGTCGCTTTGAACCTCTACCACGGTCAACCGACTCAGCCGGGCCGCCTCTCCAGGATGCGGTGTCATTACAGAGCCAGGAAGGGGAACAGGTTCGCTGGAGAGCAAATTCAACGCATCCGCATCGAGGACCTTGGGTAGCGGATGGTCTCGGCAGGCCACATACAATGATTTTGCCCATTCACTACGCCCAAGGCCCGGGCCGATGACAACAGCATCGGATTGATCCAGCAGGGCGACGACATCACGGTGCTCCTGCGGGGCCACCACCATCAGTTCAGGGGTATACGAGGAGACGGCAAGACGGTTATCCGGATGGCAGACAATCGTGACGCGTCCCGCACCAGAGCGCAGAGCCGCCCGCCCCGCCAGTGAAGCCGCACCGGGCATGCCTGGACCGCCCCCGATGATCAGAAGATGGCCCGCGTTTCCCTTATGGAAGCTCGCATGACGGAACGGCAGCACCTTTTTCACCCATTCCTCCGAAAGGCGAAGACCCCAACCGCCCGACTCCTGTTGGGCTCTGGGTGCTCCCACCCCTACGCTGAGGGGTTCCAGAACGATCGTCCCACCGTAGTCGGGACCGGATCCTGTGAACAGGCCCCGCTTGTTCCGGATAAATGTGATCGTTACGTCAGCGCTCACTGCACAGGGAAAAGCGGTCCCTGAATCCGCATTGAGCCCCGAGGGCACGTCGATGGCCAGACGTGCGCCGGGGCTTTGATTGATCTCACGAATCGCAGAGACATATGGCTCTCGCAATGGTCCCGTTACACCGATCCCGAGGAGTGCATCAACCACCACGTCGGCTCCCCTCAGCACCTGGGATGAATGTCCGATTGGTTGAACCCCAGCCGCTTGTGCCTTTTCTTTCGCGCGCTCGGCTTCAGGGGATGAAGGCGGCGCCAGAGCCACGAGATTCACGCGAAGTCCTGCCGCGGCGGCGAGTCCGGCGACGACATACCCATCACCCCCGTTATTTCCGCCACCGCAGTACACGGCGATCTGTTCAGCCTGAGGCCAGCACTGACGGAGGAGTCGGAACGCACTGGAGCCCGCGCTTTGCATAAGCGCCTCCGCCGGGACCCCGTTTGCAATCTGGGCAGCCTCCAGCTCTCGAACCTCGGAAACCGAACAAAGAACATCTTGGAGGCGATTCATCGGGCTATCATAACGCGATGGGAAACTTGTCGAAAAACGCACTCGCGGATCTGAAGCGTGATATTCAACGCTGGTCGGGGGATCTCGGCTTCGACTCGGTAGGGATCTCAGCGGCCGAACTTGACGATGCAGGCGCTGCTCTGCAGGGCTGGCTCGCCCGCGGATGGCATGGAGAGATGGCATTTATGGCCCGCCACGCCGATAAGCGGATGGATCCTAAAGCGCTGTTTCCGGGTGTTTATCGAGTGATCAGCGTGCGGCTGGGTTACTGGTCCGGAACCGGAGCTTCTGCCGAGGCGGTGCTTCGGGATTCGCGCAGGGCATACATAGCGCGTTATGCGGTCGGCCGAGATTACCACCGATCCATGCGTCGAAGGCTCCAGAAACTCGCCGATCAGATGACATCCGCAATTGGGCCGTTTGCGTATCGGGCCTTCGTCGACAGCGCGCCCGTTATGGAAAAACCCCTTGGACAGAGCGGAGGCCTTGGGTGGATCGGGAAAAATACCAACCTGATCGATCCCGCAACGGGTTCCTGGTTCTTCCTCGGCGAGATGTATACCGACCTTCCGCTTCCGGTCGACGAGCCCCTGGAAGACCACTGCGGGTCCTGTTCCCGCTGTGCCCAGGAGTGTCCGACGAACGCCCTGGACACTCCCTATCAGCTCGACGCACGACGTTGTATCGCCTACCTTACGATCGAACACAAATCCTCGATCCCTGAGGACCTGCGCTCCCTGATCGGAAACCGGGTATTCGGCTGCGACGACTGTCAGCTGGTCTGCCCGCATAATCGCCAGCCTCCCCAGGGAGACGGCATCTTCTCTGCCCGGCACGGGCTGGACAATCCTTCACTACTGGAACTGTTCTCCTGGACGCGGGAGCGTTTCGACCAGGATACCCGCGGCAGCCCCATCCGCCGCCTGGGCTATGAACGCTGGATGCGGAACCTGGCCGTGGCACTCGGCAACGGTCCTGCAGATGAATCAGTGATGGCGGCGCTCAGGTCCCAGCTGGGTGCGATCTCGCCACTGGTGGATGAGCATATTGAATGGGCCCTCCGCCAACTCGACCAGCGGTCAGCAAGGTCTAACTCCCGGACTCCAACCTGAAGAAGTGCTCACGATAGAACTTCAGTTCCTCTATCGACGCGAGGATATCATCCAGCGCACGGTGGCCCCCTTTTTTGGCAAACCTGCCTGCGAGCCCGGGGCGCCAACGCACCGCCAGTTCCTTAATGCTGCTGACATCCAGATTCCGATAGTGCAGAAACCCTTCAAGGCGGGGCATGCAGCGGGCCAGGAATCGCCGGTCCTGGCAGATGCTGTTCCCGCATAACGGGGCTGTTTTCGGCTTTACGTACTCGCGCAGGAAGTCCAAGGTCTCAGATTCGGCCTCGGATTCAGTGACCGTCGAGGAGCGCACCCGGGCCAGCAGTCCGGTTTCCGAATGGGTAGTTTGGTTCCAGTCGTCCATCTCGGAGAGCACCGTTTCCGACTGCTGCAGCGCCAGGACCGGGCCTTGTCCGAGGATATTGAGATCGGCGTCCGTCACCACGGTGGCGATCTCGATAATGTGATCGGCCTGTGTATTAAGGCCGGTCATCTCGAGGTCCATCCAGACGAGGTTCGACTCGCTTATGGTCATCGTGGTTTCCCGGCACTACACACAGTCACCGGCGCACCTGGGAGTCTGACAAGCTCCCTCAGGCAGCACTCTCCACAGCCTTCATGCTCAGCCGGATTCGGCCCTGCTTGTCCACCTCGAGCACTTTCACTTTAACGATATCGCCTTCGGTGAGTTTGTCGCTAACGTTAGCCACCCGCTCGTCGGATATCTGCGAAATGTGGACCAGTCCATCTTTGCCCGGCAGGATATTCACAAAGGCACCAAAGTCCATCAGTCGAACGACCTTGCCCTCGTAAATAGTCCCCGCTTCTACGTCTGCGGTGATCTGCTCAATGCGACGGCGCGCTTCCTCTGCGGCTGACAAATCCGCGGTGGCAATCTTAATGGTGCCATCGTCCTCAATATCAATCGCCGCGCCTGTAGCTTCCGAGATTGCGCGGATCGTGACACCACCCTTACCGATGACGTCGCGAATCTTATCTGTCGGAATGGACATGGTCGTGATCCTGGGTGCATAACGGGACATCTCCTCGCGCGGAGCACTGATCACTTTGTCCATTTCGGCCAGGATATGCATCCGACCCCGCTTCGCCTGGTCCAGTGCTTGTTCCATAATTTCACGGGTAATACCGTCGATCTTGATATCCATCTGCAGCGCGGTTACACCCTCGGGGGTTCCCGCCACCTTAAAGTCCATGTCACCCAGGTGATCCTCATCGCCGAGAATGTCGGTCAGAACTGCAAACCGGTCATCTTCCTTGATTAAGCCCATCGCAACGCCCGCGACCGGAGCTTTGAGAGGGACCCCCGCATCCATCAGCGCAAGGCTCGTGCCGCAGACTGTCGCCATAGAACTCGATCCATTGGATTCTGTAATCTCCGATACAGCGCGGATGACATAAGGAAATTCTTCGGGAGAAGGCAGCACCCCAAGGATCGCGCGCTTCGCCAGCCGGCCGTGACCGATTTCCCTCCGTTTAGGAGAGCCTACACGGCCGGTTTCTCCAACGCAGAAAGGCGGAAAGTTGTAATGCAGCATGAACGGGTCACGCCGTTCCCCTTCCAGGGCGTCAATAATCTGCGCGTCCCTTTCTGTACCTAGCGTGCAGGTCACGATCGCCTGCGTCTCACCCCGGGTAAACAGTGCTGAACCGTGTGTGCGTGGCAGCACGCTGGTCTCGATACTGATCGGTCGAACGGTTTCCCGGTCTCGGCCGTCGATTCTCGGCGCATCCGCCAGAATTCGCCCACGGACGGTTGCCTTCTCGATGCCCTTAATGACCCCTTTGAGGCGCTCTGCATCATCGCCATCTGAATCGTCAGAAAGCACTCCGGCAGCGGCTTTGTCTCGCACAGCCGCCATCGCATCCTGACGTTCGGTCTTATCGGCAATCTGGTAGGCACTTTCGATCTCCGCGGTCACCAGGCCAGAGACTTTATCCAGAAGGTCCTGATCGTCTGCCTGTGCCTGCCACTCCCAACGCTCCGCTCCGACCTTGGCGGCCAGGGACTCAATAGCGTTGATTGCGGCCTGCGAAGCCTCGTGCCCAAACATGACGGCGTTCAGCATCTGCCCTTCCGACAACTGCTGCGCCTCGGACTCCACCATCAACACTGCGCCCTGCGTACCGGCAACCACCAGATTGAGCGTCGAGGTTTCAAGTTGTGAGGCCGTCGGATTCAGAACATATTCGCCGTCGACCAAGCCGACCCGAACCGCCCCTACAGGACCGTTGAAGGGAACGCCTGAGATTGCCAATGCGGCCGAAGCGCCTACCATGGCAACGACATCCGGGTCGATCTCGGGATCAACCGACATCACCGTCGCAACCACTTGGACTTCGTTATTGAAGCCATCGGGGAATAACGGACGAATGGGGCGATCGATGAGCCGACAGGTCAGAATCGCTTTTTCAGACGGTCTACCCTCGCGCTTAAAAAAACCGCCGGGGATTCGACCGGCGGAGTAGGTTCGTTCTTCGTAGTCAACAGTGAGCGGGAAAAAGTCCCGACCGCTGGGTTCTTTCGCGGCCACGACCGTCACTAGGACGATAGTTTCTCCCATACTGGCCAGTACCGCGCCGGTTGCCTGACGGGCGATCTGCCCGGTCTCCAGGCGAAACTCTTCGTCGCCGTACTGGAAAGTCTCAACAATTTTATTCAATCGGATAACTCCGTAGATCTGGGTAGGGAAACCGGACTAACGTCTTAGACCCAAACGCCCAATGAGCGATCGATAGCGCTCGGCATCACAGTCTTTCAGGTAGTCCAGAAGCTTGCGTCGACGATTCACCATACGCAGCAGTCCCTGCCGGGAGTGGTGATCGTGGACATGCGTTTTGAAGTGATCTGTGAGGTCGCTGATTCTTGCAGTCAGTAATGCCACCTGGACCTCGGGCGAGCCGGTGTCCCCGGGACCGGTGGCGTATTCACTGACAACCTTGGCTTTATCTTCGGCCACTAACGACATAATTAGACCCCTCTTACAATGAATTCCAAAAAGTGAGACGTGATCGACGTCAATTGCAGCGCGAGCAGAAATCCGGCCTTATGCGCCGCGGCTACTTCCGGCTTTCTTTGGCTTCCTCTAGCTTCGCTCGCGGACCCATCGAGCCTCCCGAACGTAAGCACAACCGACCACCTTCACTTTGTTTCTGAACGCCGGGCCCGGGATGGTCCTCCCGCTCGTGCCGGCGCAAATTGAAAGCCGCGGTATTCTACAGGCATGCTGGTGTTTCCTCAAGAAATTCAGGCATTTTGGATTCCGGAGGAAACCAGGCGCTCTGGCGCTACGGTTCCACGGTCCGCGACGACCCCGACCCCGAGAAAGCCCGTCGAAGAAGAATACAACCGGACGTTTCCCTCGGAAGGAAGATTGTTTGCCCGAACGCTTTGCCCCCTGCACAGATAAAACGCCGCGTCTACCGAGAGTTCGACGGCCGGCAGATGGTCGAGTGCATCGTCAACCGTTCCTAGGCAAGCGCGCCGGTCCGGATAACCTACCATCTTTGAAAGGTCATCGAGTGTCACTGAAGTCTCGACACTGAGTCCGGCAACCCCCAGGCGCCGCAGTGTGGTGACATGCCCGCCCGTTCCCAACGACTCGCCGAGATCCGTCGCCAGTGCTCGCACGTAAAACCCCGACGAGCACCGGATCGTAAGGTCGACATCACGACCATTGAAACCGCCAAGATCCAGTGTATCTACGGTGACTTCGCGGGCTTGACGCTCGATCTCCTTACCCTGGCGTGCCAGCTTATACAGAGGCTGGCCATCCACCTTGATCGCTGAGTACATCGGCGGGACTTGTAAGTACGTTCCGCGGAACTGGCTCAATGCGTTTTGAAGCTCTTCCTCCTTTACCAAAACTTTTCTTGTCTTGATGACCGCACCCTCGCTGTCGCCCGTTTCGGTGGTTTCCCCCAGGCGTATAGTGGCTCGATAGTACTTACCGGAACCTAGAAAATACCCCGACCAGCGCGTCGCCGTCCCAAAGCACAACGGTAAAAGCCCGGTTGCGATCGGATCGAGGCTTCCGGTATGACCCGCTTTTTGGGCGCGGAGGAGTTTTCGTGCCTGCTGCAATGCATTGTTGGAGGTAATGCCCTCGGGTTTATCCAGAAGCAGCATGCCATCAACGCGATCACCGACCGGCTTCCTTCTTCTGCGGCCCATTGCTACACCTTATCCGATTCATCGCGGGGTATCTCGATGTCTTCCAGGAGTTTAGACATTTCGGCTCCGCGCTCGATACTGGTGTCGTATTCGAAGACGAGTTCGGGCGTTCGGCGCAACTGCGCCTGTTGCCCAAGCGCCCAACGTAAAGTCGGCGAGTGCGCGTTTAGGTGGGCCACAATCTCGGACTGATCGACCTTCGGCGCGAGACTGGTGACGTAGACACGGGCGTGCCGCAAATCCTTACTCACCGAAACCGCGGTAATTGAGATCAACCCCAGTGCGGAATCTTGGACCTCACGAGGGATGATAACCGCAAGTTCGCGACGTAAAAGGTTCCCCACCCGGCGGGTCCGGTCTACGCCTTGCATCTGCGCGCTTGACTCCGGCTACAGAGTCGCTGCCTGTTCAATGGTCTCGTAAATCTCGATCTGGTCATTGGGTTTGATGTCGTTATAGTTTTTCACCCCTATTCCACATTCAAAACCAGATTTGACCTCACTGACATCATCCTTAAACCGTTTCAGTGAGTCAATGTGTCCGTCAAAGATAACAACATTGTCGCGAAGTACCCGGACTGGCAGGTTTCGACGCACCTCGCCCTCAATAACGCGGCAGCCTGCTACGGCCCCCATCTTCGCAACTCGAAAGACATCCCGAACCTCGGCCAGCCCCACCACCTGTTCACGAATCACCGGTGCCAGCATCCCCGTGAGTGCGGTGGTGACCTCGTCGACCACGTCGTAGATGACGCTGTGGTAACGCACATCAATGTCTTCTGTTTCAATCAACTTACGCGCAGTTGCATCAGCGCGGACATTGAAGGCGATGATTATCGCCTCAGACGCCCCAGCAAGATTGACGTCGGACTCATTAATACCGCCGACTATGCCGTGCACAACCAGCACTTTGACTTTATCTGTACTTAGCTTCTCCAGGGATTCCGTGAGAGCCTCAACTGAGCCCTGGACATCGGCTTTGATAATGACGTTCAAGGTCTTCGCCTGGCCTTCTCCCATTTCACTGAACATGCTCTCGAGTTTGGCTT